>Ga0118677_10003403_pt1 | contig 30130 bp, 27 predicted proteins | sample AliMusrvi5mmetaG_FD_86154 | JGI IMG/M metagenome (GOLD analysis project Ga0118677, IMG submission 86154) | reverse complement strand
CCACCGCCCCCGCCAACCGTGGAATCTGCAACGCAATTCATCACTTCATGGGCAAGCCGCTGTTTCTTCATGGACCGGAGAAAACACAAGCCCCACTTCGCTGTCAACAATATAATGCCAGTCAATATATTACGCTGTCAACAATAAAATGCCAGTCAATATATTACGTCAATATATTATGATTGACGTGACGGACGGACGGATTTCTGCTGTTTCCGCTGCGGGCGTCCACTGCGCGTGATCGCGGTGTCACTGCCGGGTCTTGAAGTATTTGAGAATGGCGGCGGTGAGGCCGGGGATGTCGTGTTTGACGGCTTCAAAGGCAGGGGGCATGCCATGCTTGCGAAGAACCTCGCTGGTGACCGGACCGATGCTGCCGGCAACGCAACCCTCCGGCCAAGGGAGACCGAGGTCGAAGAAATGCTCGACGGTTGAACCGGAAGTGAAGGTGATCAGGTCGGCACCGTCATCGATTAGAGCGGCGCGGGCGCCAGTTAGATCCTCGGTCTCAGGAACGGTGCGGTAGGCAATGCACTCATCAACAATGGCGCCCAGGGCGGCCAGTCCATCACCGATAATGTCGCGGGATTCCGCGGCCTTGACCCACAACATGGTAAGATTCTCGACGTTGAGTTTTTTGAATGCGTCGATGAGGCCCTCGGCGACGAAGCGCTCGGGGATGAGATCCACGGCGAAGCGGTATTCGCGGATCTTGTTGGCGGTGCCATTGCCGATGGCGGCGATGCGCGGATGGCCGAGACTGCGGGCGTCTTCATAGGCGGCGAAGAAGGCATCGAAGAAATGTTCGACTCCATTGGGGCTGCTGAAGACGAGCCAATCATACTCGTGGGCCGCGGTAACCATTTCCGCGAAGCCCAGGCGGTCTTCGGGCAGTTCGATGCGGATGGTGGGCAATTCAACGACATCGGCACCGAGGTCGCGGAGGCTTTTGCTGAGTTCGCCGGCCTGTTGGCGGGTGCGGGTGACGACGATGCGCTTGCCAAACAGCGGACGCTTTTCAAACCAGTTGAGCTTCTTGCGTTCGGTGACCACTCCACCGATAACGGCCACGGCGGGGGAGGAGAAATTCGCCTTGTCCGCGATATCGGCGATGGTGGCGAGGCTGCCCTCGATGGTGGATTGGGCGGCGGTGGTGGCCCAGCGGGTGAGCGCGATGGGCGTGTCGGGGGCGGCGCCGTTGTCGATGAAGGCGCGGGTGATTTCGCGCAAGCGGGAAACGCCCATGAGAAACACCTTGGTGCCAGGAGCCTTGGCGAGCTGGGCGAAATCGATGGAACTGAAGCCTTTGGTGGGATCCTCGTGGCCGGTGAAAATCGTCAACTGGGTGCAGTGGTCGCGGTGGGTCACGGGAATGCCGGCGTAAGCCGGACCCGCGATGGCGGAACTGATGCCCGGCACGATCTCGAAGGGCACCCCGGCGGCGGCCAGTTCCGCGGCTTCCTCGCCGCCACGCCCGAAGATCATCGGATCGCCCCCCTTGAGGCGCACCACGGTTTTTCCGGCCTTGGACTTTTCGACGATGAGGGCGTTGATTTGGTCCTGCGGCAGGGCGTGGTCCTTGGCTCGTTTGCCGACGTGGATTTTCTCACAACCGGGTTTGGTCCAGCGCAGCAGTTCGGGACTACTAAGCGCATCGTAGACGAGGACATCGGCCAGTTCGATGCACTCCTTGGCGCGCAGCGTGACGAGACCGAGATCGCCGGGGCCGGCGCCGACGAGATAACAAATGCCTGAGTGACTCATGTGAGGGATCGGAGGAGGTTGAGGGCTAGGGCGTGCGGATCGGCGCTGGGACCGCAAACGTCGCCGGTTTGTGGCGGTCCGCCGGCTTCCGGAAAAACCCGCGCTCGCAACTGCATTTCGTCGCCAACGAGGGTGGAAAAAACTCCGACCGGAGTGCTGCAGCCAGCGTCTAGCAATCTGAGGAATTCCCGCTCGGCGGTGATCCGCAGCCAAGTGGGGCGATGGCCGATCGTTGCCGCACAAACCCTGCTGGGAGAATCGTTGCCGCGGATTTCCAAGCCGATGGCACCCTGCCCGGCGGCGGGGAAAAACACGCTTTCTTCGAGGCGCTGCACATGCAGTCCCGGCATGCCGGTGATGGTCTCGGCAGCCGCTGCTGCTGTAGGTGGCAGATAGCCGAGGCGCACCAATCCGGCTTCGGCCAGCAGAATGGCATCGTAGGTTGCCGCGTCGGCGAGTTTGCGCAAGCGGGTGGGGACATTGCCGCGGAGATCAACGATGGTTAGGTCGGGTCTCATCCATTCGAGTTGGCGGGAGCGGCGCACGCTGCTGGTGCCGACGCGGGCGCGGGGTGGCAGGGCGCCGAGGCCGCCCGGGCTACGGCTGACGAGCGCGTCGCGGACCGGCGCGCGTTCGAGCACCGCGGCGAGGCTGAAACGCCTGTCTAACACGGTTGGCAGGTCCTTGAGGCTGTGCACGGCGATGTCGATGGCGCCGGTGTCGAGCGCATCTTCGAGTTCCTTGATGAAAACGCCCTTGTCAAACACCCCTTCCGCCTTGGCCACTTCGTTGAGGGAGACATCGGTGCGGCGGTCGCCGGTGGTCTTGATGACGCTGCGGATGAATGTGAGATCGGGAAAGGCGCGGGAAAGCAGCTTTTCGGTGGTGGTGGCTTGCACCAGGGCCAGGTCGCTGCCCCGCGTGCCGATCACGAGGGTGGGGGAGTCCGGGGGATCAGTTAGAGCACTCATTTCAGGTTCCGGGGAGGTTCAGTTTTGCCAGTTCGGCATCGATGATGCGCTCGCAATGTTCGATTTGGAGCTGGCGGCGGACTCGCGCCTCATCGGCCAGGGTTTCCAAGGTGTCGATGTCGTAAAGGTAAACTTCCTCGATGTCGGCGACGTCCGGGTGGATGTTGCGGGGCACGGAGATATCGATGAAGAAGAGCGGACGGAACTTGCGGGCGCGGCGGACTTTTTCGACCTCGGCGCGGTGGATCAGGGCATGCGGCGAACCGGTCGAGGCGATGACCACATCGACGCGTTCCAGCACCTCCTGCCAATCATCGAAGCGCACGGCATGGCCGCCCATCTCGCGGGCCAGTTCCTCGGCGCGATCGAACGAGCGGTTGCTGACAAAGATCGAGCGGGCGCCGCGGGAGACGAGGCTTTGAGCGGTGATGCGGCTCATTTCTCCGGCACCGAGGATCATCACCTCGCTATCCTTGAGGTGACCGAAGATTTTTTCGGCCAGATCCACCGCGACATTGCCGACCGAGGTGGAGCCTTCTTGGATCGAGGTTTCGGTACGGACCTTTTTGCCGACGCCGAACGCGCGCTGGAACAGGCGGTTGAGGACGTTGCCGGTGGTGCCGGCGGAGAGCGCCGCCTGATAGGCCTGTTTCACCTGGCCGAAGATTTCGGTTTCCCCGAGCATCATGGAATCCAGCCCGCTAACCACGCGGCAGAGGTGGACCGCCGCCTCGGATTTCACCTTGCGGTAAAAATGGACCGAGGCGCCCGCATCCAGGCTTTCACGTTCGGTTAGGCGTGCTTCCAGCAGGACCAAGGACTTGTTGGCGTCGTTTGCCGCCAGATAGAACTCGGTCCGGTTGCAGGTGGAAATGACCACTCCTTCGGTGGCATCCGCCATGTTTGCCAGATCGCCGGCGGCCGCGCCGAGGTGCGTCGGGCTCACAGCAAAACGCTCGCGCACTTCCACAGGCGCGGTCCGATGATTCAATCCCAAACAAAGAAGCTCCATCAGACGCGGGCAAATACCACCAGGGAAAGAATGAACATTGCCACGGCGGAAAGTGCCAGTTTCCGCCCCGTTAATCCGCGCACCGACTTGACGGCGAGCAATCCCGCGTAGCCGGCCCACACCACCATCGCGATGAGCAAATGGGAGTGAACCGGAGTGGTTCGTGGCATGAGGAAGCCGGCGATGATGCCGAGGGTGAGCAGTCCGGTGCCAAGCCACAAGAGTCGTTGAAGGGACACCAGCAATTCATGCGCCGGAGGCAAATTGCGGAACAGTCCGCTTTTCAAATGATGAATCTTGAGTTGCCGGTCCAGTACTAGAAACATGATGCCAGCCACCCCCGCCAAGGCCAGAGCGCCGTAGGCAAGCACGGAGGTGGCCGAGTGCAACGAATGATACACGTTGGCAGAGAGTTCCCGCTTCGGGCTGGCGCTGAGCATGCCGGAAATCAGGGCGGAGGCTTGCAGCACAAACACCAGCGGTGCCGAAAAGACCCCAAGCAACGAAATTCGATATGCCGTCCCGATCAGCAGGTAAAACAAGGTAAGCGACCACGCCAGGAACACGAGGATTTCACCGATGTCCTGTAACGGGCAGGCCGCCCGCAACTGGCCGCGGATGGATAGAAACGCGAGTTGACAGAGCAAGACCGCCACCATCCACACGACAGTCCAGTGGCTGCGGGTGCCGCGATGCACGGAGATCATGCCCCAGACCCCGCCGATGGCGGCGAGCAGGGTTGCGAGGATGAGAAACCAGCGGTCCACGCGCTTTCTTGGCCCACCTCCAGCCCCCGTGCAAGGCCAACTTTGCACCACAGGGTGAAAACGGGCGTTTTTTCTCCGGATAATTGATTGCGGTTGTCGTCACCAGCAGGAATTGCATAATCGTGGCCATCGACCCCACCTCGTACAGTGAGCATGACATCCCGCGAGCGCATTCTTGCAGCAATTGAGCACCGCGAGCCCGATCGCACCCCCATCGATCTCGGTGCCACGCCTTCAAGCGGCATCTCGGCCATTGCCTATGGCCGCTTGAACCGGCATCTCGGCTTGGCGCAGAGCAAGACCCGGGTATTTGACGTGGTGCAGCAGTTGGCGCAACCCGAAGATGCCATTCTGGATCGTTTCAAGATCGATGCGGTGGACCTCGGTCGCACGTTCAACATCCGCGATGAGGATTGGCGGTCGGTCGCGCTGTTTGATGGCAGCGCGGCGCAATACCCGCGCTGGTTCCAGCCCGAGCCGCTGGCCAACGGCGGTTGGCGGGCGCTGGCACCCGATGGCACCGAAATCGCCATCCAGCTCAAGGACATGAATTTCTTCGACCAAACCTGCTTCCCGTGGCTCGACGATTACCCGGCGGACATGGCGGGTTTGCCGGCGGCGATGGCCAAGGTCCATTGGGCGGCACTGGCGCACTCGCCATGGGATCACGCCGCCGAGCCCGGGTTCTGGCAGCAACTGCGGTCCAATGCCATCGCCCTGCGCGCACAATCGGATCGCGCCATCATGGTGGTCATCGGCTGCAATCTCTTCGAGTGGGGGACATTCCTGCGCCGCATGGACAATTTCCTCATGGACCTGATTGCCGAGCCGGACAATGTCGATGCGCTGTTAGACTCGCTGATGGAAATCCACCTCGCCATGCTCGAAAATGTCTGTGCTGCGGTGGGCGATGTGGCGGACATCTGCCGCTTCGGTGACGATTTGGGCACGGACACCGGGCCGCTGATGGCACCCGCCACCTACCGGCGGTTCTTCAAGGCCCGCCACACGCGGCTTTGCGACTACGTCCATCGGAATTCCGGGATGAAGACGTTCCTGCACTCGTGCGGATCGATTCACGCCTTGCTGCCGGATTTGATCGATGCCGGCTTCGACGTGGTCAATCCGGTGCAGACCGCCTGTCGCGACATGGATCCGGCGCGTTTGAAAAACGAGTTTGGCCGGGACATCACGTTTTGGGGGGGAGGGGCGGACACCCGTGCCATTCTCAATCACGGCTCGGTTGCCGCGGTGCGCGGCGACGTGTTGGGGCGCTTGAAAGTCTTCGCCCCCGGCGGCGGATTTGTGTTCAACACCATTCATAACATCCTGCCCGACGTGCCACCGGAAAACATCGTGGCCATGTTTGATGCCATCGAAGAGTATAACTCCGCCGGCTCCTGAGCCAACGCCTTCCTATCAATATCATCTCTAGCAAATCGAAACAATGAACCGTCGCTCCTTCCTGACCCGGGGCACCGTCGCGATGAGCGCCGGTGCCATACTGCCCCGTCTCCGCGCCGCCGAAACCCCGCCATCCCCGGCCATCCGGATCGGTACCTGCATGATGGGCCTGCAACAAGCCCGTGAGGCAGGGCTGCAGGGTGTCCAACCCAGCGTGGGGGATGCCGCCGAGCGCCTCGAAATCGCGGACGAGGCGGTGCGGCGGCGTTACAAGGATCAGATGCGCGAAACCTCCCTGAGCGTGTGTTCGCTCTTGATGGTCTTGCTCAACTCTTATCCGCTCGCCAGCGATCCCCGCGCTCCGGCATGGCTCGACCAGACTATCGATGCAGCCCGCGACCTCGACGCCCGCGTGATCCTGCTGGCGTTTTTCAGCAATGGAGACTTGTTAGACAACGCCGGGAAAATCAAGCAAGGCGAGGTGGACGAGGTGGTGCGTCGACTCAAGCGGGCCGCGCCGCGGGCCAAGGAGGCCGGTGTGATCCTTGGTATCGAAAACTATCTCGACGGCGAGCAAAACGCCCGCATCCTCGACCGCATCAACCACGAATCCGTGCAGATCTACTACGACGTTTTCAACACCGGCACCACCAAGGGACACAAGGTGCCTGCGGACATCAAGCTCCTGCAAGGCCGCATCGCCCAGTTCCATTTCAAAAACGGCCCCAAATATCTCGACGCCGAGCCAGAAAAATTCGAACCCATCGTCGCCGCCATCAAGGAGAGCGCGTACCGGGGTTGGGTCGTTCTCGAAACCTCCAGCCCATCCGGTAACGCCGTGGCCGACGCCCGCCGCAATGGCGACTACCTACGCAAGCTTTTTTCCTGAAGGCGTGCCACTTGTTGCATATCATTGAAACATAGACACATCGGGCTGTCGCGCGATTCTGTCGGGATTTGGATCGAATGAAACACCCGGTCAATCCGTCTCTATTTCATCCCTGAAACAAACGGGATTTACCATCATGAACCTAAAACGATTTTCCATGTTCAGCACCGTCTCCGCCTTGGTGGCGCTCGCCCCGATGCTGTCGGCAGCGGCTGCGGGAGCCCAGTCAAGCCAGGCCGAGGACGTGCAAGTCCTCACCCGCGGGCCCGTCCACGAGGCCTTTGCCGAGCCGGTGAGCTTCGACCCGCGACCGGGTCTCATTGTGCGTGCCGAACCGCCCAAACCGATCGAGGAGTTGCCCCCCGAACAGCAACTCGTGGGCGACAATGTCGCTTGGATTCCCGGCTATTGGGCATGGGCCGACGAGCGCAACGATTTCATTTGGGTCAGTGGCATTTGGCGCAACCTGCCACCCGGCCGCCAGTGGATTCCGGGTTATTGGAGCGCGATCGGCGATGGCCAATACCAGTGGACATCGGGCTACTGGGCCGATTCGGCGAGCAGCGAAGTATCCTACCTGCCCGCGCCGCCGCCGCGCAACATCGACGTGGGTCCGAACGTCGCGGCATCGTCGGATGATCAGTCGTGGATTCCGGGAAACTGGGTCTGGTCTGATAGTCGCTATCTGTGGCGGCCCGGTTATTGGCTCGGGTTGCGTCCTAACTGGACATGGACGCCCGCACACTACTGTTGGACCCGCCGCGGCTATGTGTATAATGACGGTTACTGGGACTATGCCGTGGCAAACCGCGGGTTGCTGTTCGCCCCCCTCTATTTCAATCGCCCGATCTATGACTCACCGGACTATTGTTATACCCCGAGTGTGGTCATCGGCCTGAGCGTTTTCGCTGACCACCTCTTCGTGCGACCGCGCTGCGGGCAATACTACTTCGGAGACTATTATGCGTCCCGCTATCTCGATGACGGCTACTACGCATCTTGCTTCTGGCAGTCCAGCTACCGCGGCTACGATCCGATATACGCCTACGACAGTTGGAGTCATCGCGGTGATTCCGGTTGGTTAGGCCGCCGGCGCGGTGACTACGCATTCTTCCGCGACCACGAGGACGTGCGCCCGCAGCACACCTGGGCCGCCATGCAGCAGGCCGGCAGGAATCACTACAATGATGGCCGCAGCCGCTTGTTTGCCAGCTCGCTGGCCAGCGTCGCCAACACTCCGGCGGAGGGTCAGCGCTTCCGTGCGCTCGATCAGTCCCGCCGCGAGCAAATCGTCTCGCAAGCGCGCGGGGTGGGACGGTTCAGTCAAGATCGACAACAGGTGGAAACCCGCGGCACGGTCGCTGGCGGTGCTACTAACAAGACCGCCGTCGCCCGCGAGAGCCTCGGCCGCTCGCCGATCGTCGGTAGCCTGCCCGACCGGATTGCGAGCCGCGATGCGCCCCCCACGCGTCCTGAAGCACGCGGACCTAACATCCGAACGAATCCCGTCACTAACGCCGGGCCTTTAACCGGAGTCGCCGGCGCCGGTGCCACGCATAAGTTGGCCGGGCACCAAGGCTCTGCCGCCGGACGGATGAATGCAGCCGTTGCTCCGGCCGGAATCCCTCAATCCAGCGCGGATCGCAAGACATCTCTTGCCGGTTCGACCCGTGATCGCAGCAGCTCGAATGCAATCCGCCAATTGCCCGGCCGGGACACCGCTGCTGCCACACACTCCATGCACCAAGCACAAGTGGCTCCGCAACTCCAAAGCCAACCGTCAGCTAGAGCCCAGCAGGCGCCCCAACGGCAATTCCAGGCCGCGCCGCAACCGCGGGTCCAGCAGGCGCCCCAACGGCAATTCCAAGCGGCGCCGCAACCCCGGGTCCTGCAGGCGCCCCAACGGCAATTCCAGGCCGCGCCGCAACCGCGGGTCCTGCCGGCGCCCCAACGGCAATTCCAGGCCGCGCCGCAACCGCGGGTCCTGCAGGCGCCCCAACGGCAATTCCAGGCCGCGCCGCAACCGCGGGTCCAAGCGGCGCCCCAACGGCAATTCCAAGCAGCGCCGCAACCGCGGGTCCAAGCGGCGCCCCAACGGCAATTCCAAGCCGCTCCGCAACCCCGGATCCAGCAGGCGCCCCAACGGCAATTCCAAGCAGCGCCGCAACCTCGGGTCCAAGCGGCCAGTCAGTCTGCGACGGCGGTCGGTCGCGACAAGAAATCGGATAGGTCCAGAAACTGATTAGGCCGAGCCACTGAACGAGATGGTCCACTGGGACCCGTGCGTTTTCACGTTGGTTGGATTCCCGGCCTGCCCTTGTTCGTGTCGGGATGCGGGCCTCAGAGGACGCGGCGTCCTTGGATCAGACTGACGACGGCGACGATGATCGCCACCACCAGCAGGACGTGGATGAGGCCTCCCATCGTGGTGCTGGTCACCAGGCCCAGAACCCAGAGGATCAGGAGGACGATTGCAATGGTCATTAACATGATATCGGTGCCTTTCTTGGTTGGTTATCTCCTCACGGCGTGTTCAATGTGTTCGCCGGTGTTTTCGACATCCTGGCCGACTCCGCGCACGGTGTTGCGGCAGCTTGCTCCGAAGAGCGTCCATACCGAGGCTGCCAGGATAAGTATGACGATACGTTTTTGTGATGGTTTCATGATCATTGTTGGTTGTGGTTTCGTACGTGGAAAATTAGTCATTGATCCGGCTTTCGGCCATGGGGTGTAACCCCACCACAGTCCCAGCGAGCGGAGCAGGCTCTGGTTGATCTCACCCGTCACGGGCAGCCCGCGGTTGCGGACCCGTAATAGTTGCCCTGCCGGGTGCGGACAGGTGGGAATTTGAAACGATTTTGCGATTTGCGGTTTTCAATTGGCCGAGTCGGGGATAGGACTCGGCTTGTTCCAGCGTGCTGCCGCTCGTGAACGCCACCCCGACCTGCCAAAAATCCATGCCACGCATTGCGGATGAACCCAAGCCGAGACGCCCCGCCTATTTTTGGTGGCTGCTGGCCAACATCCTGGCGCTGTGTTTCGCGGTCATCAGTTGGGCGGTGTGCCTGCATGTCTTCAGGAACATCGAGATCCCGAGGAATTATGAGATCCTGCGCAAGTTGCACCGCTTGCCGGTATTGCAGGCCTATTCAGCGCTGGACGCGCCCAATGGCACGGCGCTCGGACCCAGGGAGCTGTATCAGAAGTTTTTCGGCGTGTCCGCCAGCGCCAAGGATCTGGCGCGTGTCAACAGCTTGTTGATGCGCAATTATCTGACGAATTTCGAGAGTCCCTTGCTGCTGACTTATATTGAAGGGGACTATCAAGTGGCAAGGGTTCGGCAACTCGGCAAGACGGATTTTTTCAATCCGGGATTTGTGATTCGCGCGCAGGCCTTGGTCAAACCCGATGAGTTTACCGCCCTCGCGCCGTATCCGGTTCACATTGAATATGTGTTTCCGACGGCGGACGTGGCGGCGGCGGCTTGCTTCAAGAGCGGGGATGTGCTGGGGGTAAGAAAGAGCCCGAACTGTGCAGTTGTGGTGCATGTATCAAAGCTCGCGGTGCAAGGTGATAGCGTGCTTTTGCTCACGGTGATCCCCATCGCCTACGGGCCCTATCAGATTGGCGCCCTGCGTTCGTTCGACATCCAGCCGCCGGCGGTGTTGCACCCCGGTGCCGGGTTTCCGATGCTCGGCAATTGAACCGGCGCGGGAATTCAGGCTTCGCACGGCGGCAATTAGAATAGGGTCGCGTTGAGTGGGACCCTTGGCCGGGAGAAACCGATCCGAAATCGATCAGAGTGCGGTGATGGCGGCCATGATGCGTTTGGCGAGGATATCGTAGCCGTCCTTGGCCGCAGCCTGCTGGAGTTCCGCCGGGGTGAGGCGGATGGGCGGGCCAATGATGACGCTGATGCGCGAGGCCCGGAGGAAGGAGGCGCCCCGCGGCAGCGCTTCAAACGCGCCGCGAATGCGCACCGGCTGAATTGTCGCGCCTGATTTGGCGGCGACGAAGCCCACTCCCGGTGCGGCCTCGGCGATGTTGCCATCCAGGGTGCGTGCCCCTTCCGGGAAGATGGCGACACGCCGGCCGGCCTTGAGCAGGCGGATGATTTGCTTGAGTCCGGCAAGGTCGGGTTTGTCCTGATCCACGGGGAAGGCATTCCACTGGCGGTAAAGCCAGTTGCAGAAGCCGCGAAACAGGGTTTTGCGGGCGAGAAAAAACATCGGTGTGTCATAGAGATTGGCGATGATCGGCGGGTCCAGATAACTCTGGTGGTTGGAGGCAACCAATACCGCGCCGTCGGTGACCAGATGCTCCCGCCCCTCAATGCGCATGCCGTAAAAGGCCCGGAATGCCGAGCCCAGGGTCATCCAGCCTAACCAGTAGATCCAGGTCATAGGGAAAGAGAGCGGATGGAAGATAGCGGGTAGGGGATGGAAGGATTCAAACCGGCAGTCCTTGCCGCCTGAGGATGTCAATGGCGGCAAGGACGCTGCACTCGATCGAGTGCGTGGAGTTGTCAAGGACGGCGGCACCGCGGGCGATCATGAGCGGGGCCGTCGCTCGCTTGCTATCGGCGGCGTCGCGCCGGGCCACCGAGTCGATTTCACCCTCCTTGACGCGGCGGGCGGCGCGGACGTGTTCGTCGGCGTGGATATAGATTTTATAGGGCGTGTCGGGAAAGACGACGGAACCGATGTCACGACCTTCCATGACGACGTTGGTGCGCTTGAGGTAGTCGCGTTGGAGTGCGACCAGTCTTGCGCGCACTTCCGGGATGGCGGCGATGGTGGAAACATTGGCATTGACCGCCTCGCCGCGGAGCGCGTCGCCGGGATTGTGACCATTGATGGCGATGGTCGAGCAGAGGCCATCATCGCCACATTGGATGTCGAGACGCTCGAGCAAGGCGATCACGGCGGGGATGTCATGTGGATCAATGTTTTCCTGCAGGACTTGCCAGGTGACGGCGCGATACATGGCGCCGGAGTTGACCATGACCAGGCCGAGTCGCTTGGCGAGTTCATGGGCGAGGGTGCTTTTGCCGGAAGCGGCGGGCCCGTCGATGGCAATGGCGAAGTGGGGAGCGGTCACAGGAGGGAAACGGTGGGCAGGGTGAAATCCTCCGGCGTGGAGCGATGGTCGAGAATGGCTTGCAAGTGATGGCCAAAGCCGGGGTAGGAGGTGTTCACGCAGGCGGTGTTGTGAATCACGGTTTCGCCCGTGGCAAAGAGCCCGGCAATGGCAAAGGCCATCGCGATGCGGTGGTCCCCGAAGCTATCCATCTCCGCACCGTGCAGCGGATGGCCGCCCTCGATTTCCATGCCGTCGTCGAATTCCAACACCTCAGCGCCCATCGCCCTGAGATTGTTGACCACGGTGGTGATACGGTCGGTTTCCTTGACGCGAAGTTCGCGGGCATTGCGAATGACGGTGCGTCCGGTGGCCAGCGCGGCGGCGACGGCCAGGACCGGGATTTCATCGATGAGGTTGGGCACTTCCGCGGGCAGGATGGTGGTGCCGGTGAGCGGAGCGCCGTGGATTTCGATATTGCCGACGGGCTCGCCAGCGGTGCAGTGGACCGTTTCGATCATGTGTGCACCCATCCGGCTCAACACGCTGAGAATGGCGGTGCGGGTCGGGTTGAGGCCGACGTCCTTGATCAGCAGCCGGGAATCCGTTAGAGCGGCGGCGGCGACCAGCCAGAAGGCAGCGCTTGAGATATCGCCGGGAACGGTGAAATCGCAGGCCACCGGCATTTGGCCGCCGTCAATGGAGATGGCATGGTCCTCCTGCCGGGTGGCGACGCCGAATGAGGCGAGCATGCGCTCGGTATGGTCGCGGGTAGTGGCGGGTTGGATGACGGTGGTGGTGCCGTTGGCGAAGAGGCCGGCAAGCAGGATCGCGCTCTTCACCTGGGCGCTGGCCACCGGCATTCGATAGGTGATGGGGGCGAGGGGCGTGCCGTGGATGAAAAGCGGGGCGCAGCCGGATTTGGGGCCCGGGGTTTCGATGACGGCGCCCATTTGTCCGAGTGGCGTGGTGATGCGGCCCATCGGCCGGGATGAGAGTGAGGCATCGCCGAAGAGCGTGGAGTGGAAGGTTTGACCGGCCAGCAACCCGGCGAGCAGCCGCATGCCGGTACCCGAGTTGCCACAATCAATGGGCCCGGCTGGGGCGCTCAGTTTCATCGCCTGGCCGTGGACGACCAGGCCGGTGGGGCCGTATCCGGCGAGTTCCTCGAACACCTCGTGACGGGCGCCGAGCGCCCGCATGGCGTTGAGGGTGTTGAGGCAATCCTCGCTGGGCAGGAAGTTGCGAATGGTGCAGATGCCGTTGGCAAGCGCGCTGAAGATGGCGGCACGATGAGACATGCTCTTGTCCCCCGGGACCCTGAATTCGGCACGGAGTGAGGCGATGGCTTCGACGCGGAGTTCCGACATGGGAAAGTGCTAGAGCTGGGGAGTCAGGCAATCGCGGTGTTGTTTGGCCGCGGCGAGCCAGGCTCGGGCGGCTTGCTGGTCGCCGGCTTCGAGCAGGGTTAGGATTTCACCGAGGTCGGCGAGGGATTCACGCAAGGGACCCACGATGGCCTGGCGGTTTTCGATGAGGATTTCCGCCCACATGTCCGGATCGCCGGCGGCAACCCGTGTGGTATCCCGCAGGCCGCCGCCACCGAAGCGGCCGAGGGCGGGTACTTCAAGGCAAACGCGGGCGCCAGAGGCGGCCAAAATGTGCGGCAGATGGCTGATGCGGGCGACCAAGGCATCGTGCGATGCGGCACCCATCCAAGTGGTTTGGCAGCCGATCCCTTGCCAGAAATCTTCCAGCGCGGCGGCCAGCGCGGCGGGGGCTTGCCCGTCATTGGTTAGAAGGCAGGCGGCACCCTCGAACAAGCGGGCGTCGGCGGCGGCGATGCCGACGCGCTCGGAACCGGCCATCGGGTGGCTGCCGATGAAGGCGACGGACTGTTTTTCTAACAATGGTGCGAGCGTCTGATGCGGCGCTTGTTTCACGCTGCCGACATCCGTCACCAGGCAGGTGTCCGGCAGGCCTGCGGCCAAGGCGGCGGCGACCAATTCGGGCATGCTGCCCACCGGGACGGCGAGAATGACCAGGTCCACGCCGGCAAGTGCCTGGTCGAGGCGATCGGTGACATGGGCGATGCCGCGGCGTTTGGCCTCCTCAAGCGTCGCGGTCCGGCGTGCCCAGAGGCGCACCTGCGGCGGCCTTTCAAGCGCTGCCAGCGCCAGCGCCAGCGAGCCGCCTAACAGGCCTCCGCCGAGGATTGCGATGTGTGGGAAGGTGTCGGTCATCCGAAAGAAACGCGCGGGACTGAGGTGAGAGTGCCTGATCTGTTGGGGGGGTGTTGAAATGCAATGCTCCGGACCGTGGTCGGTACTCAGGGGATGCGGAAATATTTTTTGTTAGACGCCGGCGAGTCAGGGTCCGGCACGACGGTGCCACTGGGGATGCCGCGTGCCAGAATGAGTTTGCCGGTGTAGGGGCTCAAGACATAGCCGGGTTTGCCGGGCGCCTTGGCGGCGATGGGCAAGCCCGGTGTGGGGGGCTCGGGCGGCTTTTCCTTTGCGGGTGGTTTAGGCGGGGCGGGACTTGGGTTCGGGGCCGCGGGCGGGAAGGTTTGCGCGGTAGCGGGCTTTTTCGGCGCCTCGTTCGGGGATTGGGGCTGGGTGTGACTCAAATGCGGGGCCGGGGTTGGCCGTACGTAGCTTGCGGACCCGGATTGGTAGGGAGGGTCTTCCGGATAGGGGTAGCAGGCAACGAGCGGGAAGCTAGCGAGCGCAACAAGGCAAGGCAGGATCCGGGAGGGCATGGTGAAAAAGAGGAGGAGGGCGGTGCGGGTGATATTGCAGAGAATGCGGGCGATGCTGGGAAACGCACGTCACTTGGGTCAAAAGCGCCCAAGCCAAGGTCTCGCCTCCGCAACCACCATCCGGCTTCGGCACCCCAAATCCGCCCCGTCTTGCTGAGATGGCTCGCGCGGACGACTGCCGGGACCTAGGGAACGCGGAAATACTTCTTCTCGGCGGCCGGGTAGGTTGGGTCGCTCACGAGGGTGCCGCGGGCCAGTTTCTTGCCAGCATCATCGCGGACGTCAATGATCTTGTTGTTATACGGGCTCAACACGAAGCCCTCCTTGCCGGGAGCTTTCTTGGCGAATTCGTAGTCAACGGGTTTGGAGGTGTCGGGCTTCTTCCCGCTATCGGTCGGGTTGCCGGTATCCCCCCTCGAGAGGTCGTTGTTTTGTTGCTCCGTATCGGGCTGCATTCTCTTCTCCTCGTCGGCCCGTCTCCGTTCCTCTTGCTGCGCTTGCTGTCTGGCCTGTTCGCTCTGGTTGACGGCCGTCGGATTGGGCTTGGCGCCGGGATTTGGTTTGTTAATTTGATGCTCCGGGTAAGGATAGCAAGACACAAGCAGCGCCGTGGCGACTGCAACAAGGCCGGGTAGGATGCGGGGGTTCATGGGGGGGAAAGCGAAGCGGTGTTAGATGGGATCGGGGGGAAATCGACTCGAAGGGCTGGCCGAAAACCAGCGCCAGATTAGTCCCGCCCGCCCTAGCGTCAAGGCCAGATTGTGATTTTTTCCGCCTTCCTTTGGTGATTCGGGCTAACCGATTGAATTGCCGCTGAAGCCCCTGTAACCCGCGGATTTCTTTCCTGCCATTCAGTGCGTTCAGTGGTTCCCGGTGCGAGCAGTGGTTAAATCGGCAGTCGAACCCAAACCCGGTATGGGGCGCAATCGGCACTTGGCAACCCGGGAAAACGCGTGCAGGTTTCCCCCCGACAACCAACACCCCTGCTGCCCGATTTGATGTTCACCCGTCGCCAAACCCTCAAAACGCTCGCCGCCATGGCGACCGTGCAAATCGTGCCGAGCCGCGTGCTCGGCCTCAACGGCCAAACCCCGCCCTCGCAAGTACTCACCCGCGGCATCATCGGATGCGGCGGCATCAGCGAGTCCCATCTCACCATGCCCGGCAAACTGCTCGCGCTCTGCGATGTGGACCGGGATCACCTCAACGAGCGCATGGAGGACGCCGGTGGCCCGGCCAAGGGCGTCACGGGCTACCACGATTTCCGCGAATTGATCGCACGCGACGACATCGACATCATCCACATTTGCACGCCGCCGCACTGGCACGCGCTGATGGCGATCGCGGCCGCCAAAGCCGGCAAGGACATTTGGTGCGAAAAACCGATGAGCCGCACCATCGGCGAAGGCATGGCGATGGTGCGCGCCGTGGAAAAGCACGAGCGCATCTTCCGCCTCAATACCTGGTTCCGCTTCAAGGAAAGTTTCTACGACATGAATGTGCCGGTGAAAATGCTCAAGAAAGCGGTGCTGCACGACTTGTTAGGATGGCCCTTGAAAGTCACCGTCTCCGGCATCACCGGCTTCGACTGGAAGCTGGACGCCTGGGCCGGCAAGGTCGGCCTCAAGCCCGAGCCCTGCCCGCCGGAACTGGACTACGATTTCTGGCTTGGCCCGGCACCCAAGAAGCCATACAATCACCTGCGTTCGCATCTGACATTCCGCGGCTACTGGGATTATGACGGCGGCGGCCTCGGCGACATGGGCCAACATTATCTCGACCCGGTCCAATACCTCCTCAACAAGGACGACCAGGCACCCATCTCCGTGGAAATCGACGCCGACCCGCAGGACGCCGAGGCCGTCGGCACCTGGCGCCGGATCGAGTTCACCTATGCCGATGGCTGCAAAGTGGTTCTCGACGGCGAAGACAAGGACAAGGACGCCAAGTACATCGTGGGGCCGAAAGGCTGGATTTCCAAGGGTCTATCTTCTAACATCCCCGACCTGCGCAAGAAGCTCGACGCCCTGCCCGACCCCGAGCCCCAGCTCACCGATTTCCACGAGGCGGTACACACGCGCAAGAAATTCGCGGTCAACGAGCACAACGGCTTCTGGTCGTGCACGCTGGTGAACCTGGGCATCACCGCCCACCACCTCAACAAGAGCCTCAAGTTCGATTCCAAGACCCTCCAGTTCGACGATCCCGCGGCCAACGCGCTGAGCCACCAGCCGATGCGCGCGCCGTGGAAACTCGATGTCTAGCCACTGATAGAGACTTCCGCAGCCATCAAGACCGAGATCCAAGCACTGGTCCGCCAGGGGCGGATGTTGTCCGCATGGAAGTTGGCCAAGCCGTTTGGTCCGCTCGAGCGGTGGTCGCCAGGTCCCGATCTGCTGCTCGCGTCGTGGATCGCCTCGGGTGTGGGCGCGGGGCGGTTGTCCGCGGTGTTGGATTGGAAGAACTGGCGTGCCGACCGGCAACATCCCCACTACTATTTTCAGGCGTTGTTTTCCCGCTTGCGCTGGCAGTCGCCGGTGCGGTTGCTCCCTGAAATCGACCGGCGCCTGGAACCATCCGGTGGTGCCATGGTGGACGATGACCGCTCCGATCTGATGGCGTTCAAGGCCTGGGCCCTGGGCACTCTGCGCGACTTCAGCCGTGCCACCGAGACCATCACCGAAGCCCTGGCCATCACCCCCGACCGGGCGTGGACCCATGTGCAGCACGCATCATTGTTAGAAATGCGGGATCGCTATGAGGAGGCGCTGGAGGCCGCCCGCCAGGCCCTCGCGTTGCGCCCGGTCTATCGCCCGGCGGTGTTGCAGGTGACGGACTGTTTGGTTCATCTCGGGCGGGATGACGAGGCGATCCAACTGTTGGTAGAGACGCACCGGCGCACCGAAAACGGCGCCTTTGCCACCCGCTTGCAGGCGTTTTACAGCGAGCGCGAGGACTATCAGAACGCGCTGTGGTGCCTCGACCAGGCCGAACCGCTCATGCCGCTGATGCCCAAGGCGACCCGCGAGTGGTTTGCCGGGCGCCGCGCGGATTTTCTCTACATGGCTGGTGATATCGACGCGTGCCTCGAATGGTGTGACCGTGCGCCGGAGAAAGGTTTCCAACAAATGGTGGCCAGCAAGCTGCGCTGCCCGGGGGCACGCTCGCGTGCGCGCAAACGCCTCGCGGTGCCCTTCACGCGGCAGCATAACATGACTTGCGCCCCCGCCACGCTCGCATCGTTGGCCAGATTCTGGAACCGCGAGCACGACCATCTGGATATTGCCACGGCCATCTGCCATGACGGCACTCCCTGGCATAAGGAGCGGGCGTGGGCGGAGAGCAACGGCTTCATTGCCCGCGAGTTCAGCTTCACCCGCGAAATCCTCATCGCCTTGATCGACCGTGGCGTGCCCTTCACTCTAACAACATCATGGGCCACCGGCGCGCATCTGCAAGCCTGCATCGGTTATGACGAGCGCCAGGATGTGGCGCTGCTGCGCGATCCCACTCACCGCCACTTCGGGGAGACTCTCATCGAGGGACTCATCGAGGCGCATCCGACCCAGGGGCCGCGCTGCATGTTGCTGCTGCCGCTGGAGGAAGCCCCGCGCCTCGACGGCCTGAGCCTGCCGGACGAGGCGCTCTTCGATGCCCAACGCGACCTTGCCGTGGCTCTGGACAACCATGATCGATGGGCCGCCCAAACCGCCGTCATCACGCTGCGGGCGATCAATCCCGATCATCCGCTCACGCTCACCGGCGAGGCCAGCCTGGCCGCCTATCTGGGTCACCACGAAAAGCGCCTGCAACTTGTCACCCGGCTCGCCGCGCGTTTTCCCGACCACCAGGCCACCCAGTTCGCCCTGCTCGTCGCGTGTCAGGCGGCCGACGATCCGGCAAGCGCCAGGTCGCTGTTAGATCGGGCGGTCGGCTCGAAGGCGTGCGATCCGGTGTTTGTCTCGGAACTCGGCGAGTGGCTTCTGTCAGACGCGCGGCAGCTCGCCTTGGCCGGCCATTTCCTTCGCCGCGCGCTGCGCCTGCGGCCGAGCGAGGGGCGCTCGATCGAGAGTCTCGCACGCTACGAAATGAAGTCCGGGCGCTTTGAGGAGACCGCGCGCCTGCGCCGCTTCGCCGCCACCCTCAGCCCTAACTGGGAGCCCTATGCCAGGGCCTGCTTCGACAGCCATCGCATCACCGGACGCTCCCAGGAAGCCCTCGGGTTTCTGCGCGAGCGGGTTGACCTCCATGGCGAGCGCTCCGCAGGCCCGTGGCTGACGCTCGCCCAAGCGTTGGATTCGATTCATCGCGACGAGGAGGCGCGTGCCGTCTTGGAGGAAGCCATTGCCTGCATGCCGGATGAAGGCGATCTGAAGCTGCAGGCCGGACGCATGATGATTTGTTGGGGCGAACAAGACCGTGCCATCGGACTCGGGTGGATCGACCAGGCACGCGGCAAGGTGGCCGAAACCGTCTGGCTCAGAGCGCGTGCCAACGTCGCCGAGTTTCTCGGGGATCGCCCGCTGGCCCGCCGACTCTGGAACACCCTCATTGAGCGCCAGCCCCAGGCGGTGGACGCCCACCGCTCCCTGGCCGTTCTCATCGCCGAGGAAAACGGACGGCAGAGCGCCGTGGATTTCATCAACCAAGCCACCCGCAGAAGCCCACGCCTGCCAGGCCTCTGGACGTTGTTAGCAGATTGGATGGGCGGCGACGCTCCCGGCAGCGCCTTGCCCGCCTTGGATCAGGCGTTGAGCCTGGATCCCGACGACGTGTGGATCTTGCGCGACCGGGCCGTTGCCCGCTTCAATGCCGATCTGCGAGACCTGGCACTGGAGGACGCCAACGAAGCCATCGCCCGTGCACCGCGCGCGCCGGAATCCCACGGTGTTCTCGCCTCATTTCTGCAACGCTCCGGAAAAACCGCCGAAGCCCTTGCCGCATTGCGTGAAGCCTTGCACCTCAGGATCGACTACTCCTACGGCATCGAAAACCTCGTGGAGTGGTCGCCGGATTCCGCCGCCGCCCGCGAGGCCCTCAACTTCATCGCCGAAGAAATGCGCCGCCAGGTTCTAACAGGACAGAGCCTGCTCGATTACCAGGACATTGCGGCGCCCGTCCTGCCGCGGGAACTTTTGCTAGACCAACTGCGCGAGGCCTGCAACGAGCGGCCGGACCTGTGGCAGGCATGGTCTGCCCGCATCAACCAATGTCTTGCGATGGACCTCGGCGCCGAAGCCCGGCAATGCAGCGAGCAGCTTGCCACTGCCTTTCCGCTGCTGCCGCGCACCTGGGTGGAAGTGGCAAAAGTGGAACGCAACGCCGGCAACCATCCGCAGGAAGCCGACGCGCTGCAACGCGCCGTCGAGTTGTCGCCCGCCTGGGATTGGGCCGCACGCCAACTCGGGGAAGTGTTGGAACGTCTGGGGCACTACGACCAGGCCCTCGCCACGCTTGAACTTGCCATCCGTCACAATCCGCTCAACGGCGCCAACCATGGCTGCCTGGCGGATCTGCTTTACAAGACGGGCAAACGCGACGAGGCGTTTTCCAGATTGCTTGGCGCCATACCACACGACCCGCTCTATCAATGGGGCTGGCGCGCGCTCGCCCGCTGGGGCCTCGAACTCAAGCGCAGCGACGCGACGATTGCCGCGGTGCAGGCAACCTCGCTGCAACTCGCCCATAAGCCGCAATGGTGGGTCATCGCAAGTGATGTGTGGGCCGCGCTTGAGCGGCCCGACGACGCGATTGCCGCCACGCGCGCGGGTTTGGCCATCGACGCCAAGCATGCGGATCTGCGCGACCAGCTTGCCCGCATGTTAGGCAACCTGGGCCGCTTCGATGAAGCGCTGGCCGCCTGTCAGTGCGATGCTGACGAAACGGTGCCGCCGAAAGAACTCGAAGGCCGCCGGGCATGGCTGCTCATGGAGTCCGGGCAAACGCTGGCCGCCCTGCGTGTCATGGAAACCCTGGTGGAGCGCGAGCCGGACTACGCCTGGGGATGGGAGTTGCTCAGCGAGTGGCATGCGGCGCGCAAGGACTGGTCTAACACAAAAACCGCGGCCATCCAGTGGACCCGGCTGTGTCCCGATGATGCCGCCGCCCACGGTCACCTCGGGCTGGCCGCGCGCGAACTGCGGGATCTAACAACATCGCGGCGCGCCTTTGAGCGCGCCTTTCGCCTCGATCCGGCGTATGCCTATGCGGGACGCGAACTGCTCAAGTTGCAGAGCGGGAAAAATGATCTGTTAGCCGCGCAAGCCACCCTCGCCACGCTCCAACATTACGCGCCGGGTGAGTGGACCGATTGCGATGCCATCGCCCTAGCATTGCGCGAACAACGCAATGCGTTTCCCGCCGCCGAAGCCCTGCTGTGCGCCTCCGCCTCGGTGCAAGCCTTGCTGCGGGTGAACCAATTGTTCGTCGATCGGGGATTGGACGTGGCCAAGCGCTGGCGCAAGCGCGTCGAGCAACTCGTCGTTGCGGGAGCGGCCGTCTCGCCCGCCGCGCTTGCCGCATGGGCCGATTTGTTCAAGCATGACATCCCGCGGGCCGCCAGGAAATTGCGCAGGTTCAAGCTTGCGGAGGCCAGTCGCAACGCCGCATGGGACTGTCTGCTCAATGCGACTCGCGCCCTGCCCGACCAGGCAGTGCTGCACGCGCTCATCCGCAAGAACCGCCAGCGCTTCCATGCGGATGCCACACTGTGGAACACCACCGGCAAATTGCTGTTAGTTGCGGGATGCCGCAAGGCGGCGGCCAAGTGGCTAGGCGATTGGCAGCAACGCAGCGAGGGCGTCGGAGCCCACACGCTGGTCAATCTCGCTTCCGCGCTCGATGGGACCACCGGCCCGCTTGCGGCCGCCGGGGTGCGGGCCGAAGGCATCAAGCGCTTCCCGGCATCCGAGGACAACCTGATCTATCTGATGGCCGGACAGGCCGCCTGGCTGGCGGAGTCGGGGCGCTTTGACGAGGCTGCCGCGCTGCTTGAGATGGTGGATGACCGCCGCATCAGCGACCATCACAGTGGCTTGGCGGCCCTCGCCCGCTCCATCATTGCCGCGTCGGCCAGGGATGAGACGGAGGCGCGCAGGCACTATCAAATCGCCCTCGGCAAGTTGTCTGCGTGGAACACGTCCCGCGCGGTCAAAAATCATCTGCGCCCGGCCCAGCAAACCCTCGCGCGCCTCCTGCCGTGGGCGGCTAACAAACGTCGCCGCGTGACCAAAGCCTGGGGCGGCGGGTTTGGGGCCGGGTGGAAAAAATCCGATCTCATCGGGCTCATCGCAATTGGAATTGTCTTGCTAGCGGTGTTCGCCTTTATCCTATCCGCTGCGGTCATTGGCACCGGATCCTGGATCTTCCTACCCGCATTGGCCGTCCTGCTCATCCTTACCAGGCTATCCCAAATCCGCTGATGCCATGGAGGGGGGACACTCCTGTCCCCCCAGTCCATGAGAGCGCAAGTCCAGCGCACTTCCGCAAGTGAAATGAGAAGTATCCGCAGGGAAATGAGAAATAAATGGCTGGTTTCAAGGACGTTTCACGGTGCCTGAAGTGGGTCGGAAACGGCCTTGCAGGAACGCTGCAACCTGCCGGCTGAATCGCCCTGCGATGTGACCGATACCCGGCTATCTGAAGAGCCTCCCTGAGGGTGAGAAATCGGGCTGTCAGAAACCGCCGGAAAAGGGCCGCCGCCGGGGCCTCTGTGGAGAAGCCCCTAAACGGCTTTGGAAGCGTGCTGCCATCGATAACGATCAGACTTCCCCATCATGGCGGATTCGGGGCGTCTGCGGTGGCAGTCGGATACGGGAGAGACCGATGTTTTGAATAATCGAGCTGGCTTTGAACAGGTGCAAAACCTGATCCCGGTTCTCCCTATATTCATTCAGCAGGCGAATTGTCAAATCTAGTGCCAACTCTTCATCGCCTTCAAGAAGCCTCGCAGCGGCGGTTTCTTCTTCGAATTCAAGGTCGGACTTGTGGGTATCACTGGAATCCTGCCCACCCTGTGGCCGGCGACGGTCGGATTTGTGGATTTCACCAATGACACGCATCACAGACACCCAGAAATCGCGATTATCTGGAAGATGCCTAAGTCCACGCTCCATTTCAAGGTATTGCTCTGCTTCAATACCCAGTAGGTTGGAGAAATCTGAATATTCAAGGCCAGACCGGATTCGGAAATAGCAAAGTTCCCTCCCAGAAAATGGCGCTTTGAGAGATTCGCTAATATCCCGCTCAGCCTGCTCCAATTTTTTCCATGCTTTCGGGGTGATCTTTAATTTGCCGGATCGGTAGCCAAATAGCGAAGCAACAGACAATCCCATCTGTGGGGCTAACTGACGCAACGAAATTCCCAAACAACGCGCCAATTCGTTGGAGCGTGCTAAAAAAAATCTAAAATCTGTGTTTTGTCCTTGCAAGTGTTCTATTTTTGGTTCAATTGTTTGTCGCAACGCGAAACCAAACCGTAACCCGAAGTGAAAAAACACGCAACAGCAAACCGACCGCCCGAAATTCAGGCTGCCAGAAACACGCTTCGACGCAAGGGATGGAGCCACGAGACGGCCTCCATGCAGTTGGGGGTAACCCGAACGCACCTCACTTACGTGCTGAACTCCCGCCGGCAATCGCGCCGGATACTGGCAGCCATTCAGGAGCTTCCTGAGAATCAAGATCCAGCTTGACCATGAAACTCCAACCCTCCATTCCCGAAGCCGCGATGATCACCGTTGAGCCGGACGGCCTCGGCATCGAGTCGGATAACCGGCAATGGGACCGCGCGCGGCTGATTCTGGAATCGGTCAAAATGACCAGCCGGATGAATCTTGCCGCCCAAGTGATGCTTGGTGGGGAATTGACCGAGATCCGCGCCAGCCTCGGATTCAATGGTCGGGGTGGCGACCGCCGATCAAAATCCGCAAGTGCGGATTTGAAAATAGGGGGCCGCACTTGGGAGGAATGGTGCAAGGCTGAACTCAAAATTTCACGGGATACGGCTGATAGATGCGTCTCTTGTTTCCAGGTGATCAAGCGGCGCGGTGAGGCACTCGGCGATGCTGCCCCAGCGTTCCGGCTGCTGTGCGCTCCGGCTTCAACGCTTGATGATGAGGAATACAAAATCCTACAGAGAATCGTCAACGAGCTGATCGAAGGGAATAGCCAGAAGGATCTGCTGCACGAACTCAAAATTCTGAAAGATGCAGAATGGGATAAGGGCCGCAACAAGAAAGGTTCAAAAAAGCCAGCGGATGTATCCGACGAAGCTACCGCTGAAAGAGCCTCTGAGTTTTTCAGGATCATTTCCAACGAGCTAACCGAAACGGAAAGAACCGTTAGCCGCGCCTGCTATAATAAGAGTTTCGAGAGCTGGCTTTACCTGCTGCCATTGGAGCCTGCTGATTCGCCGGGCGTAATTGGACTACGGGATTATCAGCGCCAGATAGAGAAACTCCACGAGTCTCTTGAAACCGGATTGCAGGATCTTCTAGCCAATGTCGGCAGAGCCATCGAAGCGAAGATGGAAGCCGGCAATCCCCCTTCCAAAAAATCCCCCCGCCGCCGGAAACAACCGACCAAACGCAAACCATGAACGCCAGGCCAAACACAAACTCCAAAACCCGTCAAAGGCCCAACAATGGAATTTCCGATCTAGCCATTCGCGCAACACCTCATTTCTCCCGCCTTGAAGAGGCCGTAATGCGCTCGAATGCAGCCATGGATTTAATCCTGACAAAACTAGATCAGCTTGTGGTTGACCACGTAGGGGAGGATTCCCAAACGATGGAAATCGTCTGCGGTATCATCATGATCGGACAAGAATCTATTGGAAGATTGAGCGAGGCTCATCATGCAGCCAAAACCGAAATTTTTAGCCTGATCGAAGGTCACACTGCCGACCCGAAACAGAAATGAAAGACGTGGAAGCAATACTGACAACTTGAACGATATGAAATCACCCTTGGCTTCCAGTCTGAATCTGAAACTGTGCGGCGTGCCGTCGCTGGTCAGGAAGGCGGCAATGATCGTCCTTTCATTGGAACTTGAACACCTCCATCAAACGCGCGGATACCAAGGGGCTGGATCATGGCAATCTTACCGGCACGAAGTTGAATCGGGCGAGCGTTTGGCATGGGAGGATTTCTGCAAACATCATGCCGGAGTCACAGAATCCACGTATAGGAATTATCTCAAGGCCGGCAGGGTTGTCCTGGGGCTCTTGCGTGCTGATCCACGGCCGGAAGCTGCGGAGTTGATTCGCGCGTTGGAGCAAGTCCCGTCAGATCTAAACGATGGTCAACGCCAAGGCATGATTGATGACATGGTGCGTTTGGTCATTACCACGGACGAAGCGTGGAAATCCATTCGTAAGGCAGCGACCAGGACGGTCCGCCCGCCAGAATCAATCCCATCCAAATCAATCCCGTCCAAATCAATCCCTCCCAAGTGGGACTTTGAATCGAGAGACGGAATAGAAAAAATAGCGCTGCGGGTGGGGTTGGATGCTGCCGCAGCTCACCGGGTAGCTAACTCGATGATCGTCAGAAAGATTTTTGGAATCACCCAGAACTCCACAGCGCCGGCGCGCAAGCCCGAACCCCCAAAGCCATGAACCTATCACCTAACACGCCAGAAGGCGAGGTTGCCCTGGCTCGCCTTGTCCTGCGTTGGAGTCGCTACACGGTCAATATCAGTAGGGCAGGTGACGTAACTCTGCGCACTCCCTCTGGCAGATCAATCGCTTGGTGCGGTCGCACGGACGATCCCGATGCAGCGGCGAATGAGTGGCTGGAAACATATCCCGGATCCACCCTGATTGATCGCAGGCGGAAAGATCGCCCGACAAATGGGCTCGCGCAGCAGTAGCCGCTTCCATCTTCCACAGACCCAAGACAATGAATCCCCTTCTTGATCAAAATCTTTCAACACTGAAGATGATCGATGATCACGCTTCATTTGCCCACCTTCCGACGCGAGTGCAAAAGCGGGTGTTTCTTCGTCTGGACTGGATTTTCAAGATCGCCGACGTGCCACGCGGAGAAAAAGGGAAACTGGTAGCAATGGCCGCGGCGGATCTGGACGTGTCGCCCGCGACGGTGAACCGTTTTTGCGCGGCGTTTGAAACCGAAGGATGGACGGCGCTGTGCGATCAGAGGGGAAAGCAGTCCCGGACACTGCCACCCGAGTTCAAGGCTTTCGTTTGCCGCCTTCACCTGCAATGCCAGCGGGCAACCACCGGGCGGGAAGTTCACCGGATGCTGGTTGAACGCTGGAGGCTGTGGCAGCGGACCGGAGAGGGTCAATACGCGATCCCCGGCTATGACATGCCGCCGCCGGCCATGGCGGGCGGCTATCCCGCCGGATGGAGTGAAGACAACGTGCTGCGCTTCCGGCCGGACAAATACGCGCTATCCGTCGCCCGCCAAGGTTCAAAACAGTCCGCGGGATTCCTGCCCTCGATCCTCAAGACAAGGGTCGGCGTGCGATTCGGACAAGTGATTTTCTTTGACGATCAGGACTATGACGTGAAAGTCGTTGCGCGCGGTATGTCTCAGCGGTCCATCCGGCCACAAGGATTCAACTGTCTTGACTACCTTTCAGGGTGCTTCATGCATCATGCCATCCGCTTGCGTTGGTGGGACAAGGCCAGCGATCAATATCGGAGGCTCACCCAAGCGGATTTCACTTGGTTCGTGGTATCCTACTTGCAACGGCACGGATTCCGGCGGGATGGGGGCGGCACGGTATTTGTTTTCGAGCATGGCACGGCCACCGGATATAATAACCGGAGCCTCTCCACATCCGGGGGATACAGTAACTTTGATGAAGCGCTGGCGGCCGTGTCGCATGGCTGCATTCGCGTGGATCGTTCGGGGTTGTTCAACCAACCGGTATTTGCGGGGATGCTCTTCCGCCCCCAATCCTCTGGAAATCCGAATTTCAAGGCCCCGCTGGAATCTATGTTCAATCCGGTGCGCAACCGGATGGCGGCATTGCCAGGTGCGACGGGCCGCAACCGGGATCTGAAGCCCTCGGAACAATACGGGGCTGATCTCTATACCACGCAAATGCTCAAGCTCTGGGAGCGGCTTGACGAGAGACACCGCCAACTTATCCGCTTTCCAATGTTGACCACGGAGGAATTCGGCGAGGTGGCAGCCACGGTTTATGACGCGATCAACGCGCGTACGGATCACGGCTTGGAAGGTTGGGAGACTCTTGGCTTTGTGGCACCGCAATTCCGTTTCACGGCCGACGAACGCTCACCCTGGCTTTCCCGTGATGAAGTGATGGCCTTGCCGGACGATGCACGCGGCATCTTGCTGGCCAAGATGGACACCCCCGGCCATGTGCGGCCGTGGAAACTCTCACCGGCCGACGTGGCGAGGCAGTGCGCGGGGGAACTCACGAAGCTGCAGGATCATGCGATTCCGCTTCTGATCCCGATGCAATGGGCACGGCCGGCAACGGTGAAGGAAAACCGGACGATTGCCATCTCTGATCAGTTGCTTGGCCCGGAGGCTTTCAGCTACGTCTGCCGGATTGAGGATGGAGACGGGGCACGCGTGCTGCGGCCTGGCACAAAGCTGCTTTGCTATCTGAACCCCTTTGCGCCTGAACGATTGCCCGTTTGCAAGGAAGACGGATCTTTCATCGGCACGCTGTATCAACAGCCCCGCGCCGGATTCATGGACGCCGCCGCGATCAACGGCCAACTCAAGGAACGCGCGAAACTCAAGGCGGATCTGGATACCGGTGTGCGGCCTCACCTGGAAGGCTTGATGCGCGACCGTGAGGAAATGAAGCGGACGAACGAACGCCTTGCCCAGGGCAAGCCGGTGCTGCCGGAAGAATTGGCGGCCGCCCGCAGTGCAAGCGCCATGCAAGGCCAGCGCACGGCCGCCGCAAACCGCTTGGACGGCCGCGCCGAGGGAACCGACTGGGACGCCGAGCCGGTGCCCGCCACGGCTGCCGCCGATCCCTTCGCCGGCCTTTCCGATGACGACGACCTGCCGAATTACTTCTAATCCACCAACCATCCCCGCTTTATGAACCAACTAGACAACGATGCCCCTGCGCTCACCAGCGTGTATCACAATGCAAATTATAATGTCGCACCCGATCAATTCGAGAAAGTCATTGCGGGTTTGAACGAACCCCAGCAGGAAACGCTGCGCTTCTGGTATTTCCTCGGCAAGGACAGGGGTTGGAGTCTGACCAAACTGGCCAAGATTTGCGGCACGTCTTCCGCCACCTTGTCCCGCGTGTTTCGCGGCGACTATGGGGCGGACGTGGCCACGCTGTGCGCGGCGCTGGCCAAGGCCCGCGATAACTTCGCCGAGTCGGTCAACAATCCAGACTTTATCCCCACGTCCCTGGCAAACCGGGTTTTCCGCATTTGCGACCGCACCCGCGCGCTTTCCACCGTGACCATTATGTGGGGCGTGATGGGGATCGGCAAAACCACCGTGTTGCAAGAGTACAAGCGCCAGAACAACCACGGCCGTACGGTGTATCTGCGCTGCTCGCCGGGCATGACCTTCGTTCAATTCGTCACCTCGCTGGCCAGCGCCGCCGGGGTGGCCAGCAAAAAACAAACCCATCTGAGGATGCGCGAAAAACTCTTCACCGTGCTCGGTGCTGGCAACCGGCTGCTCATCGTTGACGAACTCCACCAGCTCTTTCTGCGCCGGTCCCAGAATGACATCACGCCCGTGCTGCAATGCGAGTTTCTGCGCGAGATTTACGACCGCGCCAACTGCGGCGAGGTGCTGGTGGGAACAAAAGCGCTGGAACGTCATTTGATCGACCAGAAAGAGGCGCTGGCGCAGTTGCTTGACCGCGGCACCATGCAAATCAGCCTGCCGGAAAAACCATCCGCCAAGGACGTGAAAGCCTTCATTTCAAACTACGGCCTGCCCGAGCTTGACGAGCGCCAGCCCGAGGCATCCGCCATCGTTTCCGATATCCTCAAATCCAGCGGCCTGCGCATGCTCACATTGCGCTTGCGCGATGGAGCCACAACCGCCGCCAAGGCCGCCGAAACCTACACGTGGTCCCATTTCATCTCAGCCTTCAAAGCCATCTCAACCCTGGGAGCAAAATCCGCATGAAAAAGAACGCGCCAAAATCGCCTGTAGCCGTTTGGTTAGACGTTTTAGCGCCATTGCAGCCGAAATCCGTTCAAACCCATTTGCAGCGATTTGCAGTGGGGTCTTGTCCCCTTCCTGACATTTCCGAGAAAGGAAACTGCCCCAATGAGTGAAAATCTACAAAACCTAGGCCAAGAACACGGCCGGCACCACCTTGAAGGACTGGCCGTCATCCTTTCCCAAAATACCGGCAAGAACTCCGTAAAGCCAAAGAGCAAGCCTCTGGAATAGTTTCCACCATCCCACAGACAAATAATCCCAACCAACTGAAAAAATGAAAAAAATGAAAACACAGATAGTCCCACCCGCAGCAGGCTTAAACGAAAGTTTCATATTCCCCCTTAACATGGCGGAAGTGAATGCCCGGTTATCCGCCTTCAAAGGCGACTCCCCTGAAGCCCTTTCCCAAGAAAGGAATCGAGCGGCCAGCAAGGTTGACTATGCCCACCGGGAGGCGGGGTATAATATTATGGAGGCCAGTGCCAAACTCGACATCAGGAAACTAGACTTCGATCCGACCCTTTCAGCGGAAGCCAAAGGCAAACTCGTACTGGATCTGAGCGTGAAGCTGGAAAATATCCACGCATCCCGCAGGTTATGGAAAATCTTTGACGAACTATCGCACGGAGTTGAAGAGCTGGAGAATATCACGCGCGCAACGGGAACCATTAATGACCTTCTGACGGCGAAGGCGGGGGAGATTGCCGCCTTGAAAACAAGGATTGGCGAACTGTCGGCAAGAATAGCGCCGAAAATGACTCGGACAATCCTAAATTTGAAAACTGAGTTGCAGTTCCTGGTGGAAGTCATGACGAACGGAAAATGGAAACAGGTGGCGGCCGCTGACAAAGAGGATAAGTTGCGGCTCGAATTGGATCTATTAGTGAGGTCAGAATTATATGACGGAGCTACTACCGGGGCGGCAGCAAGGAAGAGGATCAGTGAGATCGAACTAGAACTGGAAAATTTCTACAAAGCCCAAAACAACCAGTTGCAGGAAGAGGAAATTCATGAACTCCAAGCGTCCAAACTCCGAATCTCGGAAATGGAGACGGAACTTTTGGAAGTTGAGGCAGCAAACGTAAGGAATTTAGCGAGCTTACAGGCCGCCAGGCAAAAGTACATACCACAGTTTGAGGCGGCGCTTGTATCCGCAAAATGCATTGCGGAGGTGTATCAGATCAACTGCGAGAGACTCGCACTCGGACTGAGGCGGCCCCCGATCTTCGGCCAAAGGATAGCTAAACTAAGCTATGGTGGCTGGGGGCGGGGAAGATATAGTAGCGCATGGGTGCGGAGTCAATGACTATTTGGATGGGCGGCG
>Ga0118677_10003402_pt1 | contig 30151 bp, 25 predicted proteins | sample AliMusrvi5mmetaG_FD_86154 | JGI IMG/M metagenome (GOLD analysis project Ga0118677, IMG submission 86154) | reverse complement strand
ACAAATAAGGGATAATCCTTCTTCCAGTTATTAAATGCACGGCACAGCTCCTTACACACAAATTCCGGGAAAATGGTATTCATATCCACAGGAACAGTACCCATCTTGAATGAATTCCGGCTCAAGCTGTCAGAAACCCGCCCCGCTAAAAAGTCCATCAAGTTCTGCGCAGGAGCCGCCCACCCCCCACCTGCCGCCAGAAAAGCCTTCCGCTCAATATCCTTCTGGAAATCGATGCCAGCCAAGGGATCTGATGTTCTATAATCAACCGTGTGGCAGTTCACCACCAATGCCGAGTTCGAGAATGCAGAGGCCCTGCCGGAGTAGCTCATGCCATTTAAAACCAACAAACCGTTTTCAGAGGACGCATTCACGATCTCACCGCCCGGGCACATGCAAAAGGTGTAAACTCCCCGGCTGGTTTTACGATTGGTATGATTAAAGGAATACGTAGCTGCACCCAAACTGGAATAGTCCTGGAATTTTCCGGCATATCGAATGCGATTAATTATTTCAACAGGATGCTCTATCCGTACCCCGACAGAAATTGGTTTCTGTTCGAGCGCGACACCATGGCCATGCAGCATGGTGAAAGTGTCACGAGCAGAATGACCGACCGCAAGATAGACACATGGGGCTTGGTATTCCTTCTCCCCATTAATCACAATCCCTAAAACTTTCCCGTCTGACAAAAGCAAATCCGTCATTCGCGCGGAATAATGGATCTCGCCACCTCGTTCTAGAATGTAATCTCTGATATTGCGGACAATTCTGCACAAAACATCCGTCCCCAAATGCGGCTTACGAATATGTCCGATCTCTTCAGGCGCACCAAACTTGATAAATATATCCAATACCTTGTTGGCATAACTGGAATTATTTATCCTCGAAAACAGCTTTCCGTCCGAGTAGGAACCGGCACCTCCTTCACCAAACTGGATATTCGACTCAGGTTCCAGCGTTCGATCCCGGATGAATCTTTGAACATCGATATCGCGATCTTCGATTTTCTTCCCTCTCTCAAAGATCAGCGGCTGGATTCCATGATCAAGAAGTGCGAGGGCCGCGAACATGCCTGCAGGACCGAATCCGACGATGACAGGCCGATTCTTAATCATTGAGCCTGTCTTTCTCGACGGGTACTCGACATTGGCTTCTCAAAGTTCCTCGATCCCAGCAAAAGTGATCGCATTAACGACGCTGACATTACGCATGTATTGCATGCCTGATTTGCAGGATACTGGCTCACATTGAGGATTGTAATTGATGACGTTACTGATTACGGAATCGCTGAACGACCCGTGGATGGCAATCATGGTGCGCGCCCGCCCCTGAATATTACTGATCGTGAAACCATAGGTATCGCCCAATGGGGTGACACCGCCCCAAGCAGGATTACTGTCGCCAATCCGCACCACGGCTTGATCCGCTTCCCCTTCTGGAGCGACATCGATAACACCATCCAAAATGATGGTGTACATTTTAATACCAGAGGTGTTTAAAAAACGCACAAGATTATGCCCACTAGAACGTCCAAGGACGTTGTGGATGATAATGTTACGTACATCATCCCGTGTCCCATGTGGTTCATGGCCGCTGACCATGGAAGACGTCAATTCACCAGCATGGATCCCGGCCAGGGGAATAGCCGTCAGCGCGATCAGATCGTCACCGCTATGCCCCGTAATGTTCTCAATCGTGATGTCGTGGCAACCTTGCCGCAAATCCAAACCGTCTTGATTGAGAAGAGTCTGAAATTTGCCATCAATCCACTTGGCGCCTTCGGAGGAAAACTCGAGGTCGCGAATGGTACCGAACGCGCAGTGTTCCAGCGAAATCGCCCAGGAATGAGCCTCTTTGAGTTTTAGGTTCCTCAAGGAAAAATTCTCAACATAGGCCAGCAGGATACCGATGCTGCGCCAGTCGCTCATCTGTTTCTCGCCAGCCTTCCCCGCATCTGTCCCATAGGATACGGCCTTATAAGGCACACTCGGATCCTTGACAATGTCCATGCTTAGCAACTTGGCGGCGTCACCGGTAGCGCGCGGATGATCCGCCCCCTCGAGTATGACCGTACCCACCCCAAGAATATGAATGTTCCGAAAGGTTTTGATGTCAGTGATCCCAACCCCGCAATTGGCACTGCGAATAAAATTGTCACGGCTCTGGTCCGAGAGTTTTAACCGGCAGTTGTCCAGCACCAACGTAGTGTTCTCCGGCAGGAGGATCGCACGGTCCAGCAGCCAGTAGTCACGCGAAGCCACCGCATCCGGCACCCGCGCAGGGATCACAATCTTGCCCCCGTGGGACACCGCTGCCTGAATACGCTCACTATCAGAACCATCGAAATCATTGGGGTTAATTTGTCTACACATACCGTTCTCCTGCTGCTTAACATCGCCTCTCGCAAGGCACTAAAGATCAGGGATTTCCTGATGACGATATCAGGTATTTTTGATCCGTCCAGTTCTAGCCCCACATGTAATAGTTAGCCCGTGAGGGAGAAGCGTTTATGCGCAAAATCATTACCAAAATTATCGAGGCTGAGACGGAGGGGGAAAAAATTGTTGCAGGGGCAAAAACGGAGGCAGATCACATCGTAGCGAATGCCCGGGAAGCAGCAAGGGAGTGCGCTAATCAGATCCGTCGGAAAACTCAGATCGAAATCGATCATCTGATGCAAGAAAGTATTGGGGTTATCCAGCAAGAAAAGCAAACACAACTTGCCCAGTATGCAGCAAAAATGGCAGCCCAGTTACCTCTTGAGCAACCTGCCCGGCAACAGGCCGTTCTAGCGGCCATTCAATACCTCTGTGTTTCGCCGGCCGTTCGGGGGGACACAAAAGTGGAGCCGGGGAAGTAGAGGAGCAACAAAATGGAATCTTCTATCGCTAATATGGATTATCTTGCCGCCCGTCTGCACGGACGACGTAGCCGACTGGCTGAGGGGGAACGCTTGGATTCCCTTTCCCGCTCGAAATCTTTTCCCGTTTTTGCCCAAGCCGTTTTTGCCGACACCATCATTAAAACCGCGGCCGAGACACAACAACGTCTGGTGCGGGAATTGATGCTGGAGATGTCGACTCTTCTTCACCACCTGACAGGAGTCAAAGCCCGCCTGATGGAATGGATGCTCATGCAATTTCAGATTGTCAATCTCAAGATTATGATCAGGGGCTTTTTCAGCCATACGCCACCTGAAATCCTTAGAAATTATCTAATCCCACTTCCAGGACAATTCGCCCTGGAAGAAGCGGCCTTGCTGAAGGCTCAATCACTTGAGGATCTTGCCCAACTTCTACCGGCAGAGCCTCTGGGGCGAATGCTGCATGACACGTTAAACATTTGCCATAATCAACAAGAGCCGTTTTTCGTCGAAGCTACACTGGATCAGAAATATTTTCAGGAGGAACTTGTGAGAGCACACAAATTGTCGCATGAGGAGCACAACAAAATCATGCCCCTCATCATGCAGGAAATTGACATCTTTCATTTGATGCTTGTTCTGCGGGGAAGATTTCATCACAAAGTAGATCCGCAAGTCCTGGCCTCGTTACAGGTCGAAGGGACGCACCTTTCGCACCATAGGTTTAAGGCCATGTTAACGGCTCCTGACGCCACCGCAGTCGCACAAATCGCCATTGGCCGTGTGCTGGACTCGTTCCCTTCAACCTTTGCCACCGACACCACCCCAGTCTCGCTTGATCTCCCCACCCTGGAGGCGCTGGCATGGAAACGTTATCTTAAGCTGGCAAACCGAATTTTCCGCCAAAGTCTCACAGACTTCGGTATCATAGCCGGATATATCGGGGTTCGTCGGATGGAAAATATCAACCTCATTACCCTTTCTGAAGGAATCCGCGCCCCAATATCCGATAAGACTTTGCGCCTGCGTATGATCCCCCCTCTGCCTCCGGAGACGTCCCATGCTTAAACCCCATCCCATGCTGCAAATCCGTGTCGTACTCCTTAAAAAAGCCGAACGGACAGTGCTATGGAGCCTAGGGCAACAAAACATATTGCATTTGAACCGTATCCCCGTTGAGCCAGATACAGCCCCACTCCCATCAAGTGATGTTAAGACGGAACTGGAGCATTGCAACGGATTATCAGAACGGTGCAATAAGTTGAAACAACTTTTGGATCAATTTGAAGGACAGCGATTGGATCGCAAACCAGACGATACGTCAAGCCGCCCCTCTGAAAAGCGACATCAACTCGCCGCACTTCAAAACCTGACTACGCTTGAGGCAATCGAAATCGCCTTGCACTCAATCGAGACACAAGCCGTCTCTCATTTCGACAATCACAAACAATTGGTTGCCCGGAAAAATGAGTTGGACGCGGCTTGTAATCAAGTGGCGGGATTCCGCGAACTGGATGTACCTCTGGATCAGCTGGATCAATTTTCATTTCTTCATTTTATAACGGGGAACATTCCAGAGGGACGTCCACCAATTAATATGGACATGCAGAAAGGGAATACCCTTCTCCTGCCTTTGCCTGGCAATGAAGGACGGACATCGCTTCTGATCCTGACTACTCCCCGAAATCGGCAACATTTGGAACATCAATTACAACAAATAGACTTTCGCCAGGAGTCATTCCCCGCCCTCACCGGACTCACCGCCAATGGCCTCTATATGGAACATGACAAGGAACGCCGTCAGATTGAACAGAGCCTTCAGCAGGCAGAAGCCCAGATTAGTGCCTTCGCATCAGAAACGGAATATCAGCTAGTTGCCCTCCGTGAACAATTAATTCTGGAACGGCAACTCATTGAAGCGAAACAGTATTTTTCACGTACCGAAAACACCCTTCTGCTGGCAGGCTGGATTCCTGCCGATTCCGCTCCTGATCTGAAACAAAATCTGGAAGCCATCACCCAAGGCCGATGTGTCATTGAATTCACTTCACCCGAAGAAAGCCCCAGTGCTCAAGTTCCGGTGTTACTGCGACATAACGGCTGGCTTCACCCGTTTCAGAAAATGGTTTCGGCCTACGGTTTACCGGAATATTGCGAATTGGAGCCGACCCTGTTTGTAGCTATCAGTTACATTGTCATGTTTGGGATGATGTTTGGCGATGCTGGACAAGGGGTAACCTTGGCGATTGCCGGAACAGTCGCCATCTTTGCCTGCCGTACGGAGGCCCTCCGGGATGCAGGCCGACTCCTTCTGACGGGAGGACTTTCCAGCATCTTTTTCGGGGTTTTGTATGGCAGCTATTTCGGCATTCCAAACCTTAAGAAATTCGCACTTTGGCGGGACCCATTAGAAGGCGATCCTCTCAAATTAATGACAGGGGCCATCACCTTAGGCGTGGTGGTCATCAGTATGGGTCTAATCCTGAATGTGATCAACCGATTTCGCCGAAAGGATGTACTGGAAGGCCTGTTCGGCCAATTTGGATTGATTGGCATTCTGTTCTATTGGGGCTCACTGACATTATTAAACCATCATGATGTATTCACATCACATCATCTTTTGTGGCTGTTCGCTACCATTTTTTTGGCTATGCCGTTGCTAGGTTGGATCCTGAAATCCCCTATTCATGAGCTGTACTGCCGACGGAAAGGGCAACTGGGTAAAGGCGACAGCATATGGGTTATGTTCGCAGAATCTTTTGTTACAGCCTTGGAGGGAATTATTATCTATCTGGCCAATACCGCCAGTTTTGTACGTTTGGCGGCGTATACCATGAGTCATGCCGCCCTGCTGATGGCCGTCTTTGCCATTGCGGCCGAACTGAAGCACGGTGTCGCGGGAGGGATATTTTGGGGTCTGGTGGCCATCATTCTGGGCAATCTGGTCGCCCTCATTCTGGAAGGGGTGATTGTCGCCGTACAGGCCTTGCGTCTGGAATACTATGAATTTTTCGGCAAATTCTTCTCCGGCCAAGGCCAACCCTTTGCGCCATTCCATCTCACAAGAAAATTTATCGAGAAAGGAGCTTTATGAAAGCGTTTCATAAATATGCAGGCGGACTTGTGCTGACGACAGGGTTACTGGCGGCATCAACAGCAATGGGGGGAGAACCGCAAGGAACCCCCATTGCAGAAACCATCCACGACTACCGCACCATCGGGCTCGGCTTTTGCGCAGCCCTTACCATGGGCCTCAGCGTCATCGGCGCGGCGCACGCCATTGCCCGGGTCGGTTCCGCCGCGATGGGAGCCGCAGCGGAGAAACCTGAACTCTTGACCCGCAGCATTTTGTTTGTCGCATTGGCCGAAGGGCTTGCGGTACTGGGGTTTGTTATCTCCATCATGCTCATTCAGAAATTCTAACGCGAGATGATTCTATGAGATATTACTGTATCGCTGACGAAGATACGGTGCGGGGGTTCCGGCTGGCCGGCATTGCCGGACAGGTAGTAACAAATCCTGCAGAGGCCGCCACCGCTCTTCAGTTGGCGCTTTCCCTACCCGAAATTGGAATCGTTATTCTGACTGAACGAGTGGCGGCCCCCCTTCGCAATCGGATTGAAACAATCAGGCAGGAGCGGGAAAGTCCTTTAATGGTTGAGATTCCCGGCCCTGACGGGCCCATGGGAGACCATAAAAGCCTGCTCCAGAGAGTTCAGGAGGCGGTGGGTATCCATATCAGTTTTCAGGAGGCTCCTCAGTGAATCCAGTCAACCTCAATGACGGCGAAAACTTGTGTCGCGGGATCCTTGAGGAAGCCCACACAGAAGCAGAACGCCTGTTACTTCAGGCACGTCAGGAAGCAGAAGCATTATTGATTACAACCACCACCACGGAGGAAAAGGCCGGACAAGAACGCCTGAAGCTGACACAACAGGAATGTACCCGCCGCAAGGAACGAATGCTCGCGTCCCTTCCTGTCGAAATGGCGCGATTGCGGGACACCCGTATTGAAACCCTGCTCCAATCCATCCATGACGAAATTCGACATCGACTCCAGATCCGTGAGGGCTTTGATTATCAGGGGACCTTAATTGCATTGGCCACCTATGCCATTAACCGGATGGCTGGTACAAAGTTTGTCGTGACATTGTCGTCAGATGATGTTGTTGCCTTGGGCGTAAGCCTCAATGATTCCATCCACCAGCATATCGATAAAGACGGGCTTGAAATCCAAGTGGTGAGCGGCCCAACTATGAGTGAAGGCGGCCTGACTGTCCGCGATAACACGGGACGTCAGGAATGGGATAACCGTCTTACCGCACGCCTGGAACGTCTCTGGCCGGATCTTCGCATCCAACTGGCGGCCATGCTACCCTTGGTGCTAAGTGAACCCGACAAAGGGGGGGGCCATGACGCTCTCAAAGCTTAATACCCAGGCGGTCATCACCCGGGTCAGCGGCCCGGTCGTGACGGCCACCGGCTTGATTGGTGCAAGCATGTATGAAGTCGTGCAGGTCGGTGAATTGGGTCTTATTGGCGAGATTGTGCGCTTAAATGGTGAGCAAACCACGATTCAGGTTTATGAAAACACCACTCTGCTCAAACCTGGTGCCCCGGTCTACTGTACGGGTTCGCCACTGTCAGTATGGCTTGGACCGGGGCTCATCGGAAATGTCTATGACGGTATTCAACGGCCCCTACCTGCCATCAAAAACCTGCACGGCGCCTGGCTGGAGCGCGGAGAGAAAATCGTTCCTCTTGATTCTTCAAGACAATGGACGTTTGAACCCGCGATCCGTCCCGGCGAAACTGTTGGCCCAGGCCATATCCTTGGGTTTGTTCCCGAAACCGCGCTGGTTCAACACCGAATCATGGTTCCGCCTGATCAGTCAGGAACGGTACTTTCAGTAGTTGGCCAAGGAGTCTATAGCCTGACAACACCGGTGGTCGTTCTGACAACACCCAGCGGGCCGTTGGAAATCAGCCTGCTTCAAAAATGGCCGGTTCGCATCCCGAGACCAACTCGGGAACGGCGCTCCATCACACTCCCCTTGATCACCGGCCAGCGGATTATTGATACTTTTTTCCCAATCGGGAAAGGCGGGTGCGCCGCCATTCCCGGTGGATTCGGTACAGGAAAAACGATTACCCAGCATCAACTGGCAAAATGGTCCGATGCCGATGTCATCGTCTTCATCGGTTGCGGCGAACGCGGAAATGAAATGACAGAAGTCTTGCGCGAATTCCCGAAAATCAAAGATCCAAAATCCGGTCGGCCCCTGATGGAACGGACCATTCTAATTGCCAATACCTCCAACATGCCGGTGGCCGCCCGAGAGGCCTCCATTTACACGGGAATCACACTGGCCGAATACTATCGGGATATGGGATTCAACGTGGCGGTTTTTGCCGATTCCACCAGTCGCTGGGCTGAGGCGTTACGGGAATTAGCCGCACGCTTAGAAGAGATGCCCGCCGAAGAAGGATTCCCGGCCACTCTTCCAACCCGGTTAGCACAATTTTACGAGCGGGGCGGGGCGGTTATCACACTGGCCGGCAACTCAGGCTCCATTAGCATTGTAGGTGCAGTCAGTCCACCCGGCGGCGATTTTTCCGAACCCGTCACCCAACATACCCAACGCTTCATCCGATGTTTCTGGGCACTCGACACCGATTTGGCCAATGCCCGGCATTATCCCTCCATTCATTGGATCCGTTCCTATTCAGATTACATTGAGGACATCAGCGCATGGTGGAAGCAACGCGATCCCGACTGGCTAGAGCTGCGGACCGAAGCCCTTACCCTCCTCCAGCGCGAAGATCGCCTGCTACAGATCGTTAAATTGGTTGGGGCGGATGCCCTGCCGGACACGCAACGGTTGATATTATTCCTGGCCGACATCCTAAAGGACGGTTTTCTGGCTCAAAGTGCTTTTGATGAGAATGACCTTTACTGCTCACCCGAACGGCAGGCGGCCCTCCTCAGGATCATCATGTTGGTATACCGCAAAAGCCGGGATTTGATTCAGGCAGGCGTGGCACTGGGACGGATTCAGAAATTACCCTCACTGGCGGAACTTATTCATGCCAAAACATCCTACGACAACGAAGCCCTCGATAAATTAGAGATTCTTTCACAACGCATTCAGATGGATCTGGATGCATTATCGCCCCACAAAGATGTCAAGACTGAAGTAATTTAGTTTGAACAGAAGCCTGTGAAGACCGCAAAAAAGGAGATTATCGATGCGCCTACGGCGAAAATACGATGGGTTAAATATTATAGTGCTTTCTGTGGCTACAGCGCATCCGCCGTAACGGCCTTGGCGATCTTGCCGTGCTTCTGTTCAAATTACCGGTTTAATCTACGACTGGTTACAGTGACAATCATTGCAATACATTTATGAAGGAAAACCTCAAAACAATAGTGGACAACGGCCTCAATTATGTCGGAGCTCTACGGATAGAAGGGCCATTGGTCGTAGTGGAACGGGTCTGCGATGCCGGCTTTGACGAAATGGTCGAAATCAGCGATCCCTCCGGACGCAAGAGACTGGGACGTGTGCTTGATATCTCCGCTGCACGGGCGGTAGTACAAATTCTGGAAGGAACAACCGGACTGTCTCATCAAACCCTGCGCACCCGGTTCCTAGGAAATAGTTTCCGTCTCCCGGTTTCCCTCACCATGCTGGGCCGCATGTTCGACGGGTTGGGTCGCCCGCTGGACGGCCGCCCTCCCCCACTCTCTACAGATCTCCGTGACGTCAATGGGCTGCCGATCAACCCTTATGCACGGGAGTATCCCCGCGAGTTTATACAAACCGGTTTATCAGCCATTGATGGAATGAACTCACTGGTACGGGGTCAGAAATTACCGATCTTTTCCGGTAATGGTCTGCCGCATGACCGGGTTTGTGCCCAGATTATTCGCCAGGCACACCTGCTGGAAGGCGGGGATGATTTCTCCATCGTCTTCGCCGCCATGGGGGTTAAACACGATGTCGCCGATTTTTATATCCGCAACTGTGAGGAGTCGGGCTCCTTGTCGCGCATGGCCGTGTTCCTATCCTTGGCTGATGCACCAAGCGTAGAGCGACTCCTCACCCCACGCCTTGCCCTCACACTGGCCGAACACCTAGCCTTCGATTGCGGCCAGCATGTTCTTGTTTTGCTGACGGATATGACCAATTACTGCGAGAGCCTGCGGGAAGTCGGCACAATCCGGGGAGAAATCCCCGGACGCAAAGGCTATCCCGGCTATTTGTACTCCGATCTGGCCAGTCTCTATGAACGTGCCGGACGGATGGAAGGTTCCAAGGGCTCCATTACCCAGATGGCCATTCTAACCATGCCGTCTGACGATATCAGCCATCCCGTTCCCGACCTGACGGGATACATCACCGAAGGCCAAATTGTCCTCAACCGGGACTTGTTTCAGCGTGGGATCTATCCCCCCATTGCCGGCCTGCCGAGTTTGTCGCGCCTTATGAAAGACGGTATTGGGAAAGGGTATACCAGGGAAGATCACCCTCCCTTGGCAAGCCAGCTTTTCGCATGCTATGCCCAAGTGAAACGAATTCGTGCTTTGGCAGATGTGATTGGGGAGGAAGCCCTGAGTGCTTTGGACCGGCAATACATGGATTTCGGGGAAATTTTTGAACACCGCTTCCTTTCACAGGGTGAATATGAAAATCGCCCCATCGCCCAGACGCTTGATCTGGGTTGGGAAATCCTCTCCATGCTACCCAGGGAGGAATTACATCGCGTGAGTGCCGAACTTCTACAACAACATTACTTTAAAAAAGCATAAAGGTGACACAATGGCCATACTCAACATCGCCCCAACCAAATCCGCTCTGCTGACTCTAAAACATCAACTAGGCGTAGCGGAGGAAGGGTATGATTTGCTTGAACAAAAACGCCAGATTCTTGTGTTTGAAATGATGAGCCGTTTAAGGCGCGCCCAGGAAGTAGAGCAGCGCATCGTCCCAATGTTATCCTCTTCCTATAAGGCACTACAGGAAGCAACCCTGGATGTGGGCGCCATCGCTATAGAGCAGGCAATGCTGGCGATCCACCCATGCGGTCAAGTGGACCTTACAACAACATATCTTATGGGGCTTAAGCTTCCCAAAGTGACATCCAAATTGAAGCCCCCCAGCCTTCCGTTCGGTGTAAGGGGAACCTCCGCCAACACCGATATTGCCATGAGCCTATTTGTACAGGTTCTTCCCCTGCTGTCAGAATGGGCTGAACTTCAGAATGTCATCCTGCGACTGGCCGCCGAATTCCGCAAGACCCAGCGGCGTTGTAACGCCCTCATCAAAATTTTCATTCCCAATTACCACCAGACCATTGACTACATCGCAGCCTCTCTTGAAGAACGCGAACGCGAAGCCTTCGTCATCGTCCGCATGATCCGGGATCGGCTGGCGGAATCCGTTGAGCCCCGGAATTAGATCAACCGGGTTCCCAGGGAGTCAACGGTGGTTACCCAACTCTTTGTGGCGAAGCCCAATGAGTTGAATGTCAGCACCATCTGATTCTCAATCACTTTTGCCTTCTGAAGATTGTCGGTAATGGCAAACAAAGTCGGACCGGATCCTGAAATGGCGACGCCATCGGCACCGGCTTTGAGCGCATTCCTTTTCACTTCGTCAAATCCCGGGATCAATTTGGAGCGGACCGGTTCCACAATGACGTCATTCAGACATCGCGAAAACAGGGAATAATCATTTTTTGCAAAGGCGGCGGTGATCAGCGCAGTATTCGCCATGTTGGCAATAAAATGTGCCATGGGGACTTGGCGGGGCAACATTTTACGCGCTTCCCGGGTAAGAACCACCACATTGGGTGTCACCAGCACAATCTTAAGACTACGGATAGAACCAATACGGGTGACATCCAGTGGGACACAGCACCGGGTCAAAGTGGCCCCCCCCATCAGGGCGGGCGCGGTGTTGTCGGCGAAAAAGCCACCGGACACAACAGCCTCGGCCTCGGTCGCTGCCAAAATCAGTTGCTCAAGACTCAGCTGATCCCCATAGAGAATATTAGCCGCGAAAGCACCGGCCGCCGCGGAAGCCGCACTGGAGCCAAGACCTGAACCAATCGGCAATCCCTTGTGCAGGGTAAGTTCAATTCCCCCTTTGATATTAAGGTATTTAAACACATTCGCTGCCGCAAGCGCGGCCGTGTTTTTATGGGGATCAGACGAAAGCGGAACCGCTGAATGAACAGCAGCAATACGAATTTTGCCGCCAGACAATCGCCTCGCTTCAACCACATCACCGAGATTTTTAACCGCAAGCCCAAGGACATCGAATCCAGGCCCGATATTTCCGATCGTTGCAGGAGAAAAAACTTTAATCTGCTTCATGGCGCCCATCTTCCCAAGGAGCGCATTCTGCCGCAATCAAAAAGTCTTTGGGTTCAAACACAGATAACATTGTTGGTTGAACCCAAACCGCTGACTTCCAAAGGCGCTGCCGGATCGGTGCGCCACTCGCCATCAACAATATATTTATAATGGTATTTTCCGGGTGCTAGTTTGACGCATTTCGAGAATTGTCGGCCTCGTTTAATCATGGGCTCAGCTTGTGGATCCCATCCGTTAAAATCACCTGCTAAAAAAACACTTTTAGCCTCGGGTTTTACATTACATTTGAAAGTAGCCACAACGTGTCCTTTAGGTGGAATTTTTCTGACTCCTGATGCCTCTTTTATTCGCTCCACTTTTTTGTTCGCTTTCCCTTCAAAACTGATTTTACCGCCAATACGCGGTATGGCATCATAGGGTTTCACTCCACTGCCGGAATCTGAAGAAAATTTTTCTATAATCGCCTTGATCGCCATCTGGGCATCACGTCCTCGCGCGGAGACATAAAGTCGGGCACCCCTTCCCGCACCAAGTGTAAGGACACCCAACAGACTTTTGGCACTGGCGATTCTCTGTCCGCATTTCACCATGATTTCAGATTCAAACATGTTGGCCACACCAACGAGCACTCCTGCCGGACGCATATGCCAACCTAAAGTATTATGCAGTGCCAACATCGTGGAAAATTCATTATTCTGATTCATGATTCTTACTCCTTTGTTTTCGATCCGGTGTGGGGAGTGGTTCTCCTTCATACCAACTTGCGCCAATGGTTTTGACAATATACCGATTCCAAAATGAAACAATTAGGGTAGCCCTGATTCTTATATCAGGGAATTCCTGATGTCTGCGCTTTCATCAGAAACACAACCGGACACCAGGCTTGGGGCAAGGGAACAGGCCATCTACTTTTTATGGTCTGCCATGGACCATGGGTACAAAACGCACAGGAAGATCATCGTTTTTTTCGATGCGCCCATTTTTCTTCTGCAAAATAACCAGGCGTTGATCCATCCAAACACCCGTCGGAACAATCATCGTGCCGCTCTCCCGTAGTTGAGCGATCAAAGCCTCCGGCACATTTTCAGGGGCGCAAGTTACAATGACGGCATCAAAAGGCGCCTCTTCCGGCCAGCCTTGATAGCCATCCCCCAGACGTATCTGAACTTGGTCGGCATAGCCAAGCCGGGTCAACACGCCTTGGGCATGTGCGGCCAGTGCGGGGATAATTTCCACCGTATACACACGGGCCCCCATCCCTGCTAAAACCGCCGCCTGATAACCTGATCCGGAACCTATCTCAAGAACCTTATCATTGGACTTGATGGCGAGTTTTTCGGTCATATAGGCAACGACATAAGGCTGGGAAATAGTCTGGCCTTCGCCAATCGGAGAAGGATGATCGCTGTACGCATTTTCATGATTTCGAAACGATTCAGGAATGAAAAGATGGCGGGGAATACGCCCCATAACTGAAAGGATACGTTTATTACTGATGCCGTACCACCGCAACACCTCAACCATTTGGCGACGCTCCTCGTCCCATAGCCCCTTCACAGTAATCGCCCCTGTCCTTCACGGGGTTTGATACCAAAGCGTCGATAACAGAGATCGGTGGCCATACGCCCTTGCGGCGTACGCTTGATGAAACCTTCCTGAATCAAAAACGGCTCATACACCTCTTCAATCGTGTCGGCTTCTTCCCCCACCGACACTGCCAGCGAACTCAGCCCCACAGGACCGCCAGAAAAACGGTGCATGATGGTTTCTAAAATCCGCTTGTCCATTTCATCCAGGCCATCTTCATCAATATCCAACATGCTCAAGGCTGCCGCCGCCACTTCCTTTGTGATTTTCCCATCGGCCTTCACCTGGGCAAAATCACGCACACGCCGTAGCAAATTGTTACAAATACGCGGGGTACCGCGGGAGCGACGCGCTATTTCATGCGCCCCCCCCTCATCCACATCCACATCCAAAATCCGAGCGGATCGTTTAACGATATGTTGCAGATCTACCGCCTTGTAGTAATCCAGCCGAATCGGCAACCCAAAACGGGCTCGAAACGGGGACGTCAGCAACCCGCTCCGCGTGGTTGCCCCGATCAAGGTGAACGGTTGGAGATTCAGCCGCACTGACCTGGCATTGGCCCCTTGATCAATCATGATATCAATGACGAAATCTTCCATGGCCGAATAGAGATACTCTTCCACAGAACGTTGCATCCGGTGAATTTCGTCGATGAATAATACATCCCCACGTTCCAATCCTGTCAGCAGGCCGGCCAGATCGCCGGGCTTATCAATCACGGGACCGGAGGTAGACTTGATATTCACGCCCATTTCTGCCGCAAGAATATAGGCCAGTGTTGTTTTCCCCAACCCAGGCGGCCCTGACAACAATACATGCTCCATTACATCGCCACGTTGCTTCGCGGCCTGGGTAAACAACTCCAGGCGCTCACTGGCTTTAGGTTGACCGACAAAATCTTTAAAACGGGTCGGCCGCAACCGCAGGTCCAAGTCTTTATCCGGCTTGTTCAGCCCATCAGATATTAATCGTTCTGCCATAACAATGACTCAAATTCCGGGATCAAGGTGATATTACGAAGCAACATAAAAATCGCCGGAAATTCCTTTTTCAATCCGGATTACACCACGCGCCATCAGTAGGGTGATGGCCGATCCCACCTCCCCCTCCTTCGTTCCAAGAGTCGCACACAGATCAGCGGTGGTAACAGGATGACGCTGAATGAGACCTAAAATCCGTTCAGCCAGCTCGCTCAGCGTCATGGTGGGCGATGCGGTGGGGGCGGGTGCCACCGCCAGACCAATCACTTCGGCAACCGGAAGGAAAAGACGGGCCAATTCATCCATTTGGACTCCCAAAACGGGTTTCACCGTACCATCCTGTGCCGGACGTACCGCCGTATTCAGATGGATCCGATCGGGGCCGACGCGTTCCGCTAAATCCGCAATACGCCTCATCTGCTCAGGCTTATCATTCAGACCGGGCACAACAAAAACTTCCAACCAAAATTCTCCGGAAAATTCGTGGCGAAAAGTTTTCAACCCCTCCGAAAAAACATCAAACTGCAATGCAGCATGGGGATGATGAATCGCCTCAAAAGAGGCTTGATCCCAAGCACTGAGGGTGGCTTTGACCACTTCAGCCTTCGCTGCCGCAAGACGCACTTCGGGTCGCGAAAAAAGAGATCCATTGCTCAACAAGATACGACGCAAGGAACAACCTGCCCCAATCGCCTCAATCACCTCACCAAACCGGGAATGTAAGGTAGGCTCTCCCCCCCCAGCCAATGTCACACAATCGGCATGCCCATCATGGCGCATCCAATCCTCAAACTCGGCCAATACACCGTCCACCGGAACATATTCCCGACGATCAATCGTTTTCTCAGTGGTTTTCCCCACCTGACAATAGGGACAATCGTAGGTGCAGACCTTAAGAGGGACGAGATCAATACCAAGAGAACGGCCCAGTCGCCGTGAGCGTACTGGGCCGAACAAAAAACGATATCCGCTAGTCATCATGCAGGGGAAATCGCCTCAACCGGGCATTCGCCAGCGCAAAGGCCACAATCGACGCATTTGTCGGGGTCAATCACGAACTGCTTGGGCCCTTCCGAAATCGCTTCCTGAGGACACACCGGGGCGCAAGTGCCACACTTTGTGCATTTATCTGATATCACATATGCCATGGGTTTTCTCCTAATTAGGGTTACAAAACGTGAATTATGTTACAAAAAACCCACCCCCCTGTCAACAAGGGCGAACCTTTTAACCAGTCTCAACAATCCGCATAATAGGGATAGCGTGAGGGATCAATACCGGGAAGCCGCCGTTTCCACCTTTTGTAGCTCCACAACCAATAGCCAGGATTTTTGCGAAGCTCCTCTTCTAAGGCTGTGTTAACTTTCGCTGTCAATTCAGCCGAACTCATTCCCTCAACTTCTTCAGGGCGAAAGACATTACTGGCGTAGCAGTGATAATGACCATCGGATTTACAAACACAAAATGCGAGCAGAATAGGAGCTTTAATCTTGAGGGCAAGCCCGGAACCCGCCGAGGAGATCGGGACCGGAACCCCAAAGAAGGGAACAAACACTCCCCCTTCCTCAGGAAGCGTGTCCTGATCCAATAACAGGGCTACGGTCCCCTCGTTCTTCAATGTCCGCACTAAAGCCCTCAGCGCCCCCTCCCGCGGCACGATATGCTGCCCCGACTGCGATCGAATCCGATTGATCTCGGCATCAATGAGTGGATTCTTAACGGGCTTCGCCACACTTGCAATGGTGGCACCATGTAAAGCGAAAAGCCAGCCCAGCATTTCCCAGTTTCCAAAATGGGCGGTAACCCCAACGAGTCTGCCGGGTTTCATCCAGATGCGTGCAGCCTCATCGACAACCACCCATTCGCGCATACGCTGTTCGCGATCACGGGAGAACCAGAAATAATCCAATCCGGTTTGCGCGAAGGTCGTGAACGCCTGCCGAACAATCCCATGTTTTTCACGGACCGTTCGCGTGTCTCCAAATGCCAGATCCAGATTGGCCATCGCAATCCGGCGATCCCGGCGCGCAAAAACCCAGCCCAAACGTCCACCCACCCGGGCCAAACTCATGATAGTCTTGCGGGAGAACGCAGGGATCAGGCGTAATGCCAAAGCAAACAACCCCGCTTCCAAGTGAAAACGAAGGCATTTTATCATCGGTACAGTTTTGCTACGTCTCATCATTCTCTCTGCGAAATAAAAAGGCCCGAAACATTTCTGTTCCGGGCCTTCAACAAACACCTTGATTTACTTCTTGTCAGCTGGCACAACGACGGCACCAATATTGTTAACTTCCACCTGGCTCAAGGGGACCTTGGGTTCAGGCTGGCCAGACTTGCGGATATACACTTCCACGCGGCGGTTCACCGGATTACCAACAATCGGATCATTCTTGGCTTTCGGACGGCTGAAACCATACCCCACCGAAGTCATACGCACGGGATCGATATTCCACTTCGTAGCCAAATATTTCGCACAGGCTTTGGCGCGACGCTCGGACAGCAGATCGTTATGCAATTTAACTGATTTTTTCTGTTTGTCGGCATGCCCCTCAATGCGCGCAGTAGCCCCCGGGTCACGCTGTAACACCTTGCCGATGATATCCAGATCCTTGAAATACTCGGACTTAATGACATCCTTGTCGTAGTCAAACTGGATATTCAATTCAAACAGTTGCAAATCATCCAATGGATTCAATGGATCGGTTCCATCCTCAATCACTTCATGACCATCCGCTACACCACCGCCATCGGTATCTCGCAACAAGGGATTAGTATGAAAGGTATGCACTTCGGCCCCATCCTTCAAACCATCATAATCAGTATCAGGATTCAGTGGATCGGTATGGTAAATACGGACTTCCTCATAGTCAGTAAGCCCATCATGATCGGTATCTGGGTCAAAGGGATTCGTGCCAAGCGCCCGCTCTTCGTCATCCGTCAAACCATCAGCATCGCTATCTTTTGGGCCACCGGAGACCACGAACTTATGAGGCACATCAGCGCCAAACACATAGCGGACACCCACTTCGGTAATTGCATTTACAACCCCTTTGCTGCCGATATTACCAATACCCGCCCGATAATCGGCACGTACACCCCACGAATCATTGATATTATAGATAACACCGCCACCTCCCCGGATTCCTATTGCAAACCGATCGTAATCTTTCATCGAATCCGTAAACCCGATTCCCTGAACACCCACGGCCAGATAGGGATCAATTCGTTTCCAAGGGGTAGGATGGAAGAGCGTGTCCAGTGTCAATCCATATCCCGTGGTCGAACTCGCATCCGTCTTTCCGGTCTGTTCCGCGAGCAGGTTGACATGCGCCCAATTGGGATTGTTTTTCCATTCATACTGCGAATCAAGTACGGGCGCTAAAAACAAACCTGATTCAAAACTCCACCAATCATTCAGGTCATACCCGAGCTTGACGCTGCCAATGAACCCATCCTTAGTGGCAAAATCCCCCTCCATATCCAGATAGCCTGGCATAACGGAAAGATTCCAAGGATGGCGATCCCCCGTCTCCTGCGCCTGGGCAGGAATTGCTTTTGTCATCACACCGGTGGCCAGCCCGGCAACCATTGCAAACCGAAGAAAACGTTCGTATTTCATAGATATGTCCCTTTTCGCAACTGATACAAATTTTTCATTCCCGGAAATACACTTCAAGGAAGCTCTGTTAATATCAAAACCACACCGTTAAACAAAAGAAAAATCACAAACAAGATTCATCCTGTAAATTGCATATCGTAAAGTCGCTTATACTGCCCATTCAGTTCCAAGAGCTCGTCGTGCGTTCCAGACTCAATAATATGCCCTTGATTCAAAACAATAATCCGATCGCAATCCGTAATCGTGGAGAGGCGGTGGGCAATGGCAAAAACGGTCCGACCGGACATCAATTCATGGAGGGCGGATTGCACCAATCGTTCCGACTCGGTATCCAGCGCACTGGTGGCTTCATCCAGAATCATGATGGGCGGATTCCGGAGCATGGCACGCGCAATGGCAAGCCGCTGTTTCTGCCCGCCCGACAGCCGTACTCCCAGATCCCCAATCATGGTCTCATATTGTTGCGGCATCTCCATAATGAAGGAATGGGCATGCGCCCGTTTGGCGGCGGCCATCATCTCGTCACGCGAAGCGTCTTTTGAACCATAGGTGATATTATTGGCCACCGTATCATTGAACAAAACCGTGTCCTGCGTCACAATCCCCATCAACCGCCGGACCGAAGGGATGGTGAAATCACGAACATCCCGACCATTGATCTTCATGGCACCGCCGGTGACGTCATAGAAACGCGGCAAAAGACTGACAAGGGTTGTCTTCCCGGAACCCGACCCCCCCACAATCGCGATACGCTGCCCCCCGCGCACATCCAGTTCAACACCATCCAGAATTTTACGTTCTTTTCCGTAGGAGAACACCACCTTATCAAAGGTAATGGATTGCACCGGTCCAGTGAACTCAACCGCCCCGATCCGTTCCTGCACATCCACCGGCGTATCCAATAATTCAAAAATCCGATCCGCTGAAGACAGGGCCTGTTGAATCTGAAGATGAATACGGCTGATTTTTTTGACCGGCTCATACATCATGAACAACGCCATTGCATAAGTTAGAAAATCACTAACGGGCATGCCGCGCGCCCAAACATAAATCAGCACCAGACTGCAACCAAACGAGGAAATGAACACAATCATCGGTTCTACGGAAGCGTTGGCGCGGACGCCCTTCATTGTTCGCCCGAAAAAAGCCAGATTCTGATCGCCAAAACGGCGCCCCTCATAGGACTCCATCCCGAACGCCTTGACGACGCGCACCCCCCCGATCATTTCCTGCAACACCGACACCAGATCCGCCACCCGTTGCTGCGCCTCCCTTGTAAAACGACGAATCTTTCGCCCGAAGATGGCGACGGGGATGATACAAATCGGGAACAGCACCAAACTGATGAATGCTAACCATGGATCAATATAGATAAGGTACCCCACCGCCCCTACTAACGTCAGGGGTTGTTTGGCCAGATCCTCCACCACTGCGGAAACGGCATTTTCCGCCGCCATGGGATCATTGGTGGTGCGGGCAATCAGTTCTCCGGCACGACTCGAAACAAAGTAGGACAAGGAAAGCTCATTCAGCTTCTTGAAAATCGCATTTCGTAAATCCATGACCACCCGCGAGCCTACCCAGCGAATCTGATAGCGGGTAATGAAATCAGCAATCCCTCTTATCAGCGCCACCGCCGGTAACACCAATGCAATCAGAATAATGGTACGGCGCGGAGTCTCGGAACTGTAAAAATACGGAATGCCCTTATTCACAAAGGCCAACAAACCGGTGTTAGCCCCTGCGCAAATAAATCCGAAAAGAATACCCAGCGTCAGCCGCCCGACATAAGGACGCGTATATTGCAGAAGCCGACGATAGGACGCAAGGTCACTGCTCTTCAGTTTTCGTTTAGGTGATGACATGAAAAACTCTTTCAGCGACTACAAATTCTGCCGCCCTTTCATGGCGCGAGCCAACGTCAAAGTATCAGAATACCCGATCCCGCTCCCCACAGGAATACCAGTGGCCAGATGGGTAATGCGAAGCTTACGGGGTCTCAGTACCTCGGCGATGTAACTGGCCGTTGCTTCACTTTCCGCATCCATGCCCAGCGCCATGATGACCTCTTGAAACCCCTCCGTATCCAACCGCTTTAACAACGCCTGAAGGCGAATCTCCCCCGGCCCCTCCCCATGCATGGGGGAGATGATTCCCATTAAAGCATGGTAGCGCCCCTTATAGGCGCCCGTACGTTCAATGGCGACAATATCACTGGGATCCTGCACCACACAAACCATCAATCCATCGCGCGAGGGATGGGTACAAAGCCGGCAGGGCAACTCCGTCACGGTGGTGATGCTGCCACAAAGGTTACAAAGCCTGACATTTTCCTGGGCTTCCTGCAAGGCCTGCACCAGTTCCCGCATCACGCCATCGGGATCCCCCGCCAGCCGGTAGGCCATACGCTCCGCCGAACGCCGCCCGATGCCCGGGAGTTTACCCAGGGCCACAGTGATCCGATCCAAATGCTCAAGGCCATTCATAGGGTCAGTGCCCAAAAAGACCCGGCATCCCTATTCCGGCGGTAACTTTCTGCATCTCGACCGCCGCCATCTCGCGGCTCTTCTTGATCGCACCGTCCACGGCCGCCAGAATCATATCCTCAAGCAACTCTTTATCCGAAGCGACAATCACCCGGGGATCAATTTTGATGCTGGCAATACTTCCATCACCCGTTGCCACCGCCGTCACCATGCCGCCGCCACAGGAAAATTCAACCCGTTTTACCGCCAACTCGGCCTGAACACGCTCCATATCCTTCTGCATCGTCTGGGCCTGCTTCATCATTTTCATCACATTCATAACACCTGCTCCCATCTCCTGGCCTGAAATACCTCAAGCCCACGCCCTGTCCTCACTCGCGAATATCCACTATGGAGCCATTGAAAAACTCCAGCGTTTTTCGCACCACCGGCTCCTTGTACCAATCCTGTTTCGACTTTATCCCCTTACCATCCCCCGTTCCGGCCTTTTCCGCCACGTGATCCGACGGCACGTCCACAGGCCCGGCCGAAGCGATCAATTGAAACTCAACATTAACCGGCCGCTTCAAAAACTGCGTCAGCACACCCTGGATGGCTTTGAGGTAGTGCGGCATCTGAATCTTCGCCAGATTAGCGGCAAACTCGGGGTCAAACCCAATCACCACTCGCATCGGCTCCACCAACAGAGGGCGGGCATCCAACAACAGGTTCCGAGCCAAGGCGGCAGTGCCTATCCGCCCGACACGCTCCACAATTTCGACCCGCCATTGTGCCGTCATATGTTCCAGTTCATTCACCGGCGGTGCGGCAGGAGCTGGCGCGGGTTTCACCGGAGTTTGTCTGGCTACCGGAGCCACCGATGACACCGACGCTAGCGCCGGGGCCGGAGGACGCGAATAGGTGACAGGAGCGGCATCCCGCATGGCGACTGATGTGGCCAGAGGAGCCCCTGCACTAATACCCAGTGACTGCCGCATCGCGTCAACCCGTTGCAGCAACTCATCCACAGACACCATCGTGGAGAGGGCACAGCGAATGAGCGATGTCTCCACCAAAGTTCTGCGTGAAAGCGAATAGCGCATGCGGTCTTCTGCCTGGGATAGGACTTCAGCGATCCGCATCAATCGATCCGGCGTTGCCAGTACAGCTTGTTTTTTAAAACTCTCCAACTGGCTCTCAACAATATCCAGACTCGCCGCCGACGTAGGCGCACAAATATAAATCAAAAGAGAGCGGAACTGATCCAGCAATTCAAGCACCAGCCGCTGCATGTCCTTGCCCGACGCATCGAGTTCACCAATGATCCGGACAATCTCCGAAACATCCCCTTTCAGCACCGCCATGGCCAGGGTTTCCAAGGTCTGGCGCGACACCAGGCCAAAAACCGCCAGAACATCCGCTTCGGTAATGGTCTCACCCCGGAAGGCAATCAACTGGTCCAGCGCGGATTCCGCATCACGCAGTCCTCCTTCGGCGCCGCGGGCAATCGCCAGGGCAGCATCGCTGTCGAGCGAAATCTTCTCTTCTTTCACGATCAGATTCAGCCGCTCCACGATCAATTCCGTCCGGATCCGTCGCAGGTCAAAGCGCTGACACCGCGACACAATGGTGGGCAGCACCTTGTGCGCTTCCGTGGTAGCGAAAAAGAACTTCACATGTGCCGGCGGTTCCTCAAGCGTTTTCAGCAGGGCATTGAATGCCGCCGTGCTGAGCATGTGGACTTCATCGATAATATAGATCTTGTAAGCCCCATGCACGGGCGCGAACTTCACATTATCCCGCAAATCACGAACCTGCTCAACACCGTTGTTCGAGGCCCCGTCAATTTCCAGAACATCCATCGAGGTACCTGCCGTAATTTCGCGGCAGGAGTCGCAATCGTCGCAAGGGGTGACCGTCGGACCATTCTTGCAATTCAGAGCCTTGGCGAAAAGACGGGCAAGCGAAGTTTTGCCGGTGCCACGGGGGCCGACAAAAAGGTAGGCATGGGCAATCCGGTTGGCTTTGATGGCATTCTGCAGAGTTTGTGTTACATGCCCCTGCCCGACCACATCCGCAAACTGTTGCGGACGCCATTTTCTAGCCAATACTTCGTACGCCATAAACCATTCTCCCCAGTATGGAGCGGCAGCACCAAAGTCGCCTGCCCCATCCAAAAACATTATTAACGATCAACGTACGACCTGATTCCAAATAAGCCGAGCCCCGGCTCAAATCAGAAAAACTACGGCGCCCGAAAACATGGCATACCGTTGCTACCTTCCGGTCCTGGCGGGATTTTGCCGGCCTTCGTCGCATAGCCCCCAACCCTCACCGGGTCCCAGCTTACCAGGAACCAAATCTTTACGTTGCCTCAATCGGCCACCTAAGTTACCTGATAATCAGCCAAAGCGTAAAGGAAAACGTGCGTACATCCCCTTTCTCGATATAATCCCATCATAAGATGGAAAATTCGCGTATTATCGGCTTTTCAACCGACTGGCCGATGTTCAGGCGGAATCGGTTTGACATCACTGCCGAAAAACGTTCGATCCTTTTATGGCCGATGCAACTCCCACTCACCACCGTTTGCCAGTCACCATTGAGACAAGCCTCTATCTCGTATTCCCGGACCCGTTCGCCATGGCGAATATCTTCGGCAAGAACAGCCTGCGTTATAGCCGTGGAGCTATTCAGAATAATCTCAAATTGGTCACCAGTTCCAGATTCCCCCCCTTTGGCTAGAGAGAATCGTTTCCGGATCTCCCGTCCGAACTCGGCAAACCGGGCACAATCGACCTCTGGCACCAACCCTCGGTCGTCAATAACCATCCCGAGAAGCAAATTACCATTACGACCGACCGATTGATAATAGCGTTCCATCAGATAATCCAGCGAATAGAGAAGATGATCCTCACCCCTCTTCCAGAACCAACCACAGCCAAAAGCCTCATCCTGTGACCGGCAGGGCATATCACATTCAGCCGGAGCCCAAATGACACCGTCAGGATTACCGTTCACCCCTGAAATTTCTGTCGTACCGTCTTCCTGTGTAAGCTCGTCGGTCGCCGCCCAACAGGGATATGGTGCCCGACCGTCTTCATTGCCTGGCCAACGCAAAAGTGATCCATGCGAATAGGGCCCCTGAAAACAAACGGCTTTCGGCTGCAGGCGATTGATAAGCCGCTCGACCTCATTCTGATAGAGGGGTGGAATGCCACCATCAAACCAAATCTCGAAGAGGTCGCCATAGTTACCCCAAAGTTCATTCAACTGGCGGAAGACGATCTCATTATAGCGGGCCTGTAGTGATATGTCTCCGCTTCTGACAAGGACGTTTGCCACATCACAGAAGGCATTGCAACCCGTACTGCAATACAGGCCAGGGCGGATGCCATACCGTCGGCAAGAGGCCAGGAAATCACGAACGATATCGGCGTGGCCGCTACGCCAGTGGCTACTCTTGACACTATATTCGTGGGCCTGCGTCGGCCAAAGGGAAAAGCCTGTACAATGTTTAGCCACCAGCACTGCATACTTGGCGCCAAGCGACTTGGCGGCCGCCAACCATTGATCCGTATCCAACTGCGTGGGATTAAATATGTTTGGGTCAGGCGAATACCCCCGACGTTGCCTGAAGTCATATTCAGGCTCGAAAACCTGAATATCGAGGTGAATGATAACACCGATCTCGCAATCGGCCCAGACTTGTTGCTCCAATGTCGGTTTAACGATTTTCATAATACTCCATCTTCAAACTTCATCGTAATTTCCCAAATAGCGGAATGAACCTCTGAAGCACCGAATAATACCGCAAAATCGAATCCATTAGGCACCAGACCACTCGTGGATACACAGGAGCTCAGCGGATGGAAAACACGGTTCCTGCCACATCGGGTATCCAAATGATCGTACCGAAGTTGATCATGCTTCCTGATAACGCATGCTGTTTGGAGTGTACCAACAGGGTCTTAAAGTTCAGATCTACTTGCACATTCGCTGATTGCATCCAAAGATCTCCCACAGTGAAGTCGCTCAGGAGTCGGAGCATGGCCATATTGGTGACATAAAACAACGCTCGATCCACTTCCCCTGCAACAGAGTTTGTACCAGGCGGCACATCCGTATAACCGTTGGCCAAACCGCTGTTATCCACCCAGACCAACCCACGCCCTGAACGATCAGTCGCACTCTGCTTATAAATCGTCCCTGCACCAGCACCGGCACCACCCCCGAAGGCCAAAACAGGTCCGGTGAAAGATGTGAAGTCCGCACCCGTATTCGTCATTACCAACGCGATCCGCCCGCCGCCGCCAGGGCTTGCAATAAAGGGACTACCACCATTTGCACGAATCGTACCTCCTCCAGTTAACACGCCAGCTGTCAGGGAAATGCATCCGCCGGCGCCTGTGCCACGACTGGTCTCGCTACCAACCCCATCCGCGCAAAAAAGTCCATCGTTTTTGATCTCACCAAAGGCCCTTAGCAGAATGGCGCCGCCCCCAGCAAGCTCAAATCCGCCGCTACCCAAATTCGTGGGTGCCACAATCGAACCGTAGCACGGGCCACTAACATCCCCCTTTCCGTGTCCTCCATAACTGCCGCCGCTCTGTGTAGCACCACCACTACCGCCAGGCCCTTTAAAAGGCGCATATCCTTTGCCCGTAACATCAACAACACCATTCACATCCACACTTACGTTGCCATACACGGTCAGATCCAACTTGTTGACCTCCATCGCAACGTTTACCGAATGCGTCAAAAAACCATCCGCCAAAACAAATAATCCATTACTGACGATACAAGGTCGATTGAGCATCAAGGTGCCATTATTTAAAACCGTGATATTTTCCAGCACGTTCAGTGCCGAATTAACAATGCCCGTCGCCACCCCGGCACCACCACCCACGGTCAAATCCAGCAATGTCACGGCGCCGGTGATGGTCATCGGGTTCGCCGCCGCATCCACCAGCACCCGCGTGGTTGCATCCGGAACCACCCCCGACGACCAGTTGGCTGCCGTATTGAAGTAGGTGCCGCTCGTGCCTAACCACACCGACGGAGCCATAAATGTCCAGTTCGGGTTGCGATCACTGTCCAGTGAGAAAGTAGCAGGAATGGGTAGACCAGAACTCGCATCACTATCCTGGACATCCACACCGCGCACAGAGCGATAGCCCGAGACCACCAAATTCCACTTCTGCCCGAAATCGGAACTCCGCAGAGTGATATTCGTATTTCCAGCCTCCCCCACCAGGACGAGATCGCGTAACGTGACCGTGGTTCCCTGCTGGAAAGTCAGGGTACGCATGCCGCTCATGGCCTCGCACCGCAATTCGGTGGCCACAAAACCGTTGCCAAAAATAACCATACCCGCGCTATTCAACACCATGACCTTGGAGAATGTCAGATTGCCCAAGTTGACAGATTGATCGCCATTACCCGCAAGCACAGTAGTAGAACGCGCCGGTATGAAAGCCCCACCCGTAAAGTCCACACTGGACTGGAACGTGATAGTTTCCGTAGCTGACGCCATGAGCGAACCTGCCACGGTGGCCATCTGCTTGACCGTCAGGTTATAACCAGCCAACGCTAGGGAAGCCCCTGGCTGAATTTTAATCCCATTGACTGTCTGAGCAGCGTCCAACACTGGATAGCAGGGTTTTGAGGGAGGGATCAAAATAAAATCATCCTCCCCAGGAGCGCGATCCAGACTCCAATTGGTACGCGAAGACCAGACCGTGTTGCCTGCCCCCGTCCAAACGTTCGTCTCCCCAACAACAACCGTGATGAACCTCCAGTTCAAATTGTTGCCGCTGTTCTGGGAGTTTACCGCCGTAACCGCGGTACCCACTCCTGTCATCGCATCAGAATCCTTTACATCCACATACTCAATGTCCTGTGCCGCAGAAGAGCTTACGTTCAATTTCCAAACCGTATCATTTGTCGTTGAGCGCAACATCAGGCTGTTCCTTTCGGATCCCTTAAGCGTCAACCGCCCTTGGGCGGATACAGTATTGGTCTTGCCAGCCTGAAACAGCAGCGTCTTGCTGGCGTTGGTGCAGGTGAGCCCCATAAAAGTACTGGCCCCATAGATGGTAGAAGTGGAGGAGATACCCCCCGCAAAAATAACCTGAGAACCCCACTGGGAGGAATAGTTCGCCCCATTGGACCAAATACCGCTAAGCGTCAGGGCCTGATTGGTGCGTAACAATAGGTAGCCTTGGTTGCGTATGAGCACGTCCCCCACAACCGCCCCCGTCACATTCGAGGTAATCTCCGTATATCGGATAATCCCGGCGTTACTGTTGTCCACAATCAAACTTCCTTCATTGAGCCCCTGAGCCGCCGTGCGCAGATACACCGTGCCGGCGCCACTACCCGCCCCCCCCGCAGCCGAAATCGACCCGGTGTACAATGAAAAGTCCGCACCGACATTCGTGACCACCAAAGCTATTCGCCCGCCACCACCTTTCGTACCGCCATTCGCCGAAATGACGCCACTGCCAAGCAGCGTCCCCGAACTGAGCCAAATACTGCCGCCTGAACCCGACCAACTCCCTGCTCCTCCCACAGCGCAAATATTACCGTCGTTGCGGATCATTCCCCCAACCGTTAACAAAATGGCTCCACCAGCCGAAGTCCAATCACCACCACTGCCCAAATCCGTTGGCGCCACGATCGAGCCATAACACGGCCCAGACGATGTACTACGGTAAGTTGCCCCACATCCGCCATAACAACCGCCATCCCATCCCCCCGGTCCTCTCGTCGACGTAAACCCTTTCCCCGTTACATCAATGGCGGCATTGGTTCCAACAAGGAGATCCCCGCCAATTGTGACGCAGAGACGATTGGATTCATAATTCACTGCAGGATTGGCCGACTGCGTCCAGACACCGTTACTCATCACACAGTTACCAACAATGTTAAGATTCCTAAAGCCGGTGACCCCATACACCGTCGCTATTGTGACCGTGCCGGTGTAACCGACTTGAGTCCAGGACTGAACCGATATGTTCAAATCCCACGTCATGTTCTTATGCGTTGTGGTATCCAGCATAATGTCATCGCCCGGTCCCGGCACCACATCGCCTGCCCAGTTCGTCGGGTTGCTTGCAAGAGCGTTAACACCGCCACCCTCCCAAGTACGCAAAACGCCACCCCAACAGGTAAAGTTCGAGATAAGCATCGTGAGAAGCCATAGGCATGATAATGGGAAAAATATTTTACCCGCATTATTAATCGTTCCATTTTGCTTCATTTTTCCACCCCTCATTTTTCACCATCAATATAGCCCACAACTTTGACATAAGCACTTCTTACTACATCTGAAATACTATGGCATCCACGAGCTTAATGGAATGGACAACAAAAACAAAAAAATGGACAATTCCGCCATGTCAGCATATTTAGGGGCGAAACGACGAAGCGGGAGGGAATGATGAGGTTTGCCTTGGAACTTCACAACTTGGCCAGAAATAATCCGAGCACCCTTCCTCTTAGCCATATCGGATGGGCCACTAACGTCCAGGTTAAAAGCACGGTGGAGAGCCATAACCCGACGATTGATTTCAGCTTCATTCTTTGCAGCCACCCACAATCCACGCTCTCCTGCCGGATCGGTGGCAAGAGTTTCCCTGTGGCAAGAATACCCGCTTTTGTATTCAAACACCCCAGTCTAGTCTATGAAACATTTTACCCAGAGTCGGAAACAGTCGAGGAGTTCTTCTTCTGCTATGACTTAAGCCTGCTTGAACATTTTCGCTATTTTACCAACGATACAGCAACCCATCTCTTTGAAATCGACGGAGCCCCTTTTGTCGGACTGATCGGCGAAGCGGTCGAGTTATGCAAGAATGTTCATACTTTCGGAAATGTCGACCGGCTTGACCGTCTCTGCGAATTGCTAATCAATGAGCTAGTGTTATTCAAAAAAAACGCTGAAAACCCCGATTCCACCCAGGTGAGGGCTGTGAGAGCTATCGCCTCTCATCTGGCTCTTCATTTTCGAGAAAACATCAATCTCAAAGAACTGCTGAACAAAAAAGAACTGTCAGAACGAACCTTCTTACGACTATGGGACCGGTTGTTTGGGGAACCTCCTAGAAAATTTATTTCGCGGCTGAAAATTACCGAAGCCTGCCGATTGTTGAATGGATCCAAAACCTTCTCTGTGGGCGAAGTAGCGACGCACCTTGGCTTTGAAGATATCTATTATTTTTCGCGTTTTTTTCGCAAACACACAGGAGTATCCCCGTCAACTTGGAGAAAACGACCTTTACTTTCAAGGAACTTGAACCGCCATAAAAGAGGAATTGCGGAAACACCCGCAATTCCTCATTATTGACAGATGGGTGCAAAAAAGGAATTTACAATCGCGGTCGGCTTAAGTGGTGGGGTGGACTCCTCGGTTGCCGCTTATCTGCTCAAAAAGCAGGGATATCATGTCCTGGGCCTGACCATGCAGATATGGGATGGGGCTCTGCCCCTTCTCGATGAAGGCCTTTCCGGCTGCTATGGCCCCGGTGAACCCCGTGACATTGCCGCCGCCAAGGCACTGACTGAACGACTGGGTATTCCTCACCATATCATCTCACTGGCCCGGGAATATAATACGGAGGTACTCGATTATTTCCGCGCCGAATACCGGGCTGGCCGCACCCCTAATCCCTGTGTCCGTTGCAACCGAAGTATGAAATTCGGACTCTTGCTGGATCGCGCCCGCACCCTCGGCATTGCCTTCGATACCTTTGCCACCGGCCATTATGCACGGGTCGATCAGGATCCCACCACCGGTCGCTGGCAGTTGCGACGCTCTGTTGATTTGGCCAAGGACCAAACCTACTTCCTTTCCCATCTCTCCCAGACTCAACTCAGTCAGGTGCTTTTTCCGCTTGGCGGCATGACGAAGCCTGAAGTCAAAGCCCTTGCCCGAGAAATCGGTTGGGCGGATGTGGCCGACAAACCGGAGAGCCAGAACTTTATCGAGAGCAAGGATTACGGAGTGCTTTTTGGAGAGCAGGAGCAAAAGCCTGGCCCCATTGTCACCCTCGATGGCAAGTTATTGGGACAGCACCGCGGCATTATCCACTACACCATCGGCCAGCGCAAAGGCCTCGGCCTCGGTGGTACGTCGGATCCCCTTTACGTCATTCGGATCGACGCCTGCGCCAACACCGTGGTCGTGGGGGCCTATTCCGAACTGTTCGCCAACCGGTTAATCGCCAAGGATCTGAATTGGAT
>Ga0118677_10003401_pt1 | contig 30153 bp, 16 predicted proteins | sample AliMusrvi5mmetaG_FD_86154 | JGI IMG/M metagenome (GOLD analysis project Ga0118677, IMG submission 86154) | reverse complement strand
CTAAGTGCCTTTATTTAAGGCCGTAAGATACTAAAAAAAGCAGTAAAGTACAAGGATTTGAACCTGTATTTTACTGCTTTAAGTTTAATAATTATGTCCGAGGGACTTTTTCAGTGCCCTCGATCTTTGATCATCTTTTTTTTGTGATTTTTCGTTTTGTAGATATTGTTTACAATTATTCAAAATTGTCTTTATCTGATAAAATAATCTTACCCGTTTTAAATTTTGATCATTTAAGCTATATTTGGGTTTATTATGCCTATTATTGTATTTGGTTTTTAAGGCAACAGTTTGCAAAAATCAATCTAACTTAAATTAATGAGTAAATTAATCAACAATGATTATTGGCTGGTTATCTGGACTCGTTTTAAATCGGGAGATCAGGAGGCTTTTGCTGTGTTATACAACCAACACATAAATGCTCTATATAACTATGGTATAAAGCTTTGTAAGGACAGCGATATCGTTAAAGATGCATTACAGGACCTTTTTCTTGAACTATTCCTTAGCCGCGATAAACTCAGGATTTCTCCCGAAAATCTGAAATTTTACTTGTTGTTGGCACTTAAGCGAAATCTGATTAAAAAATTAAAGGCAGGAAGAAAGATTAGCCACGAATTCAATGCTTCATTGGATTTTGAATCACAGTATAGTATTGAATTCCAAATTATTGAGCAGGAAAAGGATGAGGAGATCAACCGAAAAATATCAGACGCTATTCGTCAGCTACCACCTAAACAGAAAGAGGCTATTTATTTACGCTTTAATGAATCACTCGAATACGGTGAAATTGCCGCAATTTTGGATATTACTGTCGAATCGGTGCGCAAACAAGTTCATCGGGCATTAAAAACTGTTCGCGAAATCGTTGGAAATGAAGTGATTAATATTTTATTTGCGATCATGTTAAAAAAAGGTTAAAATATCTGTCCATGTTTTAACAATTAGTTTCCTTTAGAGGTGTAACAACTAACAAGGCATGGCGCATCTGAGCAAATACATTGAAAATATAAACTTTATTGCCTGGGTATTTCAACCAAATATCGAATTAGAAGAATGGTGGAATCAGTTTGAAACCAATCATCCGGAAGAGAAAAGAAATATACAGTTAGCACGGAAAGTGTTAATGAAGTTCAGAACAACTGACAATGACCTAACCGAAACTGAGAAAATCCTGTTGTTTTCGAAGGTTTTAAAGCAAGTTGAAGAAAAGCAACATTCGGGAAGAACGGTGCATTTAGTTACTAACTTATTGAAATATGTTGCAGTAGCATTATTATTCTTTTCAATAGGTGCACTTTGGTTTTATAAACCCAATCATTTAGATCCTCAGGTTTATTCACAAAGTCTGGCTGAATCGATCCCCGGAAATTCTGCCAAACTGATACGTGCAAATGGCGAAGATATTACACTTACAGCTGAAAAATCGATTCTTAAATACCAGGCAGACGGGAAATTAGTGGTTAACAACGATACTATTAGCGTTAGTCAGTCAAGACCGTTGAACGCAGCAGCAATGAACCAGTTGATTATTCCTTATGGTAAAACATCAGAGGTTTTGTTACCAGACCGGACAAAGGTTTTTTTGAATGCTGGCAGCAGATTAGTCTATCCTGAAAATTTTACGGGCGATACGCGTGATGTACTGCTCGTAGGAGAAGCTTTTTTTGAGGTACGACATGATCAAAAACATCCTTTTATAGTACATGTAGGTGACTTGCGTGTAAAAGTATTGGGTACTCGTTTTAATGTGTCGGCTTATCCTGCTGATAATGTGATCGAAACCGTGTTAGCAGAAGGTAAAGTGAGTATGGAACGGAACGATGCCGGATTTTTTGATCAGGCAACAGAATTAGCGCCCAACCAGTTGGCGTCTTTTGACAGAACCACAAAAACAACTAGCGTAAGAACTGTAGAAACAGATAATTACACATTATGGACTTCAGGTATTCTTAAATTTGAAAGCACCGATCTTAATCGGGTTCTCAAACAAGTTGAACGCTTTTACAACATTCGTTTTCACTTTAGCGACCCTTTATTGGGCGGTCTTCGAATTTCGGGCAAACTTGAATTAAATGAAGACAAGGACGAAATGTGTCGTCGCATTGCAACTACAGCATCAATAAAAATATTGAAAAAGGGAGATGATCTCTATGAGGTTATCAGATAAAAAAAACCGGTGAGTGTTCCAGCACCCCCCGGTTTAGTGTAAGTGTTAAATTTAGTATTAATGTGCCATTTAACGAGTCAAAAATATGAATAAAAAACAAGAATTCTTGTTCTCGTTGGGGGATGAGACGCGATTAAGACTACGAAAGATGAAACTTACCTTCTTGTTAACCTTTTTGGTCCTTGCTTCTTATGGTAAAAGCTTTTCACAGGTGATGCTTACGCTTAACTTTAACAAAGCCAATGTCCATGATATATTGGCAAGTATCGAGAAGAAGACCGACTATGTTTTCTTGTACAAGGATGATCTTTTTTATGGTTCAAAAGAAATATCAGTCCATTTTAAGAATACTGAATTTGATATAATACTAAAATCAATCTGTGCGCAAATTAATATCGATTATGAAGTGCACGACAGACAGATAATTCTTAAAGAAAAAGTGATTACACCTATTCAACCTGAAAAACAACAGCTGCCCAAAAAAGAAGTCAGAGGAATAGTAACCGATTCTAAAGGGCAGCCAATACCTGGCGCAACAGTTTTAGTGAAAGGAAGCACTATTGGCACAACAACCGATTTAGATGGCAATTTTCAGCTATCTATTCCTATTGATACTAAAACACTGGCTATTTCTTTTATAGGTATGAAAACACAGGAATTGTATATTTCAAGGGAATCTGTGTTAATTGTAGCAATGCAAGATGATGCATATGCAATTGATGAAGTTGTGGCTGTGGGGTATGGAACACAAAAAAAATCAGATCAGACTGGTGCTACCGATCGCTTGACAAGTGAAAAAATGAACAAAAGTATCGCGACCTCGCCGGCCGAAATGATGCAGGGTCGTATTTCGGGTGTGAATATTTTGCAGAACAATGGCGAACCAGGGGCAGGAATGAGTGTTCGTATCCGAGGATCGAACTCGATCCGGTCAGGTCAGGAACCTCTTTATGTGATTGACGGTGTCCCGCTTGACAATGCCGATATCGCGCCCAAAGGCGGAACAGCTGCAGGAATTAATGAAAGCAGTAAAAAAAATCCGATAAGCTTTCTTAATCCCGAGGATATTGAATCGATTGATATTTTAAAAGATGCATCATCGACTGCTATATATGGTGCGCGTGGGGCAAATGGTGTTGTTTTGATTACAACAAAAAAAGGGAAAAAAGGTGTTGGAACAATTAGTTACGAGGGTTATACTGGTATTTCGCAAATCAGGAAAAAAATTGATGTTTTAAGTGCTTCAAAATTCAGATCATACCGAAAATTAAATGGCTCGGCGCTATTTGATGAAGGCGCAAGTGTTGACTGGCAGAATGAGATCTTTCGCAGTGCTGTAACTCAGAGTCATAACCTATCATTTGGGGGAGGCAATGAAAATTTTATTTATCAATCTTCTCTTGGATATCTGAATCAGGAGGGTATCGTCAATCGGACTGGGATTGAAAAATTAAACGGAAAAATTAAAGTTTCACAAAGTTCGTTTAATAATCGATTAAATATTGTGGCAGGTATTATTGCCTCACATGTTGAAGACTTTAGGGTACCTATCGCCGAAACGGGTGGTTTCGAGGGTGATGTGATACTCACTGCCCTTAAGTCGAATCCGACCTATCCCATCCGAAATGCTGATGGTTCTTATTTTCAATATTCGAAAGATCAGCGGAATCCGGTAGCGATGATCAATCTGGTTGATGATATTACAAAAACAGATCGCATTCTTGCCAATTTTTCTGTTGAATTGGAGATCTTAAAAAATCTGAAATACAAGCTCAATATTGGTCTTGACCGTACGAATGCTGAACGAAGTGTGAACCAGGATCAGGAGTTGTCCTATATGGTCAATAAAGGAGAAGCAAATATTAATAAGATCACTGCAAATAACAGGCTGGTAGAGAACTACTTCACTTATATGCTAAACTTCGGCAACCATCACAGTTTTAATTTTCTGTTAGGTCATGCCTACCAAAATGTAAGGGTGTCTACAAATGAAATGCGTGTTTACGGATTTGAGGTTAAGGATATTAAATATACCAATAACCTGCAATATGGTAAATTCTCCGAAGCGGTTGTGAGCTCATCTGCATACGAAAATGAACTCCAATCTTTCTTTGGAAGAGCAAATTACGGTTTCAGTGACAAATATCTTTTTACGGCAACTGGTCGTTATGATGGTTCTACCAAATTTGGAAAGAATAAAAAATACGGATTTTTTCCATCTGCTGCATTTGCGTGGAGAACATCTGAGGAGCAGTTTATTAAAGACTTGGAAATCTTTAGTCATCTAAAATTGAGGTTGGGTTATGGAGTGACAGGAAATCAGGAAATTCCAGATAAGATATCTCTGTTGGCAGTTGGCACAACTCCATCCGCAAACGGGTATTTTAATGGAGTGCTTACTCCCGGAATTACTTTCTTGAGAACTCCAAATCCTGATCTTCAATGGGAAACAACCTATCAGTCAAATTTAGGAATTGATTTTGGTTTTTGGAATAATAAACTAACAGGTACCATCGACATCTTCAATAAACAGACAAAAGATGTATTGCTCGAGATTCCTGCAAAAGCTCCTGCTGCAGCCCAAACTCAGTGGCAAAATGTTCCTGACCTTAAAATAATTAATAATGGTCTTGAATTGGGACTTAATGCGCAGTTGATTAGTAAAAAGGACTTTTCCTGGCAATTAGGGATCAATTTTGCCACCATAAAAAATGAAGTAAAAAATCTTCCTGTAAAGTTGATTGAAACTGGCAATGCCAGCGGCCAGGGATTAACAGGAACAAGGGTACAGATTATTACAAATGGCCAACCGATTGGAACTTTTTATGGATTGGTTTACAGGGGTATTGATGCGAATGGAATAAGCATTTATAAAAAAGATGCTGCTGGAGTTCCGGTTAAGGAGTATTTAGGTACTGCACTACCCAAATTTACTTATAGTATTAATACGAAAGTGGATTTAAAAGGGTTTGATTTCAGCATGTTTTGGTATGGAACACAAGGAAACAAGGTTTACAATAATGCAGCAAATGCCTTGTATGTTAAGGGAGCTCTTGATAACGGGTCGAACGTAACAACGACTGTATTCAACTCCAAAGAATCACCAGCGAATTCCAATGCATTCTCATCAAGATTTATTGAAGATGGCTCTTATTTAAGATTATCAAATTTGACAATTGGTTACACAATTAAATCAAAGCAGATCATATGGCTTTCGAGCGCACGGGTTTATGCAACAGGAAACAACCTTCTTATATTCACTAAGTATACCGGATTCGATCCTGAAGTGAGTGTTAATGCAAGTGAGAACGGTGTTCCATCTTTAGGTATGGATTATACAGCCTATCCAAAGGCAAGAACTTTTACGTTGGGTCTTAATCTGCAATTTTAATCTAAAGGGATGAAACTATGAGCCCTTATAAATTATTAATTTCATTATTTACATTGGCATTTCTTGGAGCGATTTCATGCACAAATCTTCAGGAGAAAATTCTTGATGAACAACTGGGTGCCGACCTTATCAATAACCCTGAAAATATTGAGTCGTTAATTAATCCTCCCTATGCAAGCCTGAGAAGGACAATTGAATGGTTCGATTATTGGGGGCTTCAGGAAATTACTTCAGATGAGGTGATTGTCCCTACAAGAGGAACCGATTGGTACGATAATGGCGACTGGCAACAATTACATCTTCAGACCTGGACAGCAGATCATGGCCGATTGAAAAACGTTTGGGAAGCACTGAGCCAGGGTGTTTCGAGGGCGAATACTGCTATATATTACATAGGAAAATTCAATCAAAATGAAACAACTGAAAGGTATATCTGTGAAGCCCGTTTTTTGCGCGCATATTATATGTATCTGATCAATGACCTTTTTGGACAGGTTCCATTTCGTGATGCTTCGGAGATTGATTTTTCGGTAACACCAAAAGTTCTGACACGCAAAGAGGCTACAGACTTCATTATTACTGAAATAAAAGCAGCAATACCCAAACTTAAAACTAAATCTGAGGTGGGATCGGACAGAGTAACCATTGGAGTTGCAAATGCTTTACTTGCAAAGATTTATCTCAATTATGAAATTTACACTGGCGAATCAAAATGGCCAGAAACGATTCAATATGCTGATATGGTTATTGGCAGTAGTGATTATGCAGTAACAAATGATTATTGGTCAATGTTTCAGAAAGATGTGGCTGAACATCCCGAATTTATTCTGAGAGTTCCGATGGATGATAAAGTTGATATGGGAAGTGGAAGTTGCTGGGTTAATTTCACACTACATTATTCACAGGTATTTGGAAATTATACGAGTCTCTGGAATGGTCCCGCTACAACTTCGACTTTTTTTAATACCTGGAATAAAGTTGATGATGCCCGTTTTTATGATGCCAGAATTAAAAGCCAGACCGGATTTAATCAGGGTTTTCTTGTCGGTCAACAATTTGGAGTTGATGGCACTCCGCTAAAAATGAGAAATAATGAACCTTTGGTTTTTGTTCCGGAAATAAATTTGGCAAGCTCTCCTGAGAATGCTGGAATCAGGGTGATAAAGTTCGCTCCGAATCCGGCTACAGAAAGACAGTTCTCATCTCCAAATGATGTTCCAATATTTAGAATATCTGATATATACCTTGTTAGAGCTGAGGCAAAATTGAGAAACGGAGATGCCGCCGGGGCTTTGGTTGATGTGAATTATATAAGAGCCAGAAGAAGCGCTGTTGGTAAAACACTTCCTTTACTTACCACAATAACTTTGGATGCTATTCTAAAGGAACGGGGTTATGAACTTTATTGGGAAGGATTAAGACGCCAGGACCTGGTAAGGTTTGGCAAATTTGGAGAGGTCTGGCAGGAGAAACCAGCAACAGATATTAAAAAAGCGCTTTTCCCGATACCAACTTCTGCGGTTGATGTAAATGAAAATCTAAAACAAAATCCGGGGTATTAATGATTATTAATTCACTTATTATGAAATGGATATATCAGCTATGTTCGGAAATAGTAAGGCATGTTGTATAACATGTCTTCCGCAAACGTTTGCACAACAAAAATAGTTTAAATAAAAAGTTAAAAACGTCAAATAATTGTTAATAATATGTAACTTTGGAAAACTATATAAAAAATTGAAAAAAGCTTGTGAGCAAGTGATTGAAATTCAATTTGTATTTTATAAATGTTCTTTTAAAAAAGAAAAATAGTATACTTTATTTTTTAATTTTTTTTTAAGGAAAGACCCAATAATTAACACCTTTTGTTTGCTAAACCGGCAAACAAATACAAAGAAATGACCAAATAATAGATTGCGCGTTCTTATATTTTATTAACTAATTTTAAAGTTTATTCATTTATGAAACAAAAAAATCTGATTTTTCTGCCAAAAGGGAAATGGACCAGGATGTTATTTTCTATGGTTCTTCTAATGGTATTGACAACCGGTATGGCTTTTGCGCAGCAGAAGACAGTTACCGGAAAAGTAACGGATAAAAGCGGTTCTCCGATTCCGGGGGCCTCTATTGTCGTTAAAGGAACAGCTACAGGAACCGTTACTGATGGTGAAGGGAAGTACAATTTGAAAGTTCCTTCCAGCTCTGGTGTTCTTGTTTTTTCATTTATCGGTATGAAACCTGTAAACGAAGCAATTAATAACAAATCTGTTATTAATGTGGTACTTGAAGAAGAGGCTACTGCGGTTGCTGAGGTGGTTGCTATTGGTTATGGAACGCAAACAAAACGAGAGATCTCGGGTTCTGTTACAAATGTTTCGGCCAAAGACTTCAATAAAGGGGTTGCAACTAGTGCGGCTGATCTGTTGCAAGGGAAAGTAGCTGGTTTGAACATCAACACAGGAAGTGGTGATGTTACAAGTGGTCCAACTATTCGTTTAAGAGGAACTTCTTCATTAACAGGAAGTAGCTCGCCGTTTGTTGTAATCGACGGTGTTCCTGGTGGTGATTTGAACACGGTGGCCCCACAGGACATCGAATCGATCAGTATATTAAAAGATGCCTCATCTGCTGCGATTTATGGTTCACGTTCTGCTTCGGGTGTTATCCTGATTACCACCAAAAAAGGGATGAAAGGAAACACAAAGGTTAGTTATGAAGGTTATTATGGAATGGACCAGGTAACCAATAAACCTAAATTATTAACCGGTGCCGAGTGGCGCAAATATGCAAAGGATAATAATAAAGATATAACTGGAATGGATTTGGGCGCTAACACCGACTGGTTTGGAGAGATTATGAGAAAGGGAGTAACCCAGAATCATAGTTTATCTTTTTCGGGTGGTGGCGAGGACCACAATTACATGGCGTCCGCTTCCTACATGGATGTGCAGGGCGTTGTTAAGGGTAATAGCTTGAATCGCTATAATTTTCGGTTCTCTTTTAATCAATTTGCATTAAACAACAAATTGCAGATCTCCTTTACGGGGAATGCCGTGATGGGTGATAACAGTCCAAACGACAACGAAAACTTTATTTTGGCTTACAATACAATACCTGTAGTTCCTGTTAAACTGGCAAGTGGAGCGTGGTATGAAAACACCGATTTTGATCAGGGTAACCCGGTTCATAATATTACCTTAAATAGAAGGGACAATAAAGAGAATAAATTTTACGCTAACGTTAAAGCTGATCTCGAAATTATCAAAGGACTGAATTTTACAGCAAGTGGATTCCGTGAACGCAATACAAACGATTGGGGCGAGTATTTCAATTCTACAACACAGGAAGGTCGCAATTCTATTGGTTATGCTCAGCGCCAAAGTAACCTATGGGACAAAAGTTTGTTTGAAACAACCCTACGCTACAAAAAGAGTTTCAATGAAAAGCATAACATAACTGCATTGGCCGGATATTCATGGGAACAGAATGACTGGAGATATTTTGGAGCTCAGAATCAGCAGTTTGGTACAGATTTGCTGGGTTACGATAACCTACAGGCTGGTGAAAACTTAAAACCTGCCGACGTTTATTCACAGAGGAACATGTCGAGATTGATTTCTTCATTTGCGAGGTTTACTTATAATTACGAGGAAAAATATGTTCTTTCTGGCACAGTACGTCGGGATGGATCTTCCAAATTTGGTGCGAATCATAAATGGGGTACATTCCCATCATTCTCAGGTGCATGGAATATCTCGAAAGAGAATTTCATGAGCAATTACAGCAAGATTAATGATCTTAAATTAAGAGTTGGTTATGGAATTACGGGTAACCAGGATGGTATTGATCCTTATACTTCCCTAAATCTATATGGTCAGTCAGGTAAATATTATAATGATGGTAGTTGGTTTACGGCATATGGTGTTACTCAGAATCCAAATCCAAACCTTAAATGGGAGAAAACAGCCATGTTTAATGTCGGTTTAGATTTTTCACTTTTTGGCAACCGCGTAAATGGAACGGCTGAATGGTACAATAAGAAAACTTCTGACCTTCTTTATACCTACTCGGTTCCTGTGCCTCCTTATCAATATAATACGTTATTGGCTAATGTAGGGAGTATGTCGAACAAGGGACTTGAATTTTTACTGAACATTATTCCGGTTAAAACTCAAAATTTCCAATGGACAATTGGTTTCAATGCGGCTCACAACAGAAATCTGGTCACAAGCATGTCAAATGCTGAATTTAAGATCGACAAGGTTAAATTAGGTTCTGCATTTATTCGTGGCGGATCGAATACTACAACCCATGTACTTGAAGTAGGACACGATGTGGGAACTTTCTATGGATACCTTTGCACTGGTTTAGATAAGAATGGAAAATACATTTTTACCGACATCAATAAAGATGGTGTGATTGATGATAAGGATATGACCTATATTGGATCTCCTCAGCCTAAACTGACTTATAGCATCAACAACTCATTCACGTATAAAAACTGGGATATGTCGATCTTCTTCAGAGGTGTATATGGAAATAAGGTGTTGAATTATAGCAGGATGTCGTTTGCTACTACACAGTGGTTGATGGGTAGTAATGTTTTAGAAGAAGCCTTAACTTCAGGATTAACCGATTCGCCAATCTATAGTAGTTACTACATCGAAGATGGCTCTTTCCTTCGCTGCGAATATGTGAATCTTGGATACACTTTCAAATCAGGAAGCATCAAATGGATCAAAAACCTCAGGGTATATGTAACGGGTCAAAATCTGTTTAAAATCACCAAATATAAGGGATTAGATCCTGAAGTTGATATGAGCGGTTTAACTCCTGGGGTTGAAGGACGTGATTATTACCCAAAATCCAGAACTTTAACGATGGGTGTTAACATCAATTTCTAAATTTTAATTAAAAGAAGACATGAAAAAGACAAGTATATTCATATTACTGATGATGGTTGGGCTGACCTTATCTCCGTGGCTGCAATCATGCACCGATCTCAACGAAATCGTCTATGATAAGGTGCCAACTGCTGAATTTGGAACTACGCCAAAGGAAATTGCAGCCTTAGTCGCTCCTGTGTACAATACATTTCAAACCGCACGCAGCTGGAATTTCAGACATCTTGCCGATGAAAGTGCTGATATGGCTGTTGTTCCAACCCGTAAAGGTGGTGACTGGTGGGATGGTGGACAACATATGTACACAAAACAACATACCTGGACAAACAACAATACCCCTTTGATAACGGGTGCTTACAGTGACATCTACTCAAGTATTACTACCTGCAACAAGATTTTGCAGATGGTTCAGTCCTATGCTACAATGCCAAACAAAGAGCAAACAATCGCTGAAATAAGGGCAGTACGTGCATTTTGGTATTATTATTATGTGGATTATTTTGGACAAGGACCTCTTGTAACAGATTTTTCTGACACCTCATTGCCAACTTCAAAGACCCGTCTTGAACTTTACAATTTTGTTATTTCTGAATTGGACGCTGTTAAAGACTTGCTTCGGAGCGACGTCTCATCTAGTTCCTATGGTAAAATGACAAAGGGCGCGGCTTACACCGTTCTTGCAAAAATGTACCTCAATGCAGGTGTATGGACTGGTACTCCACAATGGCAGAAATGTATTGATGCCTGTAATGTGGTGATTGGTCTTCCATATGTATTGGAACCCGACTGGAAGGTCTCTTTCCAGGTTCATAATGAAGTATCTAAAGAAATCATTATGCCTGCAGTATATAGTGCAACTTTGGGGGGTAATCAAATTCCTTTTATGACATTGCATTATTTGGACGCTGTTGCCCTGGGATTGAATATCGGACCATGGAACGGGATAAGTGCTGACCCTAATTACGTAAAAGAATACGATACAGCAGACAAACGTCTTGCATGGAGTTTCCTTACCGGACCGATGCTCGATCCTGCTACAGGACAAGTGCTTATTACTGCACATGGCCGCCCGCTGATCCATACGGTTGACATTACAATGTATGAAGCCACTACTACATGGGGTTGGTGTAACCAGGAAGATGGCGCGCGCATCTGGAAATGGGAAATTCCCAAAGGTTTGTCTAGTGATTTGGAAAATGACTATGCTATTTTCAGATTGGCCGATGTTTACCTGATGAAAGCTGAGTGTCTGACTCGCTTAAACGGACCAAATGCAGACGCAACCACTTTGGTAAATGCCATTCGCAAACGTGCCTTCAGTCCTGAAAAACCAATTGCATCTGCAACCTTGGAAGATATCCGCAAGGAACGTCGTTACGAGTTGGCATGGGAACAAATCAGCCGTCAGGATAATATTCGTTTTGGAACATTCCTAAATGCAGTTCCGGGATGGAGAGGCGTTAGCGATCCAAAACGTTTGCTTTTCCCGATACCAAAAGATGCAACAGATGTTAATCCTGGCTTAACTCAGAACCCAGGTTATTAATATCGACAGAACAAAAAAGAAGTTAAAAAGGCTATCCGGTTTCGGGTAGCCTTTTTTGTTGTGCTTAGGAAACCTGATTTTCTCATTCAACTCAACTATAAGTAATGCGATTAAATGGACATCGTATTCACAAGGACAAAACCACAGTTTGTGTAATTTATCTGTAATCTTTGTGTAATGTTTCTGTAACATTTATTACAGAAAGATTACACAAAGATTATACAAATATTACTAAAACTATGAGGAAGATATAGGAAAAGGAAGGTGAAATACTACAGTTTGTCTGGCCAATTTCTTAGTACCTGGAAAACGCCAAAATAGTTTAATATAGTTAGGATTACCTCAAGGGGAATTTGCAATTCTTTAAGGTTCATTAATGAGAAATAAGGTTCTTAGCAGCCCGGGTTAAGATTCTTATTGTACTGTTGTTTTGGAAGCCGTCCAGTTAAGATTTTTGGAATTCCGTTGATTAGGATAAAAAAAGTTTACCCTTCCCCTTCTAAGCTATTGGCCAATCGATGTACTGATCTGAAGCTAAAAAATAAATGCCAATTCCGGCAATTTGGAATTGGCATTTTAATTGAAGGTAACTCCTTTTATTCCACCATAATCTCATCAACAAACAACCAGGCATCCTTGCCTTCGCCAACATGTCCTTTGGGAAATTTGCCAACATTGTAAGCGATCACCTTTACAAAATTGGCTGATGTGGGACTGAACGTTGCTGAAAAATCTTTCAATTGTTTATCAGGTGAAGAAGTATCTACATCATTGGCTACTTCAGCAACTTTCTGAAATTTTAAACCATCGGCTGAAACATAGAATTCTACTTTTTTAGGAAAAAAGATCCATGCCCCGGCATTTTGGAGCGATCCTGCTGAAATACTGTGAATTTCGGTAGCTTGTTGCAGATCGATCACGACTTCCATATTGGTTGCGGCCCATGCCTGCCATTCACCATCGGCATGATTGGTACTTCCGCGAATCCCGTTAACCAGCGTATAATCGCCCGAACCTTTGTAATGTTCGCTGTAAGGAATGACGTATTTTACGGGCTTAGCCGTTGCTTTGTTGATACTAAACGATTGGCTTAATGATTTTTCAGCCGGAGTGCCGTTTTGAATAGTTACTGCCTTCAGCGTGGATGTTTTGTCCAGTAAAACAGGATCTTTATAAATGGATGACTGTGCATTTGGCTCGCTGCCATCTGTCGTATAATGAATCTCAAGACCTGCAAGTTCGCTGCTAAGGCTCACCGCAAGTTGTTTTTTTTCCGGATTGGATTGCGATTTGGCAGATACCTTATAGGCACTTTTTGAATAGTTGATCCCCATCAGATCGTAGCGTTTCATCATCGGCTGAATGCGTCGCGAGAAATCTTCCCAGTTACGAACTTCCTTCGGACTCCATAAAGCTTCAGCAAGAGCTGCGATACGCGGGAAAGTCATGTATTCGACCTGTTTTAAATTTGGAATATACTCAGTCCATAAATTGGCCTGGCCACCCAATATATGTTTGGCGGCGGTGGCATCTAACTCAGGGGGAACGGGGCTGAAATTGTAAACTTTATTTAACGGCAGATATCCACCAATTGCAAGCGGTTCCTGATCCATCGGTCCCTGGTAATAGTCAAAATAACAATCTGAATTTGGAGTCATTACCACATCATGTCCAAGGGTGGAAGCTTCAATACCACCTTTAAAACCACGCCAGCTCATGACAGTCGCTTCGGCAGGTAATCCACCTTCTAAAATCTCATCCCAGCCAAGTAAAACCTTGTTCTTCGAATTGACGAACTTTTCAATTCGTTTGATGAAATAGCTTTGAAGTTCGCCTGTATTTTTAAGTCCTTCTGTCTTAATTCGTTTTTGGCATTTCGGACATTTTTCCCATTCTGTTTTGGTGGCTTCATCACCGCCTACATGGATGTATTTAGATGGAAACAAGTCGATTACTTCGCTTAATACGTCTTCAACGAATTGAAATGTTGAATCATTACCCGCGCAATAAATATCGGTAATTGGCCATACGCCGCCAGGCTGAACTGTAAATGGACCTCCTTTGCACGAATATTGCGGATAGGCTGCCAAAGCAGATGTGACGTGGGCAGGCATTTCAATTTCCGGAACAATGGTAATGTATTTGCTTTGAGCATAAGCCACCATTTCCTTGATGTCTGCCTGTGTATAAAATCCGCCGTAAGTTGCTTTTTCTCCTGCTTCCTGTTTGGGGCGCGAATTCCATGGTTTATCTTCGCGGTTAACACGCCATGCGCCGACTTCAGTTAATTTGGGGTATTTTTTAATTTCAATACGCCAGCCATTATCATCAACCAGATGAAGATGAAAGGTATTGATTTTATGCAACGAAAGGTTATCAATCATTCGGAGAACCTCTTCTTTCGTAAAGAAGTGGCGCGAAACATCGAGCATAAAACCGCGCCAGTGAAAGGATGGACTGTCCGAAATGCTAATAACAGGAACCAGCCATTCAATTTTTTCCTGTTTCTGGCTACTTTCAATTTCAGCCGGAAGTAATTGACGCAGTGTTTGAATGGCATAGAAAAATCCTGCCGGTTTAGCCGCTTTTATTTCAATGCCACTCTTTTTAACCTCAAGCGAATAGGCTTCATCGGGTAACTGTGAATCGGTTTTGAAATAAACCTGATTGGAAGCTTCTGCTCCACCCAGATTAATCGCAGGTTTCCATCCGGTTACTTTTTCGAACATAACTGCTAACTGACCTGCAATGGCTTCCTGTTCAGCATTCTCAACAACCAGTGCAGTGCCCTGGTTAAATTTAAAGGATGATTCGCCCAACGTCATTTTCTGAACCTGTGGGATAATTGCTATTTCACTTGCTGTGAAGGTTCTGTTCGGCTTGCAGCTCCAGAAAAAGGCGCAGCACAATAAAATCAGGATTCCGGTAAGTGTTCGTTTCATATTGTTATATAATTTTGTTTTAGAAGCTACTAAGATAAGACAAATTCTATTTTCAATCAAAATATTTTGTAAGAACTTCACATATGTTACTAAAAAAGTTTAAAAAGTAATAAAATGCTCTTATCTATTTCATTTCAATGTACTATTTTTACGAAACGGAATGACATACTTATAAATTAAAATTTTCCTCCTATGAGATCACTAAAACTTGTTTTTCTTTTTCTGATACTTACAGTATTGAAAGTTTCTGCTCAGCATGAAGGGCAGACCTATATTCCTGATCCAAATCCTCTTATCCAAAAACGGATAGATAACTGGCAGGATATCAAATTCGGATTACTCATGCATTGGGGTCCTTATAGTCAATGGGGAATTGTCGAATCGTGGTCGATTTGTCCGGAAGACGAAGGGTGGTGTGTGCCTGATACGGTAAAAGATTATTTTGCATACAAAAAGCACTATGAGAACCTTGGAAAAACATTCAATCCTGTAAAATTCGATCCTGAAAAATGGGCCAAAGCGGCCAAAGATGCGGGTATGAAATATGTGGTTTTCACAACAAAACATCACGACGGATTTTGCATGTTCGACAGCAAATACACTGACTATAAGATTACAGGGAAGGATTGTCCGTTTCATACCAATCCGAAAGCAGATGTGACCAAAGCCATTTTCGACGCCTTCCGGAACCAGGGTTTGTGGGTTGGTGCCTATTTCTCGAAACCCGACTGGCACAACACTGATTATTGGTGGCCTCATTTTCCCCCGCTTGACCGAAATGTCAATTACGATCCTGCAAAGTATCCTGACCGGTGGAACAATTTTGTGAATTACACGCACAACCAGGTAATGGAGCTTTGCACCAACTATGGGAAAATCGACCTTTTCTGGTTCGATGGAGGTTGGGTTCAGAAACAGACAATTCCAACAGGTGAAGCACCTCAGGTTCCCGGACTAAGTGTTAAAAAGGCATTTAACCAGGATATTAAAATGGACGAACTGGTGGCCAAAATCCGTTCGAAACAACCCGAAGCCATTGTTGTCGACCGCGCTGTTGAGGGCAAAAATCAAAATTACCTGACGCCTGAGAATATGGTTCCTGGTAAATTGTTGCCTTACCCCTGGGAATCATGCATTATCATGGGTGGCGGCTGGTCGTTTTCATACAATGCTAAAATGAAACCATCACGCGACATGATTCACATGCTAGCCGATATTGTAGCCAAAGGTGGTAATCTTTTGCTGAATATTGGTCCAGGTCCAGACGGCACCTGGTACGATGAAGCATATGCCCGTCTCGATGATATGGGCGCATGGTTGAAGATTAACGGTGAAGCTATTTATAACACGCGACCTATTTCTCCATATGTTGACGGCAATTTAAGGTTCACGAAAGGGAAGGATGGCGCTGCCTATATTATTTACCTGCTTGCCGAAAATGAAAAACTTCCGGCTGTAATCCAGGTAAACGGTTTTGTTCCTGAAAAAGGAGCTAAAATCACAATGCCGGGCAAAAAGGGAGGTTCTTTCAAATGGAAAACGGAGGGTTCCGGTTTTAAACTTTCCATTTCCGAAAGTCAGACAAAATCTTTACCATCGAAATATGCGGTGGTATTTAAAGTGAGCAAAGTGGCAAAATAGAAATTAAATATCCTAAGGACATTCCTACCTTCTTTAATGAAATCCGCTCTATGACGTTTGGTATGCGTTATTGAATTTTGCAATGATTGCTGCTGGCTTTTAGCAACTGGCAGACCCGCTTACAAAAAATCAGTCGTTATTTTAATTTTTAAAAGATTAGAATTAAATAGTTAGCACGATTATGCCAGCTGCAAGTTGCCAATCGCCAATTGCTATATGCATCAACCATTTGAAAGCGGGTTCAAAATTTACCCATACGATCCGTCATAGAGCCGTAAAAGCATCAAATTTAAACCAGTTGTTCGCAGATTGATCCTGATCATCTGCCGGCAACTGGTTTTTATTACATGTTTTATAACTGGTTTTATTTTCCAATTAATTTCATTTTATTTGCATGTCTGAACATATGTACAAATGGAATTAAGCATCGATCATAATAGTCCTTTACCTCTTCATTATCAGGTTGAAGAGTTATTGCGAAAATTAATTGAACTTCCGGAATTTAAAGATGGAGGATTTTTACCTAAAGAAGTGGATCTCGCAAAACGACTTGGGATTTCACGTAATACAATCCGTCAGGCTACAAATAAGCTCGAGTACGAAGGTCTTCTGGTCAGGAAAAAAGGGGTTGGAACGAAGGTTTCGCAAAACACTTTGACGACTAACCTGGATAGTTGGCACAGCTTTACGCAGGAAATGTCGGAAAAGGGTGTTGTGTTCGTCAATTTTCTGATTGAGACGAAATGGGTAAAAGCGGATGCCAAAATAGCCGCTTTTATGCAAATCACTGAAGAAACAGAGGTGCTTTGTCTGGTTAGGTTACGGGGTTTCGAAGACGGACCATTTGTCTATTTTGAAAGTTATTTCCATCCGAGAGTTGGATTAACTGGCAAAGAGGATTTTGCACGACCATTATATGATATTATTGAGCAGGATTACCATGTTGCGCCTGCCATATCCCGCGAGAGAATCAGGGCAAAGAGTGCTTCTGCAATCACTGCCAAGAGATTGCGGATTAAAAGAGGTGATCCGGTATTGGTACGTGAACGTTTTGTTTCCGATCCTGGGAACCGGCCAATCGAATACAATATCGGGTTTTATATTGCTGAAAAATTTACCTATGCAATTGATATTAAACGCTAAATGTAGCCTGCTTAATATGAAACTTAAACTTATATTACTTATCCTGGGAACCGTTGGTTTTATCTTTCCCACTTTTTCTCAAAACAAACGCACACCGGCTGATTATGTGAATGTCTTTACGGGAACTTCCAATTCGCGCTGGATGTTAGGTCCTTATGCGGGAGTTCCCTATGGAATGGTGCAGTTGGGTCCCGATAACCAGGAATCGGGGTGGATGGCGGGTTATGATTATTCGATCATGAATGTTACCGGTTTTAGTCATATTCATGCCTGGACAATGGCAGGCCTCATGGTAATGCCCGCAACGCAGGATTTTACAAAAGACAATGGTGCCAGTTCAAAAGCATATCGCGGTGCTGGCGCAGGTTTTCATTCCCGCATTCTTAAGGAAAGCGAGAAAGCTTCGCCGGGGTATTATTCCTGTGAGCTTTATGATGCTGATTGTAAGGCAGAACTTACAGCATCAACCCATTGCGGATTTCATAAGTATACTTTCAAAGCAAAGGACGATGTACGCATACTGTTGGTTTTAAACTTTCCGACAGAGTACAAAGTTGATATTCAAAGTGCAGTCATCAGTAAGATCGGCAATAATGTGGTTGAAGGATTTGCCAAAACGAAAGCTGATTTTGGTGAGTACACGCTTTACTTTACGATTCAGTTTAATAAGCCTTTCAAGGCGCTGAATGGTTGGCAGGACAATACAGTCAAAACCAATATTGATCAAATCACTGGTAAAAAGGATATTGGTGCCTACGTAACCTATTCAACAAGTGATAACGAATCCATCATGATGAAAGTGGGGCTTTCGTTGGTTGATATGGCCGGGGCAAGAAATAACCTGAAAACCGAACTGGAACCTTTTGGATGGGATTTTGAGGCAGCGATAGTTTCTGCCCGCGAACAATGGAATAACCTTCTTTCGACTATTGAAGTGAAAGGGAGCGAAACAAACAAAGGGAAATTCTACACCAATTTCTACAGAAGCTTTGCCAAGCAAACCTGGAGTGATGTGGATGGCCGGTATGTTGATCCGTTCAATAAAATTCAACAATTACACAAAGGTGGTGTAATGTACGGTGGCGATGCATTCTGGAATACTTTCTGGAATTTCAATACAATTCTTTCACTAGTGGCTCCTAAAATCATGAACAATTGGGTAACTACACAACTCGAGCTTTTTGACAAAACAGGATGGACAAACAATGGTCCCACCGGTTTAAAACTGACAGGAATTATGGAAGTTACCCACGAAATTGCATTGATGGTTTCAGCTTATCAAAAGGGAATCAGGGATTACGACAAGAACAAATTATACGCTGCGGTCAGGCATAACGGGATGGAGCAGGGCATAAGGTTTCCTGGTACAGGGTTATCCGGAATGGAAAGATTAAATGTTTACAACAAATTAGGTTACGTTCCATTCGAAATTGATGCTGCATGCCGGACTTTGGATTATACCTATACCGATTTTTGTGCTGCCCAATTGGCAAAAGCGATGAATAAGGATGCCGATTACAAGTTTTTCAGTAAACGATCGGAAAATTGGAAAAACCAGTTTAATCCGGAATTGAAATTGCAGGTTCCAAAAGACTCTAGCGGAAAGTGGATGAAGAATTTTGATCAGTTTTCCGGTCTGCATTGGGTGGAAGGAAATGCCTGGCAATACACATGGTATGTACCTCATGATGTAAATGGCCTGGTATCGCTTATCGGAAAAGATCTGTTTAATAAACGATTGGAAGAGGGTTTTGAAAAATCGGTTAAGCATAACTTCGCAGCCCATGCTTTCGACCGTCACCAGGAGATCGCTTTCGAGTACTATGTCAACCATGGCAACGAAGGAAATATGCAGGCTTCCTTTTTGTTTAACTATTCCGGAAAACCATGGCTCACCCAGAAATATTCGCGTGCCATCCTCGATAGTTTCTACGGGAATTTACCTTACCATGGATGGGAAGGTGATGAAGACGAAGGTCAGATGGGAGGTTGGTTTGTAATTGCCTCGATGGGTTTGTTTGAAATGAACGGAGCAGTAACCGATGATCCAACCTTTGATCTTACTTCACCACTGTTCGAAGAAGTTAATATCCACATTGATAAGATGTACAACGGGGGAAAATCCTTCGTGATCAAAGCAAATAACAACTCGGGTGAAAATATCTATATTCAGTCTGCCAAATTGAACGGAAAGACTTTAAATGTACCTAAGATGAAGTTTAAAGATGTGGTTGCGGGTGGTACGCTGGAGTTAGAAATGGGATCAGTTCCAAATAAAAATTGGGGAAATAATAATTAAAAGGAATGTAAATATGAAATTAAGAATTCTGCTTCTGCTTTGCTTTATAGGGGTTTTTGGCAGATGTATGGCAAAAAAGGATTCCTTTAATCCATCGGCATATGTCGATCCGCAGATTGGTTCGGTGCATGGTCGCTGGTTCTTTTACACACCAGCTTCACTGCCCTTTGGGATGGCCAAACTGGCACCGCATACAAATGCTTATGGCAGTGCCGGAAGTTGGGAGCCTTGCGGTTATGATAATCGTCACACTTCTATCGAAGGATTCGGCCATTTCCATGAATTTCAGATTGGCGGACTGGTTGCCATGCCAATAACAGGGGTTTTGCAAACCGTTCCGGGAACGCTTGAAAACCCTGATGCCGGTTACCGTTCACGTTTTGATAAAGCAACGGAACATGCCGAACCGGGATATTATTCGGTGTTTTTAAAAGATTACGGCATCAAAGCTGAACTGACCGCTACCGAACGTGTCGGTTTTCACCGTTATACATTTCCCGAATCTAAGAAATCCCATATCATTTTTGATGTAGGGCATCGTCAGGGTGAAAGCAGCGGTGTGACCGAAGCTATCATTCGTTTGTCCGGAAAAACTGAATTGGAAGGCTCGATCGAAACCTATCCGGAATACCTGAAAGTTTGCGATCCGGGAAAGCGTGTGAGAATGTATTTCGTTATACAGCTAAACAAGGAACCCGAATCATTTGGTGCATTCACAGATACACTTGTTTATCAGGGTCAGAAGGAATCAAAAGGGATCGGCAACGGAATGTTTTTAAATTTCCCGACGAAGAAAGATGAAGTGGTTGAGATGCAGGTGGGACTTTCATATACGAGCATCGATAACGCACGCAAAAATCTTAAAGCAGAAGCCACAGGACAAACATTCGATGCTGTGAAAAAAGCTGCTCACGAAAAATGGAATGAAAAACTGGGACGGATAAAAGCCGAAGGAAGTGATAGTATTAATCGTGTTAAGTTTTACACAGGTCTTTATCATGCACTTCTGGGCCGCGGAATTGCCAGTGATGTAAACGGACAATATCCGCGTAATGATGGCGGAATTGGCCAGATTCCATTGAACGATAAAGGGAAACCAAAATATAACCATTACAATACCGACGGAATCTGGGGCGCTTTCTGGAACCTGGGTCAGCTTTGGGCTTTGGCATATCCCGATTACCAAAGTGAATATATGCAGTCAAACCTCGATTTTGCGCAGGAAACCGGATGGCTGCACGATGGTGTAGCCGCAGGCGCCCACTCTAATGGTGTGCAAACCAATTACTTCGGATTGATGCTTGCAGCAACTTACAATTGCGGAATCCGCGATTTTGACTTAGATCAAGCTTACAATGCTGCGTATAAAAATGAAACTGGATACGTCAATCGTCCGTTTGGTCCGGGAAAATACGACTTGCACTATTTTGTAAACAATGGATATAGTCCTTCAAAGGACACGATGATCACCAAAGATTGGATCTTTAATTTCTCAGCATCACACACACTCGAATATAGCTTCAGTTCCTACGCAGTTGCCCAGTTTGCCAAATCATTGGGTAAGGATGAAGATTATCAGAAGCTGATGAAACAGGCAGATGGCTGGAAGAATCTGTTCGATCCCGAGACTAAATTCATTCGTCCGAAATACGCGAACGGGCAGTTTATCGAAAACTTCAATCCGATGCAGCCATGGCGCGGATTCCAGGAGGGAAATGCATTTCAGTACACCTGGTATGTGCCCCAGGATCCGGCCGGTTTAATGCAACTGATCGGGAAAGATTTATTTAATGAGCGACTTGAGAAGACCTTTACCGAGAGTCAGAAATCAACTTTTGGAGGAGGACAAGAGATCGATAGTTTCTCCGGCCTTGAAAAACTATACAATCATGGAAACCAACCTTGTTTGCACCATTCATTTCTGTTTAATTATTCAGGGAAACCATGGCTGACACAGAAATGGAGCAGAACGATTTGCGATGAGTTTTATGGCGCTGAACCTTTACACGGTTATGGATTTGGGCAGGATGAAGATCAGGGTCAATTGGGAGCATGGTATGTGATGGCAGCACTGGGATTGTTTGATGTTCAAGGACATGCAGCGATGAAGCCGACTTTTCAGTTTGGTAGTCCCCTCTTCGATAAAGTAACCATTCAGCTTGATCCAAAGTATTATTCAGGAAAAGAGTTGATTATCGAAACAAAAAACAATTCGAAAACGAATATGTATATTCAGTCTGCTTTATTCAACAGCCAAAAGGTGGAAGACTGTTGGATTGACCGCAAAAAACTGACAACTGGTGGAACCCTGATCTTTGAAATGGGTGCACAACCAAATGTCGCATGGGGAGTAAAAAATCTTCCTCCAAGTATGAGTGATCTGAAATCTGAAAACCGTTAAATGAATTAAAATGAAAAGACTTCTTGTTGTATTCCTGACAATTCTCTCATTGGAGGGTATTGCTCAGCGTGATGTAATCAAACTTAATTCGGGATGGAAAGCTAAAAAAGCAATCGATGTACTTGTTGACGGTACGGTTGTTACCGGAAAAGATTTCAAGTTATACGATTGGATGGAAGCGGTCGTCCCGGGAACTGTACTCACAACTTTGCTTCACAACCAGAAGGTTCCGGATCCTTTCTTTGGGATGAACAATGAACTGATTTCTGATATCTATAATGCTGGAGCCGATTACTATACTTACTGGTTTTACAATCAGTTCAATGTTCCTGATCTGAAAGAAGGGGAACAGGTTTGGCTGAAATTCAGGGGGATCAACTATTCGGCCGATATGTACCTGAATGGGAAAAAGATCAATCCGGATACCCACCAGGGGATGTTTCTTCGTGAGAAATACCTGGTTACCCCTTATCTTGAAAAAGGGATGAACCGTCTTGCAGTGCTGGTTCGTCCGCCAGATCCTGTCGGAGCGCCGAATGGACAGGGTGGTGACGGAACCATTGCAAAGTCTGTAACGATGCAATTTACGGCTGGCTGGGACTGGATATGCCCGATTAAAGACCGGAATACGGGTATCTGGGATGAAGTGGCGGTTGAAATTACAGGTCCTGTTGATGTACTTGATCCTTTTGTTCAAACGAAAGTGCCTGGCAAAAGAATTCCAACAGGAAAGCAAGCGCCGGCAATGGTTGTTGCTTCAACTGATCTGCTGAATAGCACTGATATTAAACAAAGCGGTAAAGTAATTGCACGATGCGGGAAACTTGAGGTTTCGAAAATAGTAGAGATCCCTGCAGGTGAGAAAATTACGGTTGCACTTCCTGAATTCAAAATTGAGAACCCATTGTTGTGGTGGCCAAATGGGATGGGTGAACATCCGCTGTATAATATAGAATTTTCATTTGTACTCAGTGGATCGGGGATTTCTGATAAAGAGAATGTTTCGTTTGGAATCCGGGAAACTGCAACCCGATTTGACGAAAAAATCAGGGCAAGAATCTTCTCTGTAAATGGCCAGGATGTTTTCATCAAAGGTGGAAACTGGATTGCTTCGGATGCGTTGTTGCGGTTATCGGCACAACGTTATGAAGCCGATGTGAAGATGCATGCTGAAATGAATATGAATATGATCCGGGTTTGGGGAGGCTCGATGACCGAACGTCCCGAATTTTATGATGCATGCGATAAATATGGCTTATTGGTATGGCAGGATCTTTATGTATCAGGTGATTGCAATGGTCGCTGGTTTGATCCCGCAAAAAAAGAGACACAGGATCGTCGCCGTGCCTATCCCGATAACCATTCATTGTTCGTCAACACTGTAATTGACCAGGTAAAGATGTTGCGGAACCATCCAAGTCTCTATATATGGGTTGGCGGCAACGAGTTTCCTCCTCCGGCAGACATCGACAAAAAACTGAAGAATGAGGTGTTTCCGAAATACGACGGGACACGTTTCTATTTAAATGAATCAACTTCCAACGAATTAGCGATGAATACCTTGGGCGGCAATGGTGATGGTCCATACGGTATCCAGAATCCACTTCACTTTTTTACGGTAACTTCTTTTCCTTTCAATCCTGAACTGGGCTCTGTTGGAATGCCGAATGTCGAAACCATGCGTAAAATAATGGAAGAAAAGGACCTGGTTCTTCCGGGTAAAAGAGGTGAAAATCCGACCTGGACCTATCACAAATACATCGGATACGACAATTATATCGATCAGTATGGCAAAGCCGTAGGTATCGATGATTTTTGTAAAAAAGCCCAATTGGTTAATTACGAACAATATCGGGCGCTCCAGGAAGGTTTTAATGCCGGAATGTGGAATACGTATTCAGGTATGCTGGTTTGGAAGAACCAAAACCCCTGGACTGCCCTACGCGGACAGTTTTATGATGTTTTCCTTGAACAGAATGGCGGGTTTTACGGATATCAGCATGGTGCTGTGCCGCTTCATATTCAGTTAAATCTGAATGATTCATCTGTTTGTGTTGTAAATCAGACGCTCTCCGATCAGACAAACTTGACAATTAGCGCTGAATTGTTTGATATTCACGGAAAGCTTCTCTCAAAAGACAATTATAAAGCTTCTTTCTTAGCCAATAAAGTGTCGGTACAGCACAAAATCAAGTCACAAGGAATAAAGGATGAGGTCTATTTTTTAAGACTACAACTGCTTGATAAAGAAAACAAACTGAAAGATCAGAATTTCTACTGGTTATCGCAACCCGGGAAAAGCTACGAAAAGCTGAATGATTTAAAACAAACAACCTTGCAGGCTGAATTCAAAACGAATGCCATTGGTGAAAAAGTCGCGGTGATCAGCAATCCCGGAAGTGAAACTGCATTCTTTATCCGGCTCAAAATTGCAGACGAAAAGAGCGGTGAACTGACTCTTCCAGTTTTCTTCAGCGATAATTACATCACGCTGATGCCAGGCGAAAGCCGGGAAATCAATGTTGATCTTACACAACTTCCTGAAAGTGAGAAATCAAAATCGCTGAAACTTGTAATGGAGGGATGGAATATTAAAAACCAATCAACAAAAATCGAATAAATATGAAATTGAGTAATTTTTGGATCGTACTGATTCTTTTGATCCAGGCAATCCCATGTTGCAGTCAGCCTGCAAATCAATCAAATGATCTTGCTGAAAAGATCAAAACGAATGAATATTTCCCATTTGTGAAATCCAAAGCTTTAGAGATAATGAAAGCTGGTTTTAATGCCGGTGATGGTTACCGCGAAGTCTGGATCCGTGATTATAACACCTTTATCGAACTGGCGGCACAGGTGAATGATAAGTCAGTTCTCAAAGAAAACCTGCTTGTCTTTTTCAGAATGCAGGGCGACGATGGCAATATCATTGATGGATTTACTCCTGCCGAACAAATTGGTGCTGATAAGTCTGATTTTATTTACGCGAAGCTTGAACCCCGCTACGCGGGACATAAAAATACTGTTGAGACCGATCAGGAAAGTTCATTGATGCAGGCTGTTTATAAATACATACGGTTAACCGGTGACCGGACAATTTTAGATGAAAAGATTGGCGATAAAACGGTGAAGGAACGACTTGTTTGGTCGATGGATTTTTTAATGAAGAACCGTTTTAACCAGAAATACGGATTGATTATCGGGGCAACAACTGCTGACTGGGGAGATGTTCAGCCTGAACATGGATGGGGCGTTGATCTGGACGCGAATACCCATCCGGCCATTGATATCTACGACAATGCGATGTTTATCATTGCCTTGAATGACATGATAGAGATACTTCCTGAAACGAAAGCAAAATGGGGGAAGATCAGGAAAAGTATTGCCGAAAATAGCCGTAAGTACTTATGGGACGAAAAGAATCAAAAATTTATTCCTCATCTATACCTCGAAAAAGGGTCTCCTTTCCCTGCTGATTTTGATGAAAGCAAGATCTATTATTTTGGAGGAACCGCCATCGCGATAGAAGCAGGTTTGCTGAGCAAGAAAGAGATCAAAACATCAATTGATGAGATGATTAAACGTGTTAAACAAGCGGGTGCAGGCTCAATCGGGCTCACGCTTTATCCTCCCTATCCGGAAGGGTTCTTTGCCAATAAAATCATGAATCCTGTTTACAGTTACCAGAACGGAGGCGACTGGACATGGTTTGGGGGAAGGATGATCCAGGAACTGATCAAAAACGGATTTGTGAAGGAAGCCTATGAGCAAGTACAACCCATGGTAAAACGGGTAAAAGACAACAACGGCTTTTACGAATGGTATTCGGTGAATAATAAACCCAGAGGTTCAGGTACTTTCAGGGGTGAAGCTGGTGTTCTGTTTACTGCCATTAAGATGTTTGAGGTGCAGTTAAAAAGTAAACTTCTAAAATAAAAAAGATGAAGATTTCCATCGCTTGTTTATTGCTCTTTACGATGACTTTTAACTTAATGGGGCAGACTCCACCAGTTCAGCCAAAAGTAAAAGAGGTTATCGTTGTTTTCAAGACCCATTTTGATATCGGATATACCGATTGGGCTGACAACGTGATTTATAACTATTCGACATCAATGGTGACCGGTGCTTTGGATATCATCGATCAGTCGAAACAATTGCCTGCAAACCAGCAATTCAAATGGACCGTTTCAGGGTGGCCGATGAAAGAGATGCTTGCGAAGTCGAAGCCAGAAGTGAAGTTAAGGATTGAAAAAGCAATTAAAGATGGCAATTTTCAGGTTCATGGTATGCCATTTACGTTTGAAACGGAATCCTCTGACCTGGAACCATTGGTTCGGTCATTGTCGTATTCTTCAAAAATAAACAAGGAAGCCGGTTTATCGCTGCCAATTGATGCAAAACAAACCGATGTACCCGGTCATTCATGGATATTGCCGACCATTCTTTCGAATGCAGGGATCAAATTCCTACACATTGGATGCAATGCGGCTTCAAAGTCGCCGGAAGTTCCATTGCTTTTCTGGTGGGAAGGTCCCGATAAATCACGTTTAATGACGATGTATTATGGTCCATATTATGGAACCTCTCCTGCACCACCTGAAGGATGGCCTTACCAGACCTGGATGGCGATCATTCATACGAATGATAATACAGGAGCACCTTCATTTGAGGAATTTAAAAAAGCGCTCAAAGAGATTGAAGAGAAAAATCCGGGAGCAAATGTTCGAACAGGCAGCATGTCCGATTTTTATACCGCTATTATGAAAGAGAATCCCGAATTGCCTGTTGTAAAAGGGGATATGCCCGACACATGGATTCACGGATATATGTCGATGCCACGTGAGGTGAAAACAGGCATGTCATTGAGCAAGTCTGCAACGAACCTGGAGGCATTAAATACCCTTTCTTCAATATGGGGGAAATCCAACGAAGAGGCAATAATTCCGGTTGTGGATGGCGCACTCGAGCAAATCAATCTGTTTGACGAGCATTCTTTCGGAATGGCCATGAGTCACGGACATGGCGGTTACTGGGCATATGGTGACGAATTTGAGAATTTACGGGCGAAAGGTTATTACGAACCCATTGAATATTCATGGAAAGAAAAATCGAACCACATCACGCTTGCGGAAAAGTTTCTTTATCCCGCTGTAAGCCGGCAAATGAAAGGACTTGCAGGAGCTGTTAATGTATCAGGTGACCGTATCGTTATCTACAATCCATTACCATGGGAACGAAGCGGTTTGGTGACGATTCAAACAATCCAGACACTTAAAAAAGCATTGAAAAATATGGAAACAGGTGAAATCGTGCCACTTTCCAGGAATAAGAATATCATTCAATTTGAAGCAAATCGCATTCCTTCAATGGGGTATGCTACATTTGTTCCTGTAGAAGACACCAGTGTTCCACAGAAATCATCGTTGCAATGCGATACAAAGAATGCTACAATTGAAAACGAATTCTTTCGGATTGCATTTGATCAGAAAAATGGAACCATCCGGTCAATGGTCGATAAAAAGTCGGGACGTGAAGCTGTTAAATCAGGTTCGGAGTTCCAGTTCGGGCAATATGTTTATGAACGTTTCAGCAAAGAGAATACCGACAAATATGCCAAAGATTACATCAAAGGCGGATGGGACTGGGCTTATGCTGAACTTGGGCGGATTAACCTTTCGGATGAACCTTACAGGCGAACATCAGGAAAAAACGTGCATGTTGAGTTTTTAAAAGATTCTGTATCTGTTTCTGCGGTCATGCATTTTGATGGAGATACAGATCTGAAACATCGGTATTCACTCACATTCAGTTTATACCAGAATAAACCTTCCGTTGAAATCATCTGGAGCATCAATGGCAAGCCCGCTGATGCATGGCCCGAAGGCGGCTGGATCAGTTTCCCGTTTAACATCGAAAATCCGCAGTTTAAACTCGGACGTCTTGGAGCAGTGGTTGATCCTGCCACCGATTTTATCAAGGGTTCGAACATGGATTATTGCTTCCTGAATACAGGTATGGCAGTACTTAATGCAAATAACCAGGGATTTGGGATCATGTCGCCCGATGTTCCTGCAGTTAGCCTCGATCGTCCGGGATTGTGGAAGTATTCACCCACCTTTATTCCGAAGAAAGCGAATGTGTTCTTTAACCTGTACAACAATCAGTGGAGTACCAATTTTACAGAATGGATTGAGGGTTCGTGGAGTACCCGCTTTTACATCTGGAGCATCGATCAATACACAAATGCACAATCCATTGTTATTCCTTCAGAGGAGTTCCGCAATCCGCTCATGGCAGCGCTGGCAACGGGAAAACCCGGAATGCTTTTTGCGTCAAACCAGGGGATTCGTCTATCAGAGAAAGGCATATTGGTAACCTCGTTTGGAAAGAACAGGGATGGAGAAGGTGACATCATCCGCTTGTGGGAGCAAAACGGCAAAAACACAAACTGTTTGGTTACGCTTCCGAAGGCCAGTCTTTATAAATTTGCCCAGCCATGCAACCTGAGAGGTGAGAATTTGGGGAAAGCAGTTCCAGTTAAAGCGAACACATTTGAGGTAAAGCTAAATGCTTATCAGCCGGTTACATTTATCCTAACGAAGTAAAACCCTTTCTGTTGAAACGTTTGGAATTTGGCTTTTTGATTATTTTACCACATAGTCACATAGATTTTTCGCCTTTGTGACTATGTGGTTTAATTAGAAATTACCTGACCATCATTTCAAGTTTCGCGATTTTCAGCTCTTTCCATTCCCTGGTTTTCATACCCTCCTTAACGGCAAGCTGCATTGATAAATTCATATCTCCACCGGAAGCTTCCATAAATCCTGCCAATTGAGCAACATCATTGTACATGCTGACAGTTATATGTGTTCCTTTAGCTTCGCTGCCTACAGGTAAAATTGTTCTGAGTAATAACCATGATCCTTTTTTGCCTTGATTGACCATGTCCTGATGCCACGGTTTAAATATATCTGATTCAACTTTTTCGTAACTGTCATCCAACTGCTTCATGATATCCAGTGTAGCCAGCGTGCCTACTTTCATTTTAAAGTCATCTTTTGTTTTGTCGACACCCTGCAGGAGAACCTGATTAGCCATTTCGCGCGACTTAGCGGTCTTTTCCATCATCGCATTAAAATCTTTATCTGTCTTATTTGGATAGGCTTTTTTTGCATACTTCATGACATCGAGTGAACCAATAGCCGTCAACATATCCTTTAGACTTGCGAATTGCGTTACTGTCATGTATTGCGATCCTTGTTTAGTTCCGGAAGGAGATAAAGACCAAAGATCCCATCCCAAAATTGATTTGTCTGCAACACGCTGTTTGTGAATACCAGACCAAAACTCTTCAACCTGCCAATAATTCGAGCCCTGTTCACCACTTACCTGCATAAACTCAAATAATAAATACAATTGCGAAGGTTTGTCCTGCGCCTTTAAACTTAATGTCGTCAAAACAACCAAAACCAATGCTAATATTGTTTTCATGATTATTAATTTATTTAGTTAAAAATTCTAATGCGATACGTTGAGTGTTACCATTTGTTTCAATGCTTTTTGGATTATAATTTCGAAAAATAAAATAATGGTAAAGATTGTGTATTTATATAAGCGCTTGAAAGTTAATGATATAAAAAACAAATCAATTTATTAATTTTTTACTTATATAGATGTATGTATATGTTGTTGTTAGAATGTTAATTGTAAAAT
>Ga0118677_10003399_pt1 | contig 30165 bp, 22 predicted proteins | sample AliMusrvi5mmetaG_FD_86154 | JGI IMG/M metagenome (GOLD analysis project Ga0118677, IMG submission 86154) | reverse complement strand
GCCAAACCCGTCTTTAATAAAACTGCAGAATTCCTTATAGTCATATGTGGGGAATTCTGCAGTTTTAGGGGAAGAGGGTCGGAGAAACGGGAGTTTCTCCGTGGCGGAAAGCAGTGAGCGAAGCTGACGCTTCAAACCGAGGGGTTCTCAAAATAAAATACCTCGCTGAATAAAGCGAGGGGGAGGCAGATTGCTGCGAGATATTTTATTTATCTTGTTATCTCCATTATGATATAATTATCAAAACCATGATAAAAAACAAAATGAAAGCTTTTTTAAAACTTATTAGAAAAAATATAAAAATTATTATTATTTCTTGTTTCGCCCTCGCCTTTCTAGTCATCGGTTCCATAGCTCTATGGATATCTACTTTTGAGATACCTGACCTGAGCTCCTTTCAAACCCGCTCCGTCGTCCAGTCTACAAAAATATACGATCGTACTGGTGAAGTTCTCTTATTCGATATAAATCAAGATATTAAAAGACAGGTGGTGCCTTTTGATAGCATTTCAAAATATGTTAAAGATGCTGTCGTTGCTATTGAAGACACTAGTTTCTATCAACATGGTGGTATTAAAATTACTTCTATTCTAAGAGCCGTCTTTTCCCATCTAACAGGTGGTGTTGGCGGTGGTGGTTCAACCATTACACAACAAGTGATTAAAAACTCATTACTAAATTCGGAATACGCCATCTCTAGAAAACTGAAAGAATGGTTTTTGGCCATTAAATTAGACCAAACTATGTCCAAGGATGATATCCTTTCAACGTATCTAAACGAAATTCCGTACGGTGGCAGTATTTATGGTATTGAAGAGGCTAGCCGAACTTTTTTTGGTAAAAAAGCAATTGATGTTGACCTGGCTCAAGCCGCATACCTGGCAGCAATCCCCAACGCTCCAACCTATTATTCTCCCTATGGAAATAATAAAAACAAACTTGATGATCGAAAAAATCTGGTGCTTTCAAGAATGTTGCAAAATAACTTAATTAGCCAAAAAGAATACGATACTGCCAAGACAGAAAAAGTCACTTTCATTCCGCAACAAAAAACTAATATTTTAGCTCCTCATTTTGTCACTTATATCAGACAATACTTGGTTGATAAGTATGGGGAAAAAATGGTGCTTGAAGGGGGTTTAAAAGTTACAACCACTTTGGATTATTCTCTTCAAGCAAAAGCTGAGGCTTTAGTTAAAAAATATGCTTTCCAAAACAAAATAGACTTCGGTGCCGAGAATGCCGCACTAGTAGCAATAGATCCAAAAACTGGGCAAATTTTAGTCATGGTAGGTTCTAGAGATTATTTTGATAAAGAAATTAATGGGGCTTTTAATGTCACAATTGCTCACCGACAACCAGGATCAACCTTTAAACCATTTGTATATGCGACAGCTTTTAATAAAGGTTACACTCCTGAGACAGTTGTCTTCGACTTACCAACACAATTCCAGACTACCTGTAACGCGACAGGAACACCGCTATATTCAAGCGGAACGACTACCGACTGTTACATGCCTGATGATTATGATAACAAATTTGAAGGTCCTATGACCCTTAGAGATGCTTTGGCACAATCAAGAAATATTCCGGCCATTAAAGTACTTTATCTAGCTGGTTTACAAGATTCACTTGAGACTGGCCAAAATATGGGTATAACCAGTTTGGGTAATATTAATCAATACGGTCTTACTCTCGTCCTAGGAGGTGGCGAGGTTTCCCCTCTCGACCTTACAAGTGCTTATGGTGTTTTTGCAAATGAGGGAGTGAAAAATGATAAAACAGGAATTTTGAAAGTTGAAGATGCGAATGGAAACATACTAGAGCAATTTACACCAAATCCAAAGACTGTTATTTCATCCGAGACTGTGGATAAAATATCAGATATTCTTTCTGATAATGTTGCCAGAACTCCTGCTTATGGAACTAACTCTCCATTATACTTCGCAGATCGGCCTGTTGCAGATAAAACTGGTACAACCAATGACTCACGCGATGCTTGGATTGTTGGTTACACTCCTAATATTGTTGTTGGAGCTTGGGCAGGTAATAATGACAATACGCCAATGGTTAAAAAAACTGCTGGTTTAATTGTCTCACCGATGTGGCGAGCGGTTATGGATGAAATATTAAAAACTCTACCAATTGAATATTTTAACGAACCGACTAAGACCGATCCTAACACTAAACCTGTATTACGCGGCATTTGGCAAGGTAATGATTTTTATACGATTGATAAAATTTCTGGAAAGTTAGCGACTGATCTGACTCCGCTCGAAACGAAACAACAGGTCTTTATACCGGACGTTCACGAAATATTACATTGGGTAGATAAAAAAGACCCAACCGGTCCGATTCCCACTGACCCAACTATTGATCCACAGTATAAACTCTGGGAATACTCGGTTCAAAATTGGGTTAAAACACAAAATCTTCCAATCCCAGTTAAACCTACAGAATTCGATAATATTCACACTACACAAAGTTTACCAAAAATTAGTATTCTCGGTTTAGATAAAAATATTTCTTATAAGCCTGATGCTAAAATTGGTATACAAATACAAAGTGAAGGTACATACACTCTTCAAAAAGCTGATTTTTACGTCAACAATGAATATGTAGGATCCGTAAACAAGGCGCCATTCTATTTCATTCTTAACCCTGCCTCAATTAAAAACATTTACCCTAATAATGCTCTAAAGGTTGTGGTCCAAGATGTTATTTTTAATAAAGGTGAGTCGGAGACAACATTCAAAGTTACTGATTAGCAATAATTAAAAACAAATAGACGAGTTTGGTTTCACCAAACTCGTCTATTTTTAATTATAATATATAAAATAATTAGATTACTCAGAACTTTTTATCTTATTCCTCCTACTCCTCTACCAATTTTTTCCTCCACCTCCTTCATAATCTGATTCTTTTTAATATAAATTGTATTTTTAATTATTGGAGAAACCTTTATGATTGCTTCGCCATCCTTTAGAGTGATGTTTCTGGATTCAATATCTACTCCGACAACTTTTTTAACTGCAAAAACTAGAGCTTCTTTTAATCCCTTTTCTGTTCCCCCGAGGTTTTTAAACTTTTCTAAATATTGAGCTATGTTGAACATATAGATGAATTATCGATTCATCGGCATCACAAGATAAGTAAAGCTTTTATCAGACACGCCATGGATGACCACAGGCTTTGAGAGGCCATTAAAAGACAACGAGAGACTATCAGAATCTATTGACTGGAAACAATCGATAATATATTTGAAATTAAAATTAATCTCTATATCCTCTCCTGTTATAGCGGCGGTCATCTTATTCAAATTTTCACCAACATTAGAATTTTTTGTCTTAAATTCAAACTTTTTTTCAGAAACAAGCGCCTTAATATTTATCTGATTGAAATTATCAGAAAAAACATTGGAAAGCTTCAGGGTATTGATCAAATCCTGCTTTAAAACAATCGCTTCGGTTTTAAATTCTTTTGGAATAATTTGCTTGTAATCAGGGAAATTGCCGTCAATTACCCTTGAAACAAGATAAGTACCGTTATATTTAAGTGAAATTTGATTCTTAGTAAAACTTAATTCCAGATCTTCCTTTTCGTCATTTATTATTTTCAAAATATCCGCAACATTTTTAAAAGGTATTAAAACTGAACCAAAATCTTCTACCTTCTTAATTCTAACTTTCTTTTCAGCTAACCTAAATGAATCTGTTGCCACAAACACCAACCCTTCTTCATCAGAATATATATAAACACTGGATAACTCTGGTTTAATATTTGAAGTTGAAGAACTATACCAAACAGCCTTTAAACCTTTTATAAAATCAATAGTAGAAATACTAAAAATTTTGCCATTTTCTAATTTTGGAATTGTTGGGAAATCATCAATTGGATAAGTTTTAATAACAGCCTTATTGTTTGATGTTGAAACTCCAAGATTTCCTTCAATTAACTCTAAAGTAACATTTTTATCATCTTGAAGATTAGAAAGAAAACTACTAATTGTCGCTCCAGGCACAGCAACGATTCCTGGAATCTCCACTTTTGCAGGGATATCAATTTCTAGACCTAAATCAAGGTTAGTAGATTTAATTTTTAAGAAATTACCTTGCGCTTCTATTAAAATACAAGACAATACTGGTAAAGAAAGATTCTTGCCGGTTATTTTATCAGCCTTGGAAATCGCACTGTATAATTTTTCTTTTAGACATTCTACTTTCATAGTTTTTTATTTAAATATAGATACTTAATACTATTATAGGTTTTGATAAGTTAATAAGTATTTTATATGTTGTTTTTAAAGATTATTTTAAGAATTTAATGATGATATTTTGTTGATATCTAAGGTATAATTTTTTCTATAATTATATCTGCATTTCTAATTGTGGATTACTATCTGTTTTATCACTACTTAATTCACATTTATTCCCTACTTTTTCCACAAGTTATCCCTCTTAAGTAAACATTGAACGTATTTGTGTCACCTCTCTTGCTAGTATCGGATCTTTTTTGATGTCCTCTTTAATTTTTTCATATGAGTGCATCACTGTAGTATGATCTTTACCTCCAAGTTTTTCACCAATTGTCGGATAAGAGACGTCGAAGTCTTCTCTAAGAATAAACATTATGATTTGTCTTGGTTTAACCACTTCTTTCTTTCTATTTTTCTCATAAATTTCCGCTTCATCTATCTGATAGTATTCAGCAATCGTCTTAATCACCTCTTTAATGGAGGAGTTCTTTTTAGGTTTGATATTGTTTTTAATCAGATCTTTAATTTCGTTGATAGTTAAATCCCTATTTCGAAGTTGTGTTTGACAGATAATCGCATTTAAAATGCCTTCAATTTCTCGAATGTTTCCATCAACAGAAGACGCCAGATACTCAATAGTTTCTGGAGAAATAGAAAAATTCATCATCCCAGACTTTACTTTAAAAATTTGCATCCTTGATTCGAGATCTGGGCTAGGAATTTCAACAATCATTCCAGAATTTAACCTTGATTTTAGGCGGTCTTCCAGGTCTGGAATATAGTTAGGGTGTTTGTCAGAAGAAAAAATGATTTGCTTGTTGTTATCGTAAAAGTTATTAAATAAATGGAAAAATTCTTCCATTGTTTTAGACTTTCCAGCGAGAAATTGAATATCATCAATAATAAGAAGATCATATTTTCGATATTTGTCTTTAAATTGATTAACAGTCCCATTTTGAATGGAGTTCATCAAATCAACGGTAAATTTTTCTGAGGTTAAATAATATATTTTTTTACTCGGGTCGTTTGTTTTTGTATAGTTCCCTATTGCTTGAATCAAATGAGTTTTTCCATGGCCAGTGTTTCCATAAACAAAGAACGGATTGTAAGTGGCAGTTCTTTTTATAATTGCTTGTGATGCTGCGTGAGCGAGTTCATTAAAAGGACCTACAACAAAAGTATCAAAGGTGTACTTTGGGTTAAGGTTATCGTCCTTGTTAATATAATGTTCATGAAGAGGTAGTTCGTTATGGTTGATATGAATCAGATTTGAAGAAGGATTCTCTTTTCTTGTCTCACTCTTAACAACCGTATATTCTACTGCTCTTATGTGTTCACCAAAATTACGAAGACTTTTAAGGATATTTTTGTGATACTTATTAATCAACCAGTCTTTAACAAAAACGTTTGGAACGCCAACATATACTACCCCATCGTCTTGTTTAACAATGAAAGTATCTTTGAACCACATACTAAAATTGGCCTTAGACATGCCAAGTTCCATTTCTGCGAGAATATTATTCCAAAGAGTTTTATTGTCCATGAGTTGTAAATTTATACAAATTAAATTTCTACTACTGCGTCTAATATTTCGTTTCTGTATTATATACTAGATTATAAATTGTAAAACTTGTTAATAAAACAAAACTATGTTGATAACATGTGGAGAACTTGGGGATTGTTTAAATTAAAAGTTAAAATATCAAAATTCAAAAATATGGTCATATATAGTTCCTGTATTTTACATTTTGATATTAACATTTTACATTTAGACTTTTTCTTGACTATAATGGAAAAGTCTATTATACTCTTCAATTATGTCATTTACATATAATCCAAAAAAGAAAAAGAGAGCTACTACCCATGGTTTTTTGTCTAGAAACAAGACTTCATATGGTAAAAGAGTCTTGAAAAAGAGATTACAGAAAGGTAGAAAGCGATTAAGTACAGTATAGTTTTTAATTTTTAATAGATATATAATAGAACGGACGAAAGTCCGTTTTGTTATATAGAAGTTTATGATACCCAGAAAATACAGGCTAAATAAGGAGGATATTCAAAAAGTCATAAAAAGTGGCCATTTTCTACATGGTCAGGGTGTTTATGTAAAATATCTAAAGCTAGAGAATGACCCTAAAACAAGTATGTTTTCGATTATCGTACCTTCAAAAATCGAAAAAACTTCAGTTGGGCGACATCTAGTAAAGAGAAAGATATCTTCTATTGTGGAAAAGTTGTTGAAAACCTTGAAAAGTGATTATCTAAGCCTTATTTTTGTAAAAAAGGCAGGACTAAAACATAAAGAATTGGAGGGAGAAATGACTGATCTCTTTAGAAAAATAGGATTAATTAAAGATTAATCAGTAGCTTTTAGTTAATGGTTAAAGACTGCAATCTATTTGTTGCCCCTACTCTCAATTTAAGCTATACTCTCTCCATGATTTCATATATATTCAACACTTTTTTGTATCACCCACTTTATAATGCTTTTATTGGTTTAATTGCTATTTTCCCTTGGATTGATGCTGGTATTGTTGTGGTTCTTCTCACTATTATTGTTAAATTGATTCTCTTCCCCCTTTCTCAGAAGTCTGTTAGAAGTCAAATGGAGATGAAGTTGATTCAACCAGAAATAGATGCCTTAAAAATTAAATATAAAGACAATAAACAAGAGCAGTCTTTAAAAACCATGGCATTGTATAAAGAAAAAGGCATAAACCCTTTCTCGGGAATTTTTCTTACTTTGATTCAGATTCCAATTCTTATTGCTCTTTATATGGTTTTTTATAAGGGTGGTTTAAATAATATTAATACCGGCATACTCTATTCTTTTGTTCATGCCCCAGCCCATATCAATACATTTTTTCTTGGACTTTTTGACATAACCAAAAATAGCACTATACTAGCCCTAGTTGTTGCAGTCGGACAGTTTTTACAGATGAAAATTACTATGCCGGTAACAAAACCTGTAGAAAAAGGTGCCGATAGCTCTTTTAAGGACGAACTAGCTAAAAGTATGAGCTTACAGATGAAATATGTCATGCCTGTTTTTATGTTTTTCATTGCTAGAAGTTTCCCCGCTCTCGTTTCTCTCTATTTGATTACCTCAAGCGCTTTTGCGGTTGGACAGGAAATGTATATGAGAAAGAAATTGGCTAAGACAGTAGTTTAATTTAATAGTTGTTGATTTATTTCAAATAATTTTAATAATATGACACCAGAAAAAGCTAAAAAAATAATCGAGGATATGTTTGCTGCTATGGGTATATCTTGTGAGAGTATTGAATACTCTTCAGATGATAAAAAGGGTCATTCTTTCTCTGTTAAAAGTGCTGAACTCGAAGGTTTCTGCCGTGGCCGCGAGGAATATTACAAGGAAATGACCCATTTATTGAAAAGAATTTTTAATAAAGATGTGAAGTTTGGCGAGGATTCATTCAAATGCTCTATCGATATAAACGGTCAGCAAAATAAGGTTGATGAGCAGATTAAACTCAAAGCTACTGATGCTGCCACAAAGGCTAGGAGCCTCAAGACGGATGTAGAAATGGAACCTATGTCATCTTATGAAAGAATGGTTGTTCACAGCGTCTTGGCTGATTATTCAGATTTAGGAACCGCCTCTACTGGTGAGGGACGTGAGAGAAGAGTGGTGGTAAAATATTTACCGATATAGATAGTTAATTTACAAAACAAAAAAGGCGGGTTCGCGAAGCGAACCCGCCTTTATCTTGTAGATATTATCCTTTACTTAATCTGTAAACCCCAAAGACTCAATGAGGCTTTATCTGTGAATACTATATAACCGTCATCAGAACTTATTTTAAGGTCAGTGGCGTCAATGTCCATATTAGCTGATTGGAGGTCTGAGACTAAACTAGAAGTACCAGTATCAGTATTATATTTCCAAATTGAATCTGCGAAACTGACTAAGCCTTGATACCAGGCGTCAGGATAATTCCCGGTTGGGAATGACTTTGGCACAGCACAATAGATAGATTTTGTATCATTCTGACCCCAAACGCACTTTTCAGGCAAAGTATTCCATGGCAACATCTTACTCTCATCCTTTTTGATATCATACAAATACAGTGTTGGCGTGCCTTTTGTGCTGTCTGAGTATAAAACTTGTGTGGCGGGAGGATTTGTTTTTGTGGTCAAGCCAGAAATATTTCCTAATACTCGATCAAAGCTACCGGTTTTGCTATTTAAGAAATATAGAAAACCAGGTGTATTCACCGATGCTCGGGTAGTCATGGTTATAGTTTCTTCTTTTGGCCAAGTAACAATCCATTCTACTAAAGGCGATTCAAAAATATTTTTTTTATTCAAACCGTTTGTTTTAGAAATTGATCCTGTCGAGCCGCTTAGATTACTAGTTAAGAAAAAGATTTTGTCTCCTGACGGATTGATTGCGAGCTGTGTAATATTTTCTGGTAAGAACATTCCATCAATTCCCCCCTCGAAAGTGTTGGTTGTTGAGGTAGCAACGTTAATTTTTACTGAGAAGCTTTGAATGTTATCTGTAATATCTTTTAAATAACGGATAATCAGATTTTGTCCATCAGGTAACCATAATGATTCATAAACCTTTGGCACAGTAGTGTTGGAAATTCTTCGAATTTCGGTTGAGTTGGTGTAAGTCTCATAAATATTACCATTTGCTCTTAGAATATATCTAATATTTGTATGAGAGTTAGTTGTGCTGTCAAAAAGAGTTGCTCCAGAAGTCGGTTCCTCAGAAATTTTTCTCAGTACTTGGATTGGTTGAGTTACAACCTGGCTCGGAGTTTGATTAATCGTTGTACTAGTAGCTGCACTACCACGATTTCCAAGGCCGAAAGGATCATAGACATCGCCCGCCGGTACTTGAACGGTTGTTGTTGGAGTAATTGCGTTATTAAAATAGAACCAGATCAAAGCAGCTAATGTACCAATGAATACTGTGATTATTAAGATTATGGCGGATTTTTTTGACATAGTTTATTAAATTATTAACTGATTCTGAATATCACAAGATTTGGGTTGATGGTATAGAGAATCAACCAGGAGACCAAGGCTAAGCCTAGACCAAGTACAGCGTCCCAAATTTTCTGCCTGCCAGCATCTTTACCAAAAACTGATTCCGATAACATAGTCTCTACCCCACCCCAAATTATCATAATTACCGCTAAAATAGCTGCAATAGCTAGTCCAAATTGGAAAGCCATTGTAAGGAAAGTCGGTAAATCATTTCCAGACGTGCTTACTCCTGGGAAAGCATTCGGTTCAAGCATTTTGTATTGTAGTGCGGCCGCAGAAGAAAGTTGAGGTAAAATTAAAATACTAAATGCGAGTAAAGAAGGAATTATTTTAATAAAAATGGTTTTATTTTTTTTCATAGGTTTTATTGTTTCTGAAATATCATATTAAAACTATCTTCAACAAATTGGAAGATTCTTGACGTATTTTCAATTTTAAGACCTACATTGGCTGAACCGGAGCCTTTTTTATCCTGTCTAAAGAGCATGCTATTAACTTGATCTAGATTCGGTATAGTAGATCCGTTCATTGACCAGGTATAATTTAAATTTGAAGAGGTTGTGTAGCCAACATTGAAAAAGTAAGGGTAAGCATTAACTTTAAATTCATCAGAGAGTAGATTCACGGTTTTGGTTATGGCTTTATTAAACATCACGCCATAGATCGGACTATCTTCATAAAAAATTATTTTTGGAGAAGTGTTGGTTACGGTAATATTTTTTGAACTCGTAATACTGTTATCGGCAGTCGTGGCACTAACTTCAATATTTATATCTCTTATTGGAACAGAGCCATTAATCATCAAGGTATTTCTGCCTAGACCTGACTGTGAACCAAGAACTGTGCCATCCTTTTTCCAAGTATAAACAATGTTTTGGGTCGAAACCTTTGTTTTATTTGTATTATAAAAATTTGGAATCGCAACAATTAAAACAGTACCTTGATTTGGATTTAAGGCCTTACCTTTATAAAAAGGTGGTGTATATGAGAGAGCCTCAGTGATTAAATCAATGTTTGAAGTAATGAAGGAAACACTTGAAATTATTTTTTGATTATCCGGTGTGGTGATTTCAATTGAAATATCTGTTTTTTCTCCATTTTTGCCGGCTTGATAGTTGAAAGTTTTTATTCCAAGACCAGTCTTCTTAAGTGAACCATTCACTAACCATGAAATACTCGAGCGGTCTAGATCATAAGTGAAACTTTCCACTGTAACTGCAAAACTCTGCCCTGGCTCCGGATTTTCAGGAGAGATGGCAAGAGTAACACCGGCATTATTCGTGTCAGAGGGAATACTTTGGGCAGTGGAAAAAGATATCGGAATTAAAACTAATAATAGTATGGTAAACAAAAAGATTTTTTTCATTTACCATAAATTATACCACAGGTGAATTTTATAGCAAAAGAGTGAAATCTGTACCCGATATAAATGTTAAAGTTATCTTATTTGTTGAAGAGGACCTATTTTGCGAAGCAAAATAGGTCCTCTTATTCAGCTAAAATATTAAAACAATTTTAACGATCTCAGTCCCCTACATTTATCCCTGATTTGCCTTCAATTCTTCCCTCGCTTTCTGGATTGCCAATAACTGAGATGGGTCAGATGTAATAATTTGATCTTCGGTGTACGAAGCTTTAATCTTGATAGCAACATGTTTCTGACCAACAAAGAATAGTCCCTCCCCCACATCTGATTCTAGCAGTAAGAATTTTTCCTCATCGGTTAGATTGAATACTTTTTGTAAATTTTCAACCGTTGAAGGAGATTGCTTAAGTAGGATTTGAATTGATGAGTTCGTCACAATCGGTAAACCATAAGGCGAATTTAAAAAGTCATCAACGTCTTGAGTAATAGTTGCCAGACCCATCCAATATTTTCGACATCGTTTAGCGATACCGAACAGGAAGGAGGCTGCATCAGCTGATCTCATCATAACCCAAGCCTCATCAACAACCAACAGCCTCTTTTTTCTCGTTTTTCTGATAGCTGTCCAAATAAAGTGCGTAATAATATACATCGCTACCGGTCGTAGTTCTTCCTCCATATCTCTAATTGAAAAGACGATAAATTTGGCATCAATATCAACGTTCGATGGTCGATTGATAAATCCAGCCCAAGATCCACGAGTGAATTTTGATAGTTTTTGCGATAGTGTTTCTGCCCCCTGCATTCCTGAAAGCACTAGTTCGAAGTCTGACAAAAGTGGTGGTTCTAGATTCTCGAAGTCAGATTCAGGAGTTATATCCTTTAATGCGTAAGTTTCAGCAATCGCACGGTCAATTATTGCATCCTCTTCCGGCGCGAGACCACCAAACATAATTCTAAACATACCGACGAGGTTAATAATGTTTGAACGCAAAACATCTGATGGGGATTCATCTTCTTTGACCGCTGGTAGTTCGAAAGGGTTGATATGGCTCTCAGAGTTTAAGGAAATATTAAAGACTTTCCCACCAACCGCTTCGGCTAGATAGTGATATTCATTTTCTGGGTCGATGACGATAACATCAGTATCGAACATTAAGGTTCGCAAGATTTCAAGTTTTGTCGCGTATGATTTACCTGAACCAGCCTTAGCGAAAGTAACAGAATTGTAGTTGTCTTGAGAAAATCGATCAAATAAAACCAAGCTGTTGTTGTGACGGTTGATACCATAAAGAATTCCTTTTTCTTGTGTAAGATCAAAAGAAATAAAAGGAAAAATACTTGATAGAGGGGCAGAGCTTAGTTTGGTGTGAACCGCTAATTCGTCATTACAGATTGGCAGGATACTCTTATAGCCTTGTTCTTGTTGGAAAAAAGCTGGCTTGATATAGACTAATTTTGCCTCAAGAATTGCCTTGATTTCAGTTTCGGTTTTGTTTAAATCGCTATCATTATCTCCATACATGGTAATGTAAATACCGGCATCAAAAAGTTTTTCTTGAGCTTGTTGTAGATTGTCTCTAAGAGTTTCCAAGTCTTGATATGCAGTATCCAGAATTGGATCTCTAACTAATCCCCTATTTTCACGCTGGTTGATCTGACTTTGAACCTCAGCAACTTTCTTTTGGAAAGTTCTAAGTATTTTTGCTGTTTCAATTGGATGAATGAATATGGAAATATTGAAAACTTTATCCAGATTGATTATCGGTTCAAACCAACTATCTGATAAGAAGCGTGGATAAGAAATAACAAAGAAGGTTCTGGCGATTTTTCCACCCAGATTAATTTGGTTTGGAGAGATTTCAAGACCAGCTGGAGCGATCACATCCTGCAGTTCCAAAACACCAGCCTCATAAATTTCTTGCGGCAAAAATGAGGTCAAGTCGTCCTTTTTGTTGGCTGCATTTTTCTTTTGTAAAAAATCAAATATTCCCATATTTTTGTTATTATTGCATTTGAATTGGTTTCTCGGTACTACCCGGATTGAATAATTTGTAGAATATTTCTACCATTTCATTGGTACCGAGTTCGATGCTTCTTAAACCACAACGAAGTAGTCCCTGTTGGACAACCCCAATTCTTTGTTCTATTTGAGTTCGATTTTCATCAAAACCACTATTTGAGCTCGCTGTATTTTTCTTACCACCACCAATGATTTTACTTAAAAAACCACCAGAGGATTTTGAGTTTAAAATATTTGGAGTGAAAGGAATTACGACATAGAAGGTCTTGCGCATGATACTTACTTCTTCTGTAAAATTTCTGATAAAGCCAATATATTCTTGAATTTGGATCTTGAGCAAATCATTCAGTTGGTCATTGTATTGTTTTTGTAATGTTTCCAAATAAGGTTTAATATCCAATGCCCTTGATTGAACAGATATCTGTATTGAAAAGTCCAGGGAATTTAAAAAGTTCTGGAATTGATATATCAATGCTTCCTGTTCTTGAGTAGATTTAAGAGCAAAGTTTAGAGATGAAACAGCAATCACTGCTCGCATGGAGTTATCTTTAAGAATAGCTATTCCGTCCCGTATTTCTTTTATCGGAACAAATTCTTGTGTTGGTGTTGTGTTTGCCATAAAAATTGTTTCTTCTGCTTGCTATTATACTAGAACCTAGTTTATTAGCCAATTATTTCTCTATATTTTCATTAATATCCAAACTCCAGGTGATATCTTTAAGTTTGCTATCAGATAGTTTGGGCATAATTACTTTACCGCCAGCGCCTGTTATTGTTGGGCCTTCCCTCTTTTCTATTTTTCTATCTCTTTTTTCCCAGTGGTATCGTTTACTTGAAAAGAAATAAGTGACTGCAGCCTGAATTACGAACAAGAATGGTTTGTTGTTTACCTTATAGAAAGCCAGAGCCATACCAAAGCCAATAACAACAATTATAAGAGGTATGGAAATAATAACCGGCAAAAATCTGAACATAATAAAACCAAGACCACCTACTCCAGCCAAATAAATAAACTGTTTTAGAGTTAGTGGTCCAAAAATTTTGTCTTCTATTTCAATAAATTGTGGTACTTGGAATTTCATGTGATACCTTTTAGCTATTATTTAACTAGGAAAATGTTGGCAAAACTATTCCTTATTATTATAACTTAAATTTGAAATGATTACATCATATTTTGAATGAAGAATGAGTTTCCATTAACTGGAAACTCATTCTTGTTTTTTATTAAATACAAAACTATATCAAGGGTTCTTTGTAAGGGTCGGTACCTTTATAAATATCCTTATTTATAGGTGGAAGCTTGCTTTCCTCTTTAATTATTGAGGTGTTTTTATTGATCATTAAGGTATCTTTTAGTTTTTGATCAAGAAGGCTTGTCGCTGATTGATCTGAATTTGTATTTGCAGGTGGTACTAAAGGTTGCGAGGTGGTAGTTACTGGAACTGTTTGAATTATCTGTGTATTTACTGGCATTGGAACTACACTTGTCGATATAGGTGTATTCTTGAATCGATCTGATTCAAAAGCATTGATTGGCTGTGCCTTTTTTTCTAATCCTATCTCCCCTTCATCCTCATCAGTGGCATTCATACCCTCCAATGATTGGCGAATTTTCTTAAAAACATTTTCGCTGACATCAAGGGCTATTTCCTTCGCTCTCATTAAAGGGATACCGAGTTCTTGCTGGAGATTGTTTGTGTAATCAGAAAGTGTTTCTAGACCGAGCATTACTAAGGTGGTTTCCGTCTCCATCTTACTTGCTTGGTCAATCAACAATTTTTGTCTCTTAACAATTTCTTGTAGTTTGGTTTGATAGTCAACAGAAACAATCGCTTCCTTAATATCTTTCGGAAGTTTCTTTAATTGACCAGCTATTATTTTTTGAACTTCAGTATCTTGTTCCATAAAATTTTATTTAGTTTTTCCACTTGTTCCGCCAGAACTTGACCCGCCCGCTGTGGATGTGGGCGTATTACCCCCTGCTTTTGCGGCTTCGGGTTTAGCTTCATTCTCAGCTTCTTCTTTTGCTATCTGCTTAGCCGCCTCAGCAGCTAATGTTTTACCATCTTTTGGTTTTATCGTTTCTTTTATTTTTTTAACCGCCGCACTATTATCTTTTTTGTTTCTAAAGAGTTTATTTAATATAGATTTTTCGGTAGTTTCTGCGTATGTGTCAGCCCTTCTCTTCTTTTCTGCGTCAATCATTTCCTTTTTTGTAGCCTCTTCATTCGGAACTGCTTCTTTCAAAGCCTTAGTTTCGTTTTTCAATTTTTCTAGTTTAGCTTTGTCTTCATCACTCAATCTTTCTTTATTACCATCAAGTAATCTTATCTCTTCTTCATTTGCAGAGATCTTCGCATTATTTAGAGCGGTTTTTTCTCCCAAGGCTTTCTTGATTGTTTCAGGGTCTATTTTAATTTCGGCCTCATTTATCGTTTTGGTCATAGCGACATCTTTATCGGTACTTCTCTTTACCATTCCTTGGTAACCATCCTTTTGAATCGCCATACCTTTATTGGTATCAATCTTCAATCCGGTGAGGCCCATAGTGGATTTAAATGAATCTGTGTTTCTAACATCGAAGCTTGCTTTAGAGGTTGTATTTAAACCTTTAAGAGCCATTCTAGCTGCGATACCGCCAACACCTTTTTGTGCTGCGGCATTGGTCAGTGCTTCACCACTAGCAAGTTGTGCTGCTCCTCTACCAATTATTGCTCTTCCAGCAAAAGCTGCCCCACCAGTTGCAACGCCAATTGCTGCACCAGCAGCTAATGATCCAAGTTTCTCCACCGCTCCACCAACAACACCTGACATGGATTTTGCTACTTTTACTGCAGCTACGAGTAGTACCATAATTATAATGTATCTAAAATACGCTATGTAATCATTTGACACATTAGCTACTGTACTTGGAGTTAGGCTTTGAGCGACTAATTCAATTAGGTAGAAGAATAGCAAGAATATTGGCGCAATAAAAACTTGACCGTTAAGATTTGTCCACCACATTTTTGAATATTCACTTATTGAGGGTAATATGTCCCCCATAAAACCAATTGGAGAAAGAGCCATAAGGAATATTAACATTACTGTTCTGGCTAACATCAAACCGGCAATATAAAAGAATACACCAATTGCGACCAGCATAACCAAGGCTTGAATTGTAGTTATGATAAAAAAAGTAGATGAGAATACGCTACCAACGCTCGCAACTGAGAATAGACCACTGAGGCCTAATGCGCCACCCATTATATCTGTTAATGTAAAAGTTCCATTGCTTGTCGCTAAGTTATATATTGCCACAGCTAAAATATTACCAGCATCGATAATTACTTTTGTAATGAATAGACTGAAATTTATCAACAAAGCCGCAATAATCACATTGGCTATGGTTTTCTTTGTGTTGGCTGTTGAAGAACCAATAATAGTTTTTATTGAAGTAAATAGAAGTATGAAAATAAAGGTAATATTAAATAAGTTTCTTATTATTACCCAAACTTTTTGTACGGCATTAAAAATATCTGTATTTTTCGTAAATTCCAAAGTAAATGTTGTTGAAAAATCTAGGACGTATGAGCTTATTTTTGTAATTAATGCTAAAACAGGTATTAAAATTAACTGCCAAACAGCACCAATAATTGCCATTGCAGTTCTAATCGCCCCATCTGCCAAAGCACTTCCAAAGTTTTTTAAACCTTCAGCGAAGATAAACCAGTTACCTGTATCATTTGTTATGTTCCCTTCAAGAATTTTTTTCATTCCATCAACAATTGGTTGTCTACAAGCATCGTATTCTGACCCTGATTTACCAGCACAATTTCTATCTATATAGCACTGTGTTTGTAGTGCTGAGCCCGGTTTTCCTACTGTTGCACAAGTATCTGTAACAGCTGGTGTTGTGCTGGCTGCGTAGATTTTGTTAGTGCTAGAAACATCAAAACCGCCAAATGCAATGGCGATGATGAATAGAGGAATTATTATTCTAGAAAAATATTTTTTCATTTGGTAAATTTCTCTGATTATTTTACCTTAAAAAATTGATTTGCGCTAATCCGGATTCCCACATTTATAGGGATAGCGGAAAAACAAAAAATTATTTTTTACAACCCCCAAGCGGAAAGGTCAGCCTTACAGACATCATTTGTTGCTTTGTAGTTTGACTGCATTGTACTCAACCAAGATTTTATTTGGACATATCTTGAACCACCAACAGCAAAAGAATCAACATCTTGTTGGGTGTGCATGTTTATATTATTATTGACACCTTGGCTTACTGCAGAGGTAATCACTGAGTCATCAGCGTTTGAACTATTAATATTGTCCATTAAAGTATTTAATGAATTGATATCATCATTTGACTTGTTTAATAGTTGCTCGAGGGCTGGTTTATTCAAGTTCTCATTAAAAGTCAGCCTATTGCCATCCATTGTCGTGTCATAAGCTTTGGTGCCATCAATTCGATCCAAGACATTGCTTCTTACTAGATAATTACAATTTTGTTGTGCAGAAAAGGCTTTGTAAGCACTATTGTAAGCATTATAGAGTAGATTTAGTACAGCATTGACGTTTTGTTGATAACTTTGCTCTATCGCCTTTTGATTGTTTACTCTTGCTATTGCTGCTGTTTTAGCGTTTGAATTTGAAACACCTGCTCCTCCGTTGTTTGTATTATCAAAAGTAAAACCACTACCATCAGATCCAAGGTTCAAGCCTTGGGCTGCTGCCTGTTGTCTTTCAAGGTTGGTTAGATAATTTGTATAGTCAGTTTTTGCGGTATTAGCGTTTGTCTTACCGGCACCAAGAAGCCCGCTACCTTTAAACATCTCCATACCTTGAGATAGAATCTGGTTCATTAAAGCATTAGCAATTTCATTTAGGTCTTGGGCAACTTCAGCCTGACGAATATTATCCGTTGAAAAATAAGGAATTACACTAGCAATAGCAGAGCCCGGGGTTTGAATTGTACAATTACTCCCAGTGTTGCTTGCGGTAGTTGTCGCGCCATTGTTGGTTGCGACTGTTCTATTTACGGTACCAGAGTTTAGGCCATAACTATTGTTTCCGGTTGAATCTGTACATTTTTTCCATGACAAGAATCCTCCACCCCAATTAGCTTCGAGTTCGGCTTGATGTGTACTACCTGCCAATCTGGCATCAAGTTCGGCTTGAGATAAAATCATGGCACCCATTTGATTGTTTTGTGGAGTCGTAGACATTTTCAACCAAGAATCCCAACCACCACCACCAATAAAATCACCATTGATGAATTTATTGTAGGCGTCATTAACATTTCCTAGAGCGCTGGTAAAGCTACACTTTATCTGTTCTTGGAAAGGTCGATATTGGAAACCTAAAGCGAGTTTGATCTGTACTTTGAAAGGGTCACAAAGAAAGTTTAAAGCCGGGTCATTCATCAAAAAGTCACCAATAGTGATATCAGCTGTATCAGTGAGCCATTGCTGGGTATTCGTTATGAAAGAAGGATTACCTTCGAAACCACTATTGATCCATTTAACAGTCGCTTTGGTGATTTCACGTAGAACTCTTTTAATAACAATCATTCCAATATTAGCTTTGACCTGGTCTTGCTGAGCACCTGGAGTAAGTCCGGTGAGAGTCGAAGCAATTGAGTAGGTATTTCTAACAATGAGATTAGTATTACTAATCGTACCAAAGTCCATTGTCGGATAACCAGCTCCTGTGGGTGTACCCGTAGGAGATGCAATCGGGGTTGAAGGAACTGTACCTCCCCCTTCAGCTAGTGCTACACCAACAGTTAGAGAAAAAATAATCGGTACAATTAAGAAACTAACAGCGAATTTATTTTTTGCAAAATTTAAGGATTTATTAGACATATATTAGTTGCTTAATATTATACCATTAAATAATTTATAACCAAACTCATTAGGTGTATATTGAATATTGTATTTTGTGGAGAGAATGTATTGAGTAAGATTAAATAAAATATTGGAAAGATTTTGCGCATTAACATCGTATTGATTCAGTGTCATCATTGTGTTTGCAATGTCCTTCGGGGCATTTTTGATTGAAAGCAGATCCTGGTTGATTTTATAGAAAGTATTTACCAAAACTAAGTGACCATTAGCAGCTTCAAGGGGAACTTTCAATTTAAGCAAGGCTGAAACCGTGGCTTGATTCTTGGTTATAATCGGTGTTAAGGCATCGAGTGGTTTGGTTGGGGCATTCTCTTCTTCGGAAGAGGCATAATTAGATATTATTGTATAAACATCATCAGTTTTGGTATTTAAATTCTTTAAAATAATTTCAGCCACTTGGTTACCATATTGCTTGATTGCGGCTGTATCAGTCGCATTATTGGTTGAAAAATCTTTTAGGGTGTACTCGGTGTATTTTGGTGCTGGCAAGTTATCAATAAAATTAGTAACAATATTTTCTTTATCAGTTGCAGTCAAAGTGGTGCCAACTTTTTTTGTGGCAATATATTGTGAAAATAAACCCTGTGCTAATTTATCGGTATTAGAAAGGCTAATGTAGTTGTCGGTTATTTTTTTATCAGCAGCAATTTTTTCTGGATCAATTTTGTCGTTTGGCTCAAATCCTTTTGAAGCGGTATTAGCTTTAAGAGGATCACGATTTTGTTTGACTTCATCTCCATCACTGGTGCCATCGCCATCAGTGTCTGGATTTTTAGGATCAGTCTTCCACAAAGCTTCTTCCCAGTCAGGCAGTCCATCATTATCTGTATCAACAGACATGAATTCCTTAAAAGAGGCCTTCAGGGCTAAATTATCATTATTTTTTTGTGAAGATTTATTCTGATAATATTTTAACAGTGCATTTGCTGATGAAACGAATATTAAAGCGAGGATTAATGAACCGAGAATAATTAAAAACTTTTTTGAAGGGAGATATTGTTTATACATGAGTGAAATTATATCATGGACATAATTAATTTTAAATGCCAATTTTAATATTTATTATTAATGTCATATATCAAGATGTATGATAGGCAATTTTATTACTGAGTGATATAATATTCCCATTAACAGCCGCGAGCGTAAACCGTCGGTTTGTCGTTCGTATTTACAAATAAAATATGTCATTTAAAAACAAAATCGCAAGTTATCTTTCTCTCGTTTCTTTCATGGTCGTCTCTTTATTATCCCCTTTTCCAGCACTTACTTATAAAGCTCACGCTCAAAATAATGGTAATACCGGAAGCTTGAAAAGCTTCGTCTCCTACGGTTTTTCTTTTACTAAAGATTTGATGCTTGGTGATACTGATCCAGATGTCAAACAATTACAACAAGCTTTAAATGCTGATGCGGATACCATTGTTGCTAGAGAAGACGTTGGTTCTCCAGGAAAAGAAGTGACATATTTTGGGCCTTCTACTAAGACGGCGGTGATTAAATTTCAAGAAAAATATCGTGATGCGATTTTGACACCAAATGGCCTAACTAAAGGTACGGGGACAGTCGGTAAAGCGACCAGAACTAAGCTCAATCTCCTAATTGGTGTTCTAAACACTACAGATTCTACCGGTTTGCCACAAAGTCGAGCCGGAGCTTCTGTTTCCACCACTAAAACAGTTATCGCTACCTCAACTTCAACTGGACCCTCACAAATCTGTCAATTTGTTGAACTTTTAGTAGTCGCTAATATAATTACAGCTGAAAAAGCAAATCTTGCCCGAACCGCAGTAAACTGCCCGGGAGCAACAAGTGTTGTGACAACAAATACAAATCAACCAACTGTTGATTTGAAAGTGAATGGTTCTGACGGTCCTGTTTCTATCCCATCTGGAAACACTGTTTCTCTTTCTTGGACTTCGTCTAATGTTGTGTCTTGTGAGACTGGCTTAAATGCTTCAAAACCACTTTCTGGTAGTGTTTCTGGTATTGCTATTGATCCAGCCGGAAATAGTTTTACTTTGACTTGTAAAAATGCTGCCGGCGTATCTGTTTCGGATACAGTTAGAGTATATGTTAATGCAATCGTTGCAACTCCTGTCTCCCCTTCTACTCCAGCTACCTCTGCAAAGGTTAAGGTTCTTGATGCATACGTTCAGGAAGGATATACGAGCGCTGTGTTTGGAGTAACTACTGATGTAGTATCTAGTCTGCTCATCCTTTATAGAACAGACGTGTCTACCTCTACCCTTCAATCAATTGATCCAGCAAGTACTACAAGTCATGTTTTCACACTTGAAAACCTTAAACCTAACACTAAATATTATGCTAAGTTAATGATAATAGATGTTGATGGTAATGGTATTATGACTGATGAACAAACTTTTACAACAAGTGCTACACCAACAGCTGCAGAAATCGCTATAGCGAATCTTTCTCAGAAAGTTCTTCATATTTCTTCTGATGGAATGGGTGTAGTTTCTGTGGCTGATTCTGCAAGTTTGAAAACCAGTAGTAAATTAACAGTTGAAGCTTGGGTCAATCCTTCAGCTTGGCGTTTCGCTCCAGGATTAGCTAATACTAATGACTCTGTAATTATTTCTAAAGGTAATATTGGTTCAAATGTCGAATATGCTTTGTCTGTAGATAATGGTAAATTGGTTTATAGTAATAATGATGCTTCTATTTGGACTTGTGCTTCTGTTGTTCCACTTAATAAATGGACACATGTGGCTGTTTCTATTGATGAAACCAGTAGAGCAATATCATTGTATGTAAATGGAAATAAAATGGGGACCGGTATTTCAACCGCAAGTTCAACTTCAAGCGGTCTTTGCGAAGGCCCTCGGGGAGTCTTTAGTAATGGCTTGAAAATTAATCGTTCAAATATTGTAACCGAATTCGTTCCTGGAGCAACCGGTAGTACTTCTGGTGGTTGGTTGTCTAGTAACACTTCTGGAAGTAATAATAGCAGTCTCTCCTCCGGTTGGGGTACCTCCGGATCCTCAAATACTTCTAGTGGTTGGGGTACATCAAACACTACTAGTGGATTTGGTACAACCGGAACGGGTGGCTTGAATTACACTAACCCACTCTCTGGCTTTGGTAGTGCAACTCAAAATGTTAGTAATTTGTATTTAGGTAATGTTTATCCAAAAGCCTGTGATGCCGATCCTAAAAAGACCAATGGTTTCTTGGGTTCTCTTGATGATATAAAAGTTTGGAATACAGCTAGAACTGATGCTCAAATTAAGACTGATATGGCTTCAACTACAAATACATCAACTGGCTCATTTTCTGCAAGTTCTTTCAACACTTCGACTTCGACCGGACCAGTAGCTGAATGGTCATTTGATGATGGTTATGCAACTGATATTTCTGGCAATGGTAATACGGGAGCGATTAAAGGTACCGCGGAAGTCTTAGAAGATTTAACAGCAAAATCTGCTGTTCTTGGTTCAGCCGCAGCTGGTGTTTCAGGTCTCGGCTTTAGTCTAAATGAAGCTTGTGACGCTCCTTTTGTTCCAAATCCTACTGATCCAACAAAACCTGACCTGTACACAATTTCTTTTAAAGGAAATGTTAAGAGTTCAAATAAATGTAGCGGCGCCGATTCACAGTATTATGAGGTATTAATTGGTGCTTGTAATAATCCTCCAGCCGAAGTCGTCACTGATGTCACTGCCGCAGGTGGTGGAACAGGTACAGAATTAACTTCAACTGAATTTACAGGGGCATCATTGGCGGTAAAGTTTTGGCCAGGACTAGGTATGAAAGTTCCGACTGCGGGAACAAGTTTGACTGGTAAGGCCACTTATAATAAATCTACAGGTGAGACCGTTTGTTCTGCAAATACAAGTGGCGGTACTTCAGTTAAAGCTGGCGGTAAAGCTTCTAGCTGGGAACCTTCACAAGCTAGTTGTATGAAACCGAAGAAAAAGTTGCAATTGCAAACAATTGTTGTAATTGTCGTCGTTGCTGCAGTGTTTATCTTAGGTTGTCCTCCTTGTGCTTTGATGGCTACCACATTAGCAGCAGGAATAGGAACCACAGCTGCTCTAGTTGTAACCTGGGCGGCTGTAGCTGGTGCGGCATCCGTTGCCGGTGGTTTAGCAGAAAAAGCCTTTTAGCTAAGTTAATTTATTTAGAAACAACCCACAGTTAGTGGGTTGTTTTTTGTTTAAACTTCCTGCTGGATTTTTGTCTGACAAAAATCCAGCAGGAAGTTGCCGGTAAAATTTCTTTTTCTAATATCCGATACCTAACACCTAAAACCTATCTTATGATATAATATTCCCATTAACAGCCGCGAGCGTAAACCGTCGGTTTGTCGTTCGTATTTACAAATAAAATATGTTTATTAAAAAAACAATTTCGCTAGTTTCTCTCTTATTAATTGCTTTCGTAATGATCTTTAGTGCCTCTCTTACCCTACCCCAAAAGGCGGAGGCTCAAAATATTGGCAGTCTCAAAAATGTTGTGACCGCTGGTTTTTCTTTCAAGAAAGATTTGATGTTGGGTGATACTGATCCTGATGTTAAACAACTTCAGCAAGTTTTAAATGCTGATGTTGATACCACTATTGCACTGTCAGGTGCAGGATCTTCTGGTAATGAGACAACTTATTTTGGCGCTTCTGTTAAAGCAGCCGTCATTAAATTTCAGGAAAAATACCGTGAATCAATTTTGACTCCCAATGGATTGACTAGGGGTACAGGTTCTGTTGGTAAAGCGACTCGAACCAAGCTTAATCTTTTGATCGGAGTTATGACAACCTCCAATTCTTCTGGCTTGCCAGCTAGTCGAGCCACTGTGGCTTATGTGGCCCCTACTGTTGTTGCACAACCTCAAGATCAAGGCATTAATGTTTGCCAATTTGTAAATCTCCTTCTTAATTTGGGAATTATCTCTCCAGATAAAGGTAGTGCCGCTCTTGCCGCAGTTAATTGTTCTGTAGTAAGTGCAGCTAGACCGACTGTTGATTTGAAAATAAATGGTTCTGATGGACCAATCTCTGTGGCTAATAATAGTAATATCACTATCTCCTGGACTTCAGCGAATGTTTCTGCTTGTAGTGATGGAAGTAATAATATTGCAATCTCTGGTAGTACAAACACTATATTAAATACCAGTCGTGGCTTCACTATAAATTGTCGTGGAACTGACGGTACTACTGTTTCAGATTATGTTGCGGCTAATGTCACCGGACAAAATCCAGCTCCTAATGTTGATCCAAATGATATTCCTAAGATACTCTTTGTTCAGGGTGTGGCTGGATATACTACAATGAGAATTGAAGCAACGACTGACCGTCCAACAAAAATGTATGTAACCTATAGAACAAATAGTTCTGATAGTAAGATCGCTGCTTATGAATCACTTTTGACAACTAGAAAACAGATCGTTACTGGTTTGATTGCAAGCACAACTTACTATGTCAGATTAAATTTGGTAACTGCTAATGGGGCTGGTATCACTTCTGATGAGGTTCAAGTAATCACATCAAATAATCCTTCCGATGATGACTATAGTGATATCGATTCCGGAACAGCAAGTTCTACCGATTCAGGGGCTGATGTCAAACAAAGAGTTCTTTACTCAACTGATGGTAACGGTGTTATGTCTATTCAAGGATCAGATAGCTTAAAAACAAATAGCAAGATTACGATTGAAGCATGGGTTAAGCCAACTAGCTGGAGAGCTTCAAATGGTATGAGTGGTACAGCTGATTCCGTAATTATTTCTAAAGGCAATGTTGGTAAGAATATTGATTATACTTTGTCTTTGGATAAAGGTAAGTTGGTTTACAGTAACAATGACGCTTCCATTTGGACTTGTTCATCTACTGTCCCCCTTAATACCTGGAGCCATGTTGCCGTATCTGTAGATGAATTGGCTCAAACCTTAAGCATGTATGTAAATGGTATTCAGATTGGTTCAAGCACAGCTATGGTTGCAAGTTCAACTGCTTCAACCACCAATTCAACCGCTTCAACTACTCCAAAACTTCTGTGCGAAGGTCCTCGAGGAGTGTTTAAGAAAGGATCGAAGATAAATCGAATGTCCTCTATTACAAATGAAGTCGGTGCTCTCTATTCTCAAGCAACCTCAAGTAGTAGCGCCTTCGGTTCAAATTCTTCGACTGGTAATACTGCTTCATACTCTGCAGCAACTGATCCATTTATGCAGGCAGCTCTTAGTGCTTTGTCCGGAAGCGGTCTATCATCAGCTGCGGCTGCTCCAACAAGCAATGTCTATGTTGGTAATATGTATCCAAGATATTGTGGAGCTTCAAGCGCAGATAGTAATGGTTTCATTGGTTCAATTGATGACGTTAAGATGTGGAATACCACCAGAACTCCAGCTCAAGTTAAGACTGATATGAAATCATCAACCAAGAATGCTAATGGTTTGATTGGTTACTTTACATTTGATGATGGCACTCCTTCTGACGCTTCATCATTTAGCAACAGCGGAGATTTAAAGGGTTCATTTGAAATTGTTGATGATGCTACTGCAACTTCAACCATTGTCGCTGCTGATTATCCTGCTACCAGCATGATGATTCAGGAGCCTTGTGAAGAATATCCAGTTCCACCACCAGAACCAGATGAACCAGATTATGGTGTACAGTTTGCAGGCCAGATTATGGCAGTTCAGAAATGTTCCGAGAAGCCAGCTTGGAGAGTGATCATTAAGGCATGTCCCGGACAGAAAGCAGTAACGATGTTGAAACCAAATCCAGAAGCTTCTGCTATTGAAACACGAGATGTTGGTTACTATAATAATGATGCCGGTTTAATCGCTGTAAACATACCAATGAACTTATCAAAACCAGCGAATAAGACTATGGTCTTTGCAGGTGTTGCGAATGGCGCTTATGATGAGGTATGTCAGAAGACTGTTGCCGATGCAGATTTGGCTAAGGTTAGTGAAGGTACGATTGATGTTTCTAGCGGAGCACTGACACTAACTTCATTCACTTATGATAATCAAAGCGTTAAGTCTATCGGACGGGCAAAGAGTTGGAGCTTAGGTAAGAGAGGAGCCAACACATGTATTGGCGTCGGTAAACATAGAGGTGGTTTCATTAGAAATTGGTTCTAATATAAAAGGTAAACAAAAAACAGTCGCAAATGCGACTGTTTTTTGTTTTGAAGATTTTAAATATCTAAATTTTTAACTAGCTGTGCCCATTTTTTTAAAGATAGATCTTCAGCCCTGATTTTCGGGGAGAGATCGCCGGCAGCGAAAACTTGCTGCAATTTTTCGCTGCCAGTTCTACCCTCTTTTTGCAGCCATTCTTTAAGGTTACCTAGAAGCATTTTTCTCTTATGGGCAAAACCAGCATGAAGTACAGCGAAAAAATTTTCCTCTGAAATATTATTTTCGGCGAAGAATTTTTTTGAAATGTCATATATTGCCAGAATTGCTGAATCAACATTTGGGGCTGGGACAAATGCTCCAGCTGGAACGGTGTCAATAAGTTTTGGAATACCATAGCAATTGATTGAATTAGAGAGAAGGCTCCCTTTATTATCTCTAGCAATAGTTCTAACAGCCACTTCCTTTTGAACTAGTATCACCATCAATTTTGGTTGAAAATCGCTTTGTAGAAATTTCCTAAAAATTTCTCCGGTGATGTAATAAGGGATATTAGCGATTAACTTATAGCTATTAGCCAATAGTTTGTAACTAATCGGATCAAAGTCTAAAATATCAGCGTGTATTATTTGAAGTTTACCGTTAGAAACAAAAACGGAAAACTTTTCTTTAAGAGTATCTATTAGACGATCATCTTTTTCCACAACAATCACTTTTCCAGCTTTCTCTAGAATTTTTTCAGTCAAAGCTCCAAGTCCAGGACCAATTTCCAAGACTGTATCTACGGACTCTATTTGACCAGCCTCAATTATCTTTCGTAGGGCACCTTCAGATTTTAAGAAATTTTGGCCAAGTGATTTTTTAGCGATTATTTGCATGTCTACATACTAGCACTCACCTTTAACTCTGTCATTACGTTATGTAGAAAATCCGCTATTATTAAAACAATAATAGCGGATTTTTTTTACAGTTCCAAATATATTATTTTCTCTCTGAACTCAAATGACTTATCTTCCTCAAGCATTTCTGGTTCAATGTCTGAAAGAAATTGTGATGGCGTATTCATTTGTTGGGAGCCGAAAATAGTTCTTGTTTGTGTTTGTGTTAGAAAAAGTTTTTTTCGAGCTCTGGTGATAGCTACATAAAATAGTCGTCTCTCTTCCTCACTGTCCTCCTTGTTTCTCGTTGAACCCATTCTCTGGTGGGGAAATAAATCTTCTTCCAATCCAGTGATAAAAACGTAGTCAAATTCTAATCCTTTGGAAGCATGCACTGTCATAAGCTTAACCGCATTTTCATTTTTATCTAAAGTGTCTTGATCAGTCGCCAGAGCTGCTTCTTCTAGTAATTTCTCAATTCCCTCGCCCATTGGCAAATAGTCATATTTGACCGCTAAAGTCGCGAGTTCTTTCATATTCTCTAGTCTTTCCCTATCTTCATCATTGCCGGCTTTTAATTCGTCTTCTAGTCCCGATTCCTTGATAGTAAATTTAATAACTTCTGAAGGTTTTTTTTCGAGCGCCTCCTGACCGATTCTTCTCAATAAATCAAAAAATTCATCGATTTTCTTTTTCGTTCCAGCCGGTAGACTCTCTTTTTCACCTGAAAATATTTTTAACACCGTAACCTTGCCGATACCTCTTGCTGGGACATTGATGATTCTTTTGATATCAGTGAGACTGTCTGGGTTGAGTCCGGCACGAACAAAAGATATCAAGTCTTTAACCTCTTTTCTTTCGAAGAACTTTGTTCCCAAAACTTGATAAGGAACGCTAAGTGATAAGAAGGCCTCTTCGAGAACACGTGATTGGAAATTGGCTCTGTATAAAACGGCGATATCCCGAGGATTAGTGCCAGCCGTGATTAATTCCTTGCTTTTATTGGCAATATATCTAGCCTCCTCGTTTTCATTATAGCCGCAATATAAAGTAACCTTTTCCCCTTCTTCATTTTTTGTAAATAAATTTTTCTCTACTCTAATCAAGTTCTTTTTGATTATAGTATTGGCTACACTGAGAATTGTCTGAGTAGATCGGTAATTCTCTTCAAGCAAAACTACTTTGGCAGTTGGATAGTCCTTTTCAAAATTCAGGATATTCTTTATGTCGGCACCTCGCCAAGAATAAATATTTTGATCTATATCCCCCACCACACAAAGATTCTTGTGTTTATCGGCAATCATTTTGGTTATCATATACTGTACTTTGTTTGTGTCCTGATACTCATCGACATGAACGTATTTCCAAATATCTTGGTATCTTTCCAAAACTTCTTTATCGTTTTTAAGTAATTTATATGTTTTTAATAATAGATCATCAAAATCTAGAGATTTTTCATCATTTAGCCTTTTTTCATACTGATTCCAAATTTGAGAAACTAATCCATGGAAACCAGTGAAGTTTTCTCCAGCGAGCGATTCCTGAAAATCTTTTGCTGAGGATAAATTACTTTTTTCTCTGGAGATTATATTTAAAATTTTTCCTGGTTCATACTGTTTTGGATCCAAACCCATTTCTTTGACAATATCTCGAACCGCTTTCATGGAATCACTTTTGTCAAAAATCGAAAAATGGCGAGTTAGACCAATTGAGCGAGCATTCTCCTTCAGTATATGAACTCCAAGGGAGTGAAAAGTGCTCACAAACGGCTTCTCGGCGTAAGAACCTATAAATAAACCACCAGACTTTTCTAGGGCACTGGTAATCCTATCCCGCATCTCTTTAGCCGCCTTGTTTGTAAAAGTAATAGCCAGGATGTTTTTTGGTTCAACACCTGTTTTTACCAAATGCATTATTCTGTGCGTAATTGTCTTGGTTTTACCTGCTCCAGCTCCTGCAAAAATCAAAAGTGGCCCCTCAGTATGCAAAACAGCCTCTTTTTGCTTTTCATTTAGACCTAGTAAATAATCTTTTTCATCAAAATTTAAATTCATCCGCAAACTATATCATGAAAGTCTAAAAACTGGTTGTGGAATGGACAGTTGCCGTATTTTTTAAATTCGAATTTGGATTGCCGTAGGGTCGAGATGTAATATTACGACACTTTTATAGTAGTAAAGTCAATAAGATAAGCCGATAATATCCTTACTTTGAGCCATTTCTTCTTATGTAGATATCCACAGGGTACCCTATAGACCATTGATTTTAGGTCATTTTTTTGTTACTATGTGTTGGTAGGTAGTTTGATCATACTGTTGTTGTATTCCAGCTAATGCTGGATTTCCGTCTTTCCCGATCTACCTCAATTATGGCAAATTCAAAAAAATACAGTAGTCACCTAACTACCGCCTCAAAAACGGCTAATCTGACTAAAATAACCTTGTTTTATGTGCTTTCACTTAGAAAGTCTATTTTTGTTGTCTTACCAATTATTGTTATATTCTCAGTCCCAACAGTATCACATGCAAGCGTGTGGTCTTTTTTAACTGATATTTTCACAAATAGTGCCTCAGCCCAATCAGAAGCATCTATCCAATCAAGTGTTGAGTCAGCTACTGATACAAACTCACAGAACATCCAATTATTACAAGCCCCAAATTCTCCAGATCCATTGGGTGCCAAGATTGCCACCGATGTTTCAATCACTGGTAATGAAGCTCTCCTACCAGAGGTGAGTCCTTCAAATGAAGCTCCTGATATTATTGATAATTCAAATTCCCAGATTAATACTTATGTCGTTCATAAGGGTGATACCGTAGGTGCTATTGCTAAGATGTATGATGTTTCTTCTAACACAATTCTTTGGGCTAATGACCTAAAAAAAGGTTCCGCCCTTAAGGAAGGTCAAACTTTGGTTATCTTACCAATTTCTGGTGTGATACACACGGTTGTTAAGGGTGATACTTTAAAATCAATTGCCAAAAAATATGCCGCTGATGTTGATGGGATTGCTCAATTTAATGATATGAAAACAACCGACGGATTATCTGTTGGTGATCAATTGATTATTCCCGACGGTGAAATGGCTAATATCGGTGTTGCTGTTAATAATGGTTTACCAACGGTCTCAACTAAGACTACTGAAAAATATATTAAAAGTGCTTCTGGTCCGGAATACCCAGGTTATTATATGAAACCGTTTGTAGGTGGACATAAAACTCAAGGCCTTCATGGTTACAATGCTGTTGATTATGGTATGCCAGTTGGATCACCTTTGTTTGCGGCTGCCATGGGTAAAGTAATTATTGCAAAAAATAATGATAAGTATAATGGAGGTTATGGAAATTATGTTGCTATCCAGCATCCAAACGGAACTCAGACATTGTACGGACATATGAGCGATGTAATTGTTTCTGTCGGCGATACAGTTGTTCAAGGACAGATGATCGGTTATTCTGGGAATACTGGAAAATCAACCGGACCACACCTTCACTTTGAAGTTCGTGGAGCAAAAAATCCTTTTTAAATAAATAACATTAAAGGCCGTTCGCAAAGCGAACGGCCTTTAATGTTATTTATGGCTATTACAATTATAAATTATTCTCTTTCGGCCGATACTGTAAAGC
>Ga0118677_10003398_pt1 | contig 30178 bp, 29 predicted proteins | sample AliMusrvi5mmetaG_FD_86154 | JGI IMG/M metagenome (GOLD analysis project Ga0118677, IMG submission 86154) | reverse complement strand
GGGCAAGCGGTCGCTTACGGCACCGAGACGATCGAACTGGTCGCCGCGCCGGCCTGCTGATCACGCCGAGTCGGCGGCAGAGACCGGGCGGCGGTCGCGGCCTCAGGTTTCGAGCGCGCCGATCAGGCTCTTGACGTCGGCAACGCCGTTGGCGACGAGCCAGGCGGCCATCTCCTCGGCGATCGTCTGCGCAGCGCCCGGGTTGATGAAGCTGGCGGTGCCGACCTGCACCGCGGTGGCGCAGGCGAGGATGAATTCGAGCGCATCGGTGGCGTTCATGATCCCGCCAATTCCGACAACGGGGATTTTCACCGCTTTGGCCACCTGCCAGACCATGCGCAGGGCGATCGGCTTGATCGCCGGGCCGGAGAAGCCGCCGGTAATATTGGCCAGCACCGGCCGGCGTTTCTTCAAGTCGATGGCCATGCCGACCAGGGTGTTGATCAAGGACAGCGAATCGGCGCCGGCATCCTCGCAGGCGTGCGCCATGGCGACAATGTCGGTGACATTCGGCGAGAGCTTGACGATGAGCGGCTTTTTGGTCACCGCGCGGCAGGCGCTAACGACGCTCGCCGCACACGCCGGGTCGGTGCCGAAAACGATTCCGCCCTGCTTGACGTTGGGGCAGGAAATATTCATCTCGAGCCCCGCCACTTCCGGAATCTCGTCGAGCCGGCCCGCCATTTCGGCGTATTCGTCCACAGTGTCGCCGAAGAAGTTGGCGATCGCCGGCGTATTGACGCTGCGCAGGAAAGGCACTTTTTTGGCGATGAAAGCGTCGATGCCGACGTTCTGTAAGCCAATGGCATTGAGCATGCCGCCAGGAGTTTCGACGATGCGCGGCGTCGGATTGCCGGCGCGGGCTTTCAGCGACAGGCCCTTGGTGACGAATGCGCCGATCGCCAGGAGATCGACGTAATCGACGAACTCTTCGCCGTAGCCAAAGGTCCCCGAAGCGGTCATCACCGGGTTGCGCAGCGCAATGCCGGCGAGGTTGACGCTCATGTCGACGCTGAGATCGGGTTTCATGCCTGCGCTCCCCACATGAGATCGGCGGCTTCAAAAACCGGGCCTTCGGTGCACACGCAACGATAATCGGGTGTTTCGTCGCCGTGCCCGCGTCCCGGCGCGACGCAGCCGAGGCAGGCGCCGACGCCGCAGGCCATATAACCTTCGAGCGAGACCTGGCAGGGGATCTTGCGTTCGGCGGCGATCCCGGCGACCGCCGCGAGCATGCCGTCGGGTCCGCAGGCATAGAGCGCGGCGCGGCCCTTGAGCAGGTCGAGCCTGCGCTTCAGGGCGACGGTCACGAAACCCTGTTCGCCGAGCGAACCGTCCTCGGTCGCCGTGTAGCACTCGACGCCGAGGCGCTCGAATTCGGTGGTGCAGAGGATGTCGTCGCGCGTCCTGCCGCCGGCAAAAAGGCGCACTGCCGAGCCTTGCGCGACGAGTTCGCGCGCCAGCAGGTAGAGCGGCGCGAGGCCGATGCCGCCGCCGACGATCAGCTTCTCCTCATTGATGCTGCCGAGCTCAAAGCCGCTGCCGAGCGGGCCGAGGATGTCGAGCAGGTCGGTCTCGTGCAGCACCGAGAGCATCGCCGTTCCCTTGCCGACGACGCGATAGAGCATTTCGAAACAGGGCTGCGCGTGCGACCCGCTTTGCGGCGGCTGGTGCACGCCGAGGTTGAAGATTGCCAGCGGGCGGCGCAAGAGTGGATCGATGGCGCCGCTGACGCGCACCATGACGAACTGGCCGGCTTTTGCTGCGGAGAATTGCGGCGGCGCCGTCAGGCGCATCCGCCAGTAGCCGGGCGAGATTTCGACGTTGGCGAGAATCATTGCGGTAAATTGCATGCGAAGTCCTGTTCTTTAGCCGTTGAGGGTGCGCCTTACGCATTCGAGATACTGCTCGGCGTTCATCGTAGCGCCCTCGCGCTGGGCGCGCCAGAGCGTTTCTCCCAGGCATTCGAGAAGCGCGTGCTCGGCCTCGTGCACGTCGAGCCGCTGGCGCAAGGCGTGGTAAGCGGCGCGAATTCCGGCCGGCCGATCGACGCTGATCTGGTCGGCGATCGCCAGGTGCAAGGAGAGATGGAGAAAGGGGTTCATCTGTCCGCCCTCGGGCGCGAACTCCTGGTCGATTGCGGCGTCGGGATTCTCCAGCAGCGCATGATATTCCGGGTGCTGCGCGATGAGGTCGGCGGCCGCCACTTCGGCGCCTGCGAGCGGCAGGCGCTCGCGGTGCTTGCGCCAGGCTTCGCAGAAAAAGCGGCGGACCTCTTCGCGCGACGGGTTGAACATCAATACGCTCCAGGTCGCGCGAGCGACCACGAACATCCCCTCTCCGCGTGGGAGATAACCAGCGACTTGGCTGCCGTCTTCTGGCAGCCTGGTCGAATGGCTAGTTGTCCCATCAGGGGTCGGGGGGCGAGATCGGGAATTCGCGGAGCATGCTCCGCGCCAATCGAGCGATTCCGGCGGGTAAGCCGGAATGCGCCCTGCAAGGGATGGCCGCGGGGCAATTCGAAGGCGCTCATAACTGCTCACCCTCGGGGCTGACGAGCGCCGTGACTACGGCATTCTGGAGCGGGCGGTTGCGCGGCGCGGCGCCGCCGCTCGCGGCGATCTGCCCGGTGCCATAAACGCCGATTAGCGGCAGGCCGGGGAAACGTTCGCCGAGCACCTTGAGGTCGCGATCATCGCCGGCGTAGAAATACGGGCCGCGGCCGATGCATGAAAAAACCAGCGCGCACGCCGGTCGCGGCGCGCGCTCAGCGAGCCGCGCCAGCGTCTGCCGCATGTCGGCTTCGGCACTCGCCGGCTGCCGCACGGCCCAGGCCAGATGGTCGCCGGGAAGGACGCGCTCGGCCAGGGTCAGCGACTGGTCGGCGTTGATCGCGATGACCGCAAGCGCGCGATAGCGGCCTTCGGCGAGCGCGTTTTTTGCATCGCCGCCGCCTTCGATGAGCAGAGCGGCAAGCAGATGCAAATGCTGCGCAGGCTGTCCGCGCAATGCCGCCGGCAACGCCCGGCTGAGGCTCTTGAGCGCGGCCTGGCCGCCCAGTCGTTCGAGGTCGTAGCCGTTGCTGCGCTCGACGGTCTGCGCTGCTTCGAGCAGTTGCAAGCCGCTCGAAGCAGCGATGTCCACGCGTGCGCCGAGGAACTGCACGCTGCAGCGCTGCTCCCCGGTCAGCCGGCTCTGCTGCCAGACGGCGGGCTCGGCGCCATCCGCCCGGCCGGCAAAGCTGCCGCCGAAACTGCCGCCGAAGCGCCTGCCGGACTCGCTCCACTCGGGCGGAAACGCAGCGCCCGCATAGCTCAGGATGGGGGCGTCGCCGGCCACGCTATGCGTCAGCGCGAGGTCGCCGGCGAAAATCATGACCGCCGCCGCCGGGCGATCGACGACCCAGCCGGCCTCAGTGAATACGCCCGAGGCAATGCCGCCGGCGACCTGGGTGCATTGGGCGGCACGCGCCGCGGCGGTGACCGTCTGCTGCGCATGCCGGGCGAACTCCGGCGTCAGGAAGAGCAGGATGCCATTGGCCTGACTCGCCCCGGCCCGGGCGAGCGCCTGCTCGACCGCCGCTTCGGCGATCTGCGGCAGCGGCTCGTTGCCGGAAAGAAGCGCGGTGGCGACGGTCATTGATTATTGATGCGCACGGCAAAAGCAGTTCAGGCACAACGGGAGGCGAAAATCTGAAATGAGCAGGCGAAGGATCCGCCATAAGGATAACGTCATGGTTTTCTTTTCAGAATTTCGTTGTGTGCGTTGCGGTCGATTTCATTTCCTGCTTTCGTAAAGTTCGCTCTTGTCACTGTATTCGCAGAGGTCGGCGATGACGCAGCGCCAGCATTCGGGCCGGCGCGCCTTGCAGGTGTAGCGGCCGTGCAGGACCAGCCAGTGATGGGCGTTGTGCCGGTATTCGTCCGGGATCGATTTTATCAGCTTGCGCTCGACGGCGATGACGGTCTCGCCGGGGGCCAGCCGCGTCCGCCTGGCGACGCGGAAGACGTGCGTGTCGACGGCGATCGTCGCTTCGCCGAAAGCCGTGTTGAGGACGACGTTGGCGGTCTTGCGGCCGACGCCGGACAGGGCTTCAAGCGCGGTCCGGTCATGGGGTACGTCGCCGCCATGCTCGGCGATGAGCGCGCGGCAGGTGGCGATGGCGTTCTTTGCCTTGCTTCTGTACAGCCCGATGCGCTGGATGTAGTCGGCAAGCCCCGCTTCACCGAGCGCGAGCATGGCTTGCGGACTCGGCGCGTCGGCAAACAGGCGTCGATGCGCGATCTGTGTGCCCAGATAGCCATAGGCCTGCCCCTTGCTGTCCTTGGCCCGCGCCACGCGGCCATCCTTTTCCGAGGCGGATGCCTCGAGCGTGAACGTCGCCGGCGCCCAATACTGAATGCCATCGGCGGGCTTGGTGATGGCCACCGTCGGCAGCGTGCTGTCCAGCGTGATCGTGCGGGTCGCAAAGTTAGAGTATTGTGACAGTGGATCCACAGAGCGGACGTCGATCCGATTCGACCCGGCGACAAGTGTCACGCTACACGCCCAAGAGGTGGTGCCATTGGCCTGGATCCAAGGCAGGGTTTGGTTCACCAAATACCACACTGAATTCACCATGTACGTGCTGGCTGCCGTGCCGCCGAGGTTCAGAGTGGTGTTATTTACAAAAGTACCGTCACTGGCCGGCGAAGTGATCGCCACCGTGGGTATCGGGACACTCGCTGAATAAGTGACTTTGCGCGTAAGAAAGGTTGGCGTCCAATGGCCAAGCGGATCCGCAGCCTTCACACTGATGTAATTGTCCCCAGGGCTCAGAGTCGCGGAAAACGACCATGAGGTGGAACCTGTAGCCCAACCCTCGGCTGTCTGGGTATACTGGCTGTTCTGCACCCAATAGTACACCCCATATACGCCGATGCCACAGGAGGCGGTGCCGCTCACGGGGAGCGTGGCATTGGTCACGATGGAGCCGTCGCTGGCAGGCGAGGCAATGTCCACCATGAGACTGGCCGAGTTCACCGTGACCTTTACATTGTTGAGCATCACATACCCGGTGTTATTGGATTTATTCAATTCAGCCACCGCATTGTCCGGGTCATAGATCCAGCCTGCGTAATAAGTTCCATCGGGCACCCCCGCCGGAATGGTCAGCGTGGGATAAACCGAGGCGATTTGCCCCGGATCAAGCGGGGAGGAGATGGTGGTATCGCCAAGCAAGATGTCTGAGGCTGTGATGGTGGTATCAGTCGAGAGGTAGTATCTTACCTTATAGCTGGCACAGGTCGCATTGCCAATGTTCTTGACGTACCCACCAATCTGCAAGGAGCCTCCGACAGCCACCAAAGTCCGGCTAACACCATTCCACGAGGCAGAATCAAAGGCCAAGTCCGGCAAGCGCAAGCGGTCCTGAACGATGGTGAGGGTAGCGGTGAGTCCACCCGGGACGTTGAGCGTGATCACCGCAGTGCGGTCTGCGGGGGGGGCGTTTGCCGTGTTCGGTGCCACCGTGAGGGTGATGGTCTGGTTGCCTGTTTGGGTGTTTGCCGCAGCGCTAGTCACCCAGGCCGAATCCGAACTCCAGGTCCAGGTGGTGCTCGACGTCACCTGAAAATTCACAGTTCCGCCTGCGGCCAGCAGGCTTTGGGAAGTCGGGCTGAGGGCCAGCGTGGGCGGAACGACGCCGAAGTTCACATTCATGGAGGCCGCTGGGGCGCTGGGCACAACGATTGAGATACCCGAGGCGCTGCCATCCCACCAATTGGCATTGGGCGTGGTGGTGTTATTAAAGATACCCTTCGTGGTTTTGAAAAGGTCGGTATTGTCTCCCGAATTGGCGTTGTGCTCCAAATCACAGCGACCGTCGGCCTGCATCAGCGAGCACAGGTAATGCTGGCTCGGGGTCATTTGTTGGCACTGGTTTTGAGTGGTGACGGTTTCATCGACATGCCAAATCATGATGCCTACATCCGGGCAGTAAGCCGACCATTTGTCGCCGGCTCCGCGGTTTTCAATCATGAAATACTCGGTGGCGGTCCCTGGTTTGCGAATCCGGTAGCCGATATTGCCGGTGGTTGGCAGCGCAGCGGTGAGCACCGTCGTCGGGGTCAGATCGGTGATGGTCGCCCAGCCGGAAAATTCCTTCAGATAGATATCGATCGGCGAGGGGGCCTTTTCGCTATTCAATGAGGCACCGATACTCATCAGGGAATGGGTGCCCAAGCCCTGCGAGGCGCCATTGGTCGAATCGGCGTCATACAAGTCCGGATACTTCTTGAGCATGTGCCCGAGTTCATGGCAGGTGGTGCCAATGCCCGGCGTGGCATTGGCAATATTGGTCATCTGATAATTCAATATATACGGAGGCGTGCCCGCCGCCCCGACGGGAATAGCTGTTGGAACGGAGCCGGAAAAGGGCCACAACCCCTTGCTCCACACACCCGAATCGGCACCCGCAAACAACAAGCTGGTCGCTATCACGTCACCGTAAAGGTCCTTCGACAAGGTGGAAAAGTCAAAGGACATGGCCTTCAAAAGCGTCACCGCGTCGGTGGCAACCAGGTTGCCAGCCGCCCCGTTGTCGCGCAATACCGTATTGGTCGGATAATCGGAGTAACTGTAATAATTGCGGGAATGTGGCAGCGTGAGAATCGGGGTGACCAGTTGCGTCAATGCCAGTTTACCGTTTGACTGATCGGTATAATAGTCGCGAATCGAGCCGATGTTGCCATCTTCGATATAGCCGACCAGGTTACACAAACGATCCATCTTCGCCTGGGTCGTGGGAAAGGCGAGGTCTGAAAATTGCACCAAAATCACAAGGCCCACCTTGGTATCCACCGTCGGACCACTGGCCGGTGTAAGAACCGGCGGACTGGCGGGGCTCGGCGAGGGCGATGGCTCGTGGTCCCGACGGCTCCGCAGCGCCTCGACCTGTGCAGCCCAGTCGGCCGCGCGGTGAGGGGCAATTTTCCTGATATTTTTGCTGCGCAGCGCCGCCACGGTTGTCGGCGGCTCGGTCAAATGGGTCGGCAGCCATGTCGGCGGCTCCTGCTCGGCCGCGACACCTGAGGACACCAGCTCATTGCCATCCGGCCCGGGTGCCGCGTAATAGTAGGTTTGGTCTGCCGCGTTAAAAACCACGGTGTGGCCGTCGGCTGTGACTGTGCGGGCGTAAAACTCATCGCCTAACACTCGGAGCGCCAGATGCGTCCCGTTCGGTTGCACCCAGGCGGTCGGTTTGCCTTCTACTGGATAGGGTGCCGCCACCGACGAGCCGATACACAGGATCCAAGCCAAGCCGACGAGCAGGGAGCGCCCCCCCGTTGCAGGCAAACGGCGTGCGACTGCGGAGAAGGTGCCGGATAATAAGCCAGCACCTGCGATCATTCCCAGAGGGGGGCATCGCATTTGTCCTAGGCGTGTCATGATTTGTACTGGATTCATGGCTTTCTTTCGCGGCAAGGTTAAGTAGAAGTCGTAAAAGGATGCGTCTGCGCGGAGACAAACAGAGGGCAATCAGGCCCCTTGGCAAGCACGATTTCATGGAGCATGGCAAAAAATACAGGCTAAAAAATTCCCGCATGAGTATTCTCTGCATCGCCGTCATTGCAGCGGCTCTTTTATGACCGCCGATAACCACGAACCGCCGGTGAAACCCATGGGCCAGCCGGCCAATACTGTCAGTTTAGAAGGAGTATAGGCTTCCAGCCTGTCGTTTCATGCGCAGACAGGCGGGACGCGCTGTATTCCCTCACAGGCGGGACGCCAGTTTTCCGATCAGAGCGTGCTAGACCGTCAGGATTGGGCATGCCGACTCAAGTCGGCGCTCCGTGAGAATGCCCCTCTGCGGTTTCCTGTTTGAGGCGGAGCTGGCCGCAGGCGGCATCGATGTCGTGGCCTTTTTCAGATCGGAGGGTGGCGGTTATTCCGGCGCGTTGGAGGGTGGCGAGAAACGCGCGGCAGTGGCTCTCGGCTGGGCGTTGCCACTCCAGCCCATCCACCGTGTTGTAGGGAATGAGATTGACCTTGGCATGCAGGCGGCGGGCGTGACGGGCCAACAGAGCTGCCTGTTCCTGTGAATCGTTGATGCCGGCGATGAGAATATATTCGAGGGTAAGCTTTTGTTTCTTGAGCGAAATCCAGTAATCCAGCGAGTCCAGCAATTCGTCGAGCGGCCACTTGCGATTGATGGGCATGATTTTGTCGCGCACCTCATCGCTGGCACCGTGGAGTGAGACGGCCAGGCGGATTTGCTGGGGATGAGCGGCGAGGCGACGGATCTGGGGGACTAGACCGGCGGTGGAAATCGTTAGATGGCGAGCGCCCAGGTGGAGGGTTTGCGGGCCGGTGATCAGGCCGATGGCGGCGAGCAGGTTGTCTAGATTAGCCAAAGGTTCGCCCATGCCCATAAATACCAGGTTGTCCACCCGCTCCCCGACGAGGCGTTGTGCCGCGAGCACCTGGCCGACGATTTCGGAAACCTCCAGATTGCGGGTAAATCCCGCCAGCCCGGAGGCGCAGAATTTGCAGCCATAGGCGCAGCCCACTTGTGAGGAAACACACAGCGTGCGGCGGTCAGACGCTTCGCCGTAAAGCGCTGGGTTGGCCGCCATCAACACGCTTTCTACATAGCGACCGTCGTCGAGCCGAAACAACAACTTACGAGTCGCGTCATCCGCCCCCTGAGTGTGGGTGTGGGCGAGCGCATGCAGCCGGAAATTCTCCGCCAGAGTGCCACGCAGCGCCGCTGACAGGTTGCTCATGGCGGCAAACGAGCCCACCTGTTTTTTCCAGATCCAATCCAAGATTTGGGTGCCTCGGAACGCGGGTTGACCGGCTTGCTTCAACCAGGCGGCGAGGGCCTCGGGCGACATGCCTGATAGGACTGGGAGAGCGGCTGCTTGCATTACCTAAAAAAGAATGATGGGTACCACCTGCTCATCTGGCCAGCAGCCAGGCGATGTGCGGGGTGTAGAGCCCTGGTTCGAGCAGGAACGAGTCATGGCCTTTGTCGGAGTGGACGGTGATGTGCATCACCTCGACCTTGGCGTTTTCCAGGTGCCTGACCAATTCGGATTGCTCCTCGGGGTAGAAACAGAAGTCCGAGTCGATGGAAAATACAAGCCAGTGTTGGCCGGCTTGGCGGGAACGCTCGAACAAGTCAGTCGGACTCTCCGCATCGCCCTCCATCGTGGCGTCGTAGCGCGACCACATGTCGATGATGCGCAGGTAGGTGTTGGCATCAAAACGTCGTACAAACTTTTTTCCCTGATGGAGCATGTAGCTTTGGAATTGGTCGCGCACCCGGTACCAAGCGAGCACGTCATCAGGTTGGATCACATCCTGGCGGGCTCGCTTTTCAATGGCGTCGAGGTGGACAAACGTCTTGTGGGAAATCATGCGGGCCAGCGCCAACCCGTAGAGCGGGGCCTGGCCGGCGTAGTAATCGCCGCCATTGAAATGCGGGTCGTTTTCAATCGCGAGGATTTGCTCAAATAGAATGAGCCGGTTGAGCACTGTTGTTTTGAAACCTGCAGCGATGGAAATGACATTGCGAACACGCTGGGGAAAACGCGTGGCAAACGTCAGTCCGACCAAGCCACCGACCGACGGGCCGACCACCGCGTTGAGTTGCTCGATGCCGAGGTGGTCGAGCAGTTGGCCCGCCACTTCCGCCTGGTCGGCGGCGGTGACCGACGGGAACGCGGCGCCCCAAGGCTTGGCGTTGGCGGGATTGATGGATGAGGGGCCGCTGCTGCCGTAGCAACCGCCGAGATAGTTGACGCAGATGACGAAGAACTTGCGAGTGTCGAGGGCTTTTTTCGGGCCTATCATGACATTCCACCAGCCTTCGTGGAGTTCGGGTTGCCAAAAATCGCCGACTTCCGGGAGCGATGGATTGAAGCCTGCTGCATGGTGGGACCCGGAAAGCGCGTGAAGAACCAGGATCGCGTTCGAGTGCTCCGCATCCAATTCCCCCCACGTTTCGTAGGCCAGCGTGATACCTGGTAGCAGCGCCCCGTCGCGCAGCCTGACCGGTTCGGCCGGGCTGCCAGTGTGAAAAAAGCGGGTGTGAATAGTGGCGTGCATCGGCCCGGATCGTAAGTTCACGCCACCTCCAAGGCAAGCCTCAGTGAGCGTTGGGAGATGTTGGGGGCTGACTGCCTGATGCGCCCTACGGCGGAGTCACGGGTTCCGGAGCCGCCGGAGCAGGCGTCGGCTCAGCAGGGGCTGGCGCGGGCGTCGGCTCAAGTGCAGGGGCAGGCTCGCCAGGGGTGGCGGGCGGTGCGGGTGCATCAGGCGCGGAGGGAGCCGGAGTAGCAGGAGTCTCTGGAGTGGCGGGAGCTACCGGAGGCACCACAACGGGTTGTACAGCGGTGGGTTTTTCCGCCACGGGCTGTGGTTTGACTTCCTGGGTGAGGCCTTTTTGCTTGTTTTGGTGGCCAATGAGAATGGCCAACGCCAAGCTGAGAATGAAGAACATCGACCCCAGATAGACGGTACCGCGTTGCAGCACGTTGGTGGTACGGGCACCGAACACCTGGTCGGTGACGCTGGCACCGAACGCCGCTCCGAGACCTTCCTGTTTCGGGCGCTGCATCAAGATGAGCAAGGTCATCAGCAGGCAGACAAGGACGAAGACCACCAACAAGAGGTTGATGATGATGGGGAGCCATTCAATTGCAGCTAGAATCATGGGGCGGCGAAACTATGCGGCAATTTGCGGCTTGTAAAGCAGGGACTTTGGAGAAATGTGAGGGTCGGCCGCCAAATGCCACGGTTTGGCGCTTGATCCGTCCCGGCGTCCCGGCGCATGGTCGCCCCAGCCGATGAAAGAATTGCTTGCGGAACTCGAACGCTGGGGATCGGATGTGATCTTTGGACGCGCCAAGGGCTTCCGCGCCGCCATGACGCGCCTGCTGATGCGCACGCTCTCCGGGGGATACCGGCTGGTGGTCCAAACCCGCCTGTGGCTGTTCCGCGATGGCTGGATTGCCCAGCACCACCTCGGCACCCTGGTGGTTTCCATCGGCAACGTCACCGTCGGCGGCACCGGCAAAACCCCGGTCGTCGAATTGTTAGCCCGCTCGCTGCGCGATCGCGGCCGCCGCGTCGCCATCCTGTCCCGCGGCTATAAGAGCCGCAAACTCGAAAGCCCCCAGCTCTGGGACGGCCCCAACGGCCGCCCCCTGCCCGCCGAGGACATGCCCAAAATCGTCTCCACCGGCAGCAAATTGTTGCTGGACTCGAAATTCGCCGGCGACGAGCCCTTCATGCTCGCCCGCAACCTCGAAGGGGTGGCCGTCATCGTCGATAAGGACCGCGTCAAGGGCGGTCGCTTCGCCGTGACCCAGCTCGGCGCCGACACCCTCCTGCTCGACGACGGCATGCAATACCTGCGCCTGGCCCACGCCATCGACATTGTGCTGGTGGACGCCCGCGAGCCGTTTGGGACCGAGGCTTTGCTGCCGCGCGGCACCCTGCGCGAGCCGCCGCGCAACCTCCGCCGCGCCAGTTACATCCTCATTACCAAGTGTGATGGCGGTTCCAACCAGACGCTGGTTTCTCGCCTGCGCCGCTACAACCGCACCGCCGAGATCATCGAGTGCACCCACGGCCCGATCCATCTGGAAAACCTGTTTACCGGCGAGCGCCAAACGCTCGATTTCCTCAAGGACAAGTGGGTTGCGGCCATCAGCGGCATCGCCATGCCCGAAAACTTCGAGCGCGCCCTGGAAAAACTCGGCGCCCGCGTGGAAATCCGCCGCCGTTTCCCCGATCACCACCGCTTCCCCCGCAGGGAAATCGACAAGTTCATGCAGCGCTGCGTCGAGCGCGACATGGAACTCATCCTCACCACCGAGAAAGACGCCGTGCGCTTCCCCCGTCCCACCGAACTGGACGTGCCGGTGTATTTCCTGCGCATCGAGGTGGAAATCCTCAACGGCCAGGAGGCCTGGAATGGTTTGTTAGACAGGCTCAGCCTTCCGCCGCCCGCCTTCGACCACGTCCTGCGCCACCGCGAGGCCTATCGGCCGTAGGGGCTTTGTGGCAACTGGACCCACACGCGTCAAACCAGGCACAACCGCCAAGCGCCCGCGCAAACAGGCCTGCCAAAATCACCTCGAAAGTGGTATGGAAATTGCGTTGGCTGTGTGTCATGGAGAGCCGAAAGGACCAGCCACGCGAAAAAAGCCCTCCCGAGCGCGCGCCCTGCGATTGCGCCAACGGCTGTGGCTTTTTCCACCAGCCGCCCTCCAATGCGGACCTTCAGGTCCTGCCAAATTCGATCTGCAGGGTCATTCAGGAATTGCGCATCCTCTTTGATGTGGCGCGCACCCTCCAAGAGGGCACCGACCTTTCCAGCGTCCTGCGCAACGCCCTGCGCGGCATGGCCGAGTCGCTGGCACTCTTCCGCGGAACCCTCAGAATCCTCAACCGTGCCACCAACGAAAGCCTGATCGAAGTCTCTTGCGGCGAGGCAACGGATGAAATCCGTCCGGATATGGATGCCATCGACGAAAACGTCGCCCTCCAAGTGGCCGCAAGCGGCGAAGCCGTGATCATTCCCGACATTGGCATGCCGCAGCGCTTCCTGCTGGCTGGCGAACTGCTTGACACCCCCGCCGTGTGTCTCTCCGCTGCCAACGTGGCGTGCATTTGCGTCCCCGTGGCGCACGGCGGTCAGGTCATGGGCACCCTCAGCGTGACCAGCCGTAGCGCCAACCGCACCTCGCTCGAAGCCGACTTGCGGCTCCTCACCCTCATCGCCCAGCTCATCGCCCAAGCCGTCAAGCTGCGCCAGCAAGCCCACGAGCAAGTCGAATACTACCGCCGTGAAAACGAAATGTTGCAGGAGCAAATCAAGAAGCACTTCCGACCCGACAATATCATCGGCAACTCGCGGGCGATGCACACGGTCTATCATTCCATCGAGCAGGTCGCCGGCAGCAAATCCACCGTTTTGATTCGCGGTGAAAGCGGAGTCGGCAAGGAATTGGTCGCCCATGCCATCCACGCCCGCAGCCCGCGGGCGGCAAAGGCGTTTGTCAAAATCAACTGTGCCGCCCTGCCCGATGGCATCGTTGAAAGCGAGTTGTTCGGCCATGAGCGCGGGGCGTTCACCGGGGCTATCGCCATGCGCAAGGGTCGCTTCGAGCTAGCCCATCAAGGCACCATTTTCCTGGATGAGATTGGCGAGTTGCCGCTGCAAACCCAGGCCAAGCTCCTGCGCATCCTCCAGGAGCGCGAATTCGAGCGGGTCGGCGGCTCGCAAACCCTGCGTTGCGATGTGCGCGTCGTCGCCGCCACCAACCGCCCCCTCGAGGAGTTCGTCGAGGAAGGCAGGTTCCGCATGGATCTCTACTACCGCCTGAATGTTTTCCCCATCTACGTTCCCGCCCTGCGCGAACGCAAGACCGACATCCTGCAACTCGCTGATTTCTTCGTGGAAAAATACAACAAAGCCAACGCCAAGGACATCCGGCGCATCTCCACGCCCGCCATAGACATGCTCATGAGCTATCATTGGCCCGGCAATGTGCGCGAACTCGAGAATTGCATCGAACGCGCCAGTCTGCTTGCCACTGACGAAGTCATTCATGGCTACCACCTGCCACCAACGCTCCAGATGCCCGCCGCCAATCTGGAGGAAACACGCTCGACACTGCAAGCCGCACTCGATGGGGTGGAGCGCGAGATGATCCTTGACAGCTTGAAACTCCACCACGGCAACATGGCCGCCGCCGCCCGCCAGCTCGGCCTAACCGAACGCATCATCGGCTTGCGTGTCAAGAAGCATGCGGTCGACCCTCTAACATTCCGCTGCTGACCGGACGTGGACGTTTCTCCACCATCGAATATCTTCTCACTGTGCAACCGTCCGCCATGGGCGATTGCCTGCGTGGAGTTTCAAGACGACCCGGTGCCGCTGCACATCGGTCGGGTGCGCGAGAACAACCATCGGCTCTTCGCGCTGCTTGATTCCCAGCACAATCCCTCACGGCGTGGGGAGATCTTTCACGAGTACCTCTCGGTGCAGTTCGCACTCCACCACTGGCAGGAACATCAACACAGCGCCCGCAGTTGCCTGCGCAACAGCTATGTCCGCTATCTGCGAGGCTGGGCCGTCGATTCCAATTCGATCGAAGGAGCGGTCCTCAAGGGTTGGGTCTATAGCCGCCTCGGCATCCCGCCCACCTTTCACGCCGCTCCCTTGCAACAGGCCCCGGAAAATTTCGAGCGCTATGCCATCGACCGCCTCCGCGGCAGCGCCCGCACCAATGCCATCGAGTCACAACTCGATCTGCTCTTCGAATTCTGTCAGTATGAACTTCACCGCCGCCATCCGCACGAGCGCTGGCTCACCCTTTACCGTGGAACCTTTGACGCCAATGCCTATGAAACCGTGGCTACCAACCTGGCTGACAAACCGACCGTGAGAATGAACAACATTTCCTCTTTCACCGCGGACCGTGAATGCGCCTGGGAATTTGGCTCCACCGTTTGGGAAGTCCGCGTCCCGCTCGCCAAGGTCTTTTTCTTCAGCGATCTGCTTCCCGAGAGCATCCTGCGCGGAGAACAGGAATTCCTCGTCATCGGTGGCGAGTACGCCGTGCGCAAGCTTCTCTTCTGATGCCCGCCAGCCTTGCACAGATCGAGAGCGGATTCTGGGGCCTGCTGATAGGCGACGCCGTCGGCGTCCCCTACGAATTCCACACCCCCTGCGAAATCCCCGCAAGCCCGCACATCCAGATGATTCCACCGGCGGGCTTCGCACGCAGCTATGGCCATGTGGCTCCTGGCACCTGGTCAGATGACGGCGCCCAGGCGCTTTGCCTCGCCGCCTCGCTCATCGCAAAGCCAGACTTCAATCTCACCGATTTCGCCAGGCGTCTTGTGAAATGGTTCACCATGGGCTACATGGCTGTTGACGGAAACGTCTTCGATGTCGGCATTCAAACCGCAACCGCACTCCACCGCGTGGCGCGGGGTGAGCCGCCCGCTCACACCGGCCTCGACGGGGAACGCAACAACGGCAATGGGTCGCTCATGCGTTCCCTGCCGCTCGCCCTGCTCCACCGGGGTGATAACCCTGCGCTTGTTGCCGCGGCTCACCTGCAATCCGCGGTCACCCACGCCCATCCCCGCGCGCAAGCGTGCTGCGCCCTCTACTGCCTGTGGGCACGCCATGAGATCCAACGGCATGCAGCGCCTTGGGAGGCCGCCGTGCGCTCGCTGCGTTCCATCTATCCGCGCAGCTCACCCCATCGCACCGAGCTGGAGGAAGTCGTTCTAACCTACACACGGTCGAGCGGCTCCGGCTACGTGGTGGACTCGCTGCATTCGGCACGTCTCGCATGCCAGGCCACTTCTTACGAGAAAGTGATCCAGGCCGCCGTCGCGCTGGGCAACGACACCGACACCACCGCCTGTATCGCCGGGGGTATCGCCGGCATCCGCCACGGCAAAGCCAACATCCCCGCGCACTGGATCGATGGCCTCCGCGGCAAGGAACTCCTCATTCCACTGCTTGAACGAATCCGACGCCGCCTGCCGCAACCGCGGCCCTGACCCTACCCCGGCGTGGGAAGAAAACCGTGATCCTACATTCCGGTAGGATTCACGCCGGCGGAAAGCCGTCGGAGCAGGAAAGTCGCGCAATCGCAACTCACTGCAATTCCATGCCATGCCGATCTAACATGCGGAAATCGCACGGATTCCCTCACCTGGCACGGCGTCTGTTAAAGGAAATGCCGGGCGCGGTCATCCCCGATGGATGCCGGGTCCGCAACCTAACAACAGATCCCAAAAGCATGAGAAAAATCGCAATTTACGGAAAGGGCGGTATCGGAAAGAGTACCACAACCCAGAATACAGTTGCCGGATTAGCTGAAATCGGAAAAAAAATACTGGTTGTCGGATGCGACCCAAAAGCTGATTCAACACGATTATTGTTGGGCGGTCTTGCACAGAAAACCGTTCTCGACACCCTTCGCGAAGAAGGCGAAGATGTCCAATTGGATGATGTGATTAAGATTGGTTACAGGGGAACACGTTGCGTTGAGTCTGGCGGTCCTGAACCGGGTGTTGGTTGTGCAGGCCGTGGTATTATCACTTCTGTCAACTTGCTCGAACAGTTGGGTGCTTATGATACCAACCAGGTTGAAACCGACTATGTATTTTACGATGTTTTGGGCGACGTTGTTTGTGGTGGATTCGCAATGCCGATGCGCGAAGGAAAAGCGCAGGAAATCTATATTGTCTGCTCAGGCGAAATGATGGCCATGTATGCGGCCAATAATATCAGTAAAGGGATTGTGAAGTTCGCCGAAGCCGGTGGTGTCCGTTTGGGCGGTTTAATCTGTAATAGCCGCAAAGTTGACAACGAAGAAAATATGATTGTTGCCTTCGCCAAGAAACTTGGTACACAAATGATCCATTTCGTACCTCGCGAAAATGTGGTTCAAAGAGCAGAAATCAACCGAAAAACGGTGATTGAATACGAACCAACCCATGCACAGGCTGATGAATACCGGATGCTTGCCAAAAAGATCGACCAGAATAAACACTTTGTCATTCCAACGCCACTCGAAATCGAGGAGCTTGAAAGCTTATTGATTGAATACGGAGTAGCTAATTAATAAATATAAAAATAGGAGGAAATACCATGTTATTGATCAGAGCAATTGTACGTCCGGAAAAAAGCCCTACTGTAATGAAAGCACTTTTCGAATCAGGCTTCCCGGCAGTAACTAAAATGGCAGTATTCGGACGAGGAAAGCAAAGAGGATTGAAAGTAGGGAATGTAACGTATGACGAACTTCCCAAAGAACTACTGCTAATTGTTATTAAAGACGAAGATAAAGAGTTTGTCGTAAGCACAATAATGGATGCTGCCCGCACAGGTGATAAAGGACAGTTTGGCGATGGCAAGATCTTTATTACACCAGTACTTGAAACCTACACCGTATCAAACGGATTAATGGAAGCATAATTTTAAAAAATCCGACACATGAAAATGATACTATCCGTTATACGCATTGCCAAGATGAACGAAACCAAGAAGGCCCTGTCGGAAGCAGGACTGCCATCGTTAACTGCAATGGGCGTGTTGGGTCGTGGACGCGGACGGGGAATTGGTCCAAATTATGAGCAGGTTCTCAAAGATTCTGAAATTAAGGATGTGCTTAAAGAGTATGGACCCGAACCGCGTTTAAAATCCAAACGCATGATTACACTTGTTGTTCATGATGATAAAAAGGACCTCGCTGTCGAAACAATCATTAAGGTCAACAGAACAAACAACAGTGGTGATGGCAAAATTTTCGTCATCGATACAATTGACGCCATTCGCGTCCGTACCGGGGAACGTGGCGATGCAACGCTTGATTAAAAGGAGGCAAAAAGATGAAAAAAGAAAAAGTAGATGTTGTTCGCTGGAAAGAAGAGGTATTGAGCAAGTTGCCGCCGAAAGTAGCGAAGAAACGTGAAAAGCAGATCGTAATAAATGACGGACCGGAAAATATAAAGGTTATTCAGGCAAATGTGCGCACCATTCCGGGAATCATTACCCAACGCGGTTGTTCTTATGCAGGTTGTAAAGGTGTTGTTTTAGGTCCGTCACGTGATATCCTGAACCTGGTTCATGGTCCGATTGGATGCTCATTCTATGCATGGCTCACACGCCGGAACCAGACCAGACCAGAAACAGAAACCAGCCCCAACTTCATTAATTATTGCATGTCGACAGATATGCAGGATACAAACATCGTTTTTGGGGGAGAGATTAAATTGAAACAGGCTTTACGTGAAGCTGTCGAGATTTTCAAGCCCAAAGCAATCGGGATCTTCTCTACCTGCCCTGTTGGTTTGATTGGTGATGACGTTCATGCGGTTGCCCGCGAAATGAAAGCAGAACTTGGAATCAACATATTCGGATTCAGTTGCGAAGGTTACAAAGGTGTTAGCCAGTCTGCCGGTCATCACATTGCCAACAACGGACTTTTCAAACATGTGGTAGGTAACGACGACAATGGCAAGCCAGGAAAGTTCAAAATCAATATGCTTGGTGAATACAACATTGGCGGCGATGCTTTCGAAATCGAACGTATTCTCGAGAAATGTGGTATTACGATGATTGCCAGTTTCAGCGGAAACTCGACACTCAACCAGTTCGAAACCGCCCACACAGCCGATCTTAATGTAATTATGTGTCACCGTTCGATCAACTACCTCGCAGAGATGATGGAAGTCAAATTCGGCATTCCGTGGATGAAAGTCAATTTTGTCGGAGCTGAATCTTCAGCCAAGTCGTTGCGCAAAATAGCACAGTATTTCGGTAATCCCGAATTAAGCGCCAGGGTGGAAGAAGTGATCGACGAAGAGATGGTCGCTGTCAAAAAATCAATTTCAGAATTGCGTCCGCGCCTCGAAGGCAAAACAACGATGTTGTTTGTAGGAGGTTCACGGGCCCACCATTACCAGGAACTGTTCAATGAATTGGGCATGGTAACACTGGTAGCTGGTTACGAATTTGGTCACCGCGATGACTACGAAGGTCGACGCGTCATTCCTTCCATCGTAGTTGATGCTGACAGCCGTAACATTGAAGAGCTGCACCCGGTAAAAGATGAAACCCGGTACAATCAGCGCTTAAGCGACGAACGAAAAGAAGAACTCATTGCCGAAGGAGTTGATTTCGACTATGAAGGAATGATGACCGATATGGAAAAAGGGGCGCTTGTGATTGATGACATCAGTCATTATGAAATGGAAAAGCTCATCGAAACATTCCATCCCGATGTTTTCTGCGCAGGAATCAAGGAAAAATATTGTGTACAGAAGATGGGGATTCCACTCAAACAGCTTCATAGTTACGACTATGGCGGTCCTTATGCCGGATTCGAAGGAGCAGTTAATTTCTACAAAGACATTGATATGATAGCCAATACTTCCATCTGGAAATTGATTAAGGCACCATGGGCGGTCGAGGAGGTAGTTGAAGCAGAATACGCATTCTGATCTGCAAAATCCCGGGTTGGTGTGTGAACACCAATTCGAGGGATATTTAAAACCAGTTTCTGAAAACAATTTAAAAAATCATCTTATGTTACTACGTCACACCACTGATAAAATCACCGAACGGTCAGCATTGACGATTAACCCCGCCAAAACCTGTCAGCCGGTTGGAGCAATGTATGCAGCATTGGGCGTGCATGGTTGCCTTCCCCATAGTCACGGTTCACAAGGTTGCTGCTCCTACCATCGGACAGCACTGACTCGTCATTTCAAAGAGCCTGTTATGGCCGCCACGAGTTCATTCACTGAAGGATCGTCGGTATTCGGCGGACAAGCCAATCTTCTGCAGGCAGTAAGTACCATCTTCTCCATTTACAAACCAGATATTATCGCAGTGCACACCACTTGTTTGTCGGAAACGATTGGCGACGATGTGAACCAGATTCTGCAAAAAACCCGCGATGATAAATTAGTTCCTGCCGGCAAACATGTGGTTCATTGCAATACCCCAAGTTATGTAGGATCCCATGTAACCGGATATTCAAATATGGTTGCCGGATTTATCAATTATTTCCCGCAAAAAACCGGGAAAAAGATCAACCAGATCAACATCATTTCTGGTTGGGTGGAACCATCCGATATGCGCGAAATAAAAAGTCTTGCCGCTGCTATGGAGGTAAAGATCGTTTTGTTGCCTGACACCTCCGATGTCCTTGATACTCCAATGACAGGAAAACACGAAGTCTTTCCCAAAGGAGGTACAACCATTCCGGAGATGGTGAGTATGGGAAACAGCCGTTCAACGATTGCGCTTGGTCCATTTTGCTCAGAAGATGCAGCCATCAAACTTGAGAACAAATGCAAGGTAAAATTCTCAACACTCGAGTTACCCATCGGATTGAAAGCGTCAGACCGTTTTATCACAGCACTTTCACGCGCTGCAAATGTAAGCGTACCCGATTCGATTACGGATGACCGCGGCCGGTTGATCGATATGATCACCGACATGCACAAATACCTGTATGGTAAAAGAGTTGCCCTGTTTGGTGATCCCGATACATTAACACCCCTGGTCGAATTCCTTGTAACACTCGACATGAAGCCGGTTTATGTGGTAAGCGGAACTCCTGGAAAGCGTTTTGAAGCAGCAATGGATTCAATACTTAAACCGGCAGTTCCCGAAGCGAAATACATGAACGGCCAGCGCGCAGATATGTTCCTCCTTCATCAATGGATCAAACAGGAACCTGTTGATCTGCTGATAGGAAATACTTACGGAAAATACATAGCCCGCGATGAGAATATTCCTTTTGTAAGGTTAGGTTTTCCGATTGTCGATCGGGTTGGACACAGTTACTTCCCCACATTAGGCTATAAAGGAGCCATGCATCTTCTCACCAACATGTTGGGAGCCATCATGGATAAAATGGACAGGGAGGCAGTCGAAGAAAAATTCGAGTTAGTCATGTAAATATTCATTAATACCGACAACTGATGGGATCAATTTTATTAGAACGCGAGAATCAGATTTACCGGGCAGGTAAAGATACCCGCGCCATAGAATGTTCAAAACCCAGCCTGGCAGGGTCGGTTAGTCAGCGGGCATGCGTTTTCTGCGGATCGCGTGTTGTCCTCTACCCTATCTCTGATGCACTTCATTTGATTCACGGTCCGATCGGTTGCGCAGCTTATACCTGGGACATCCGAGGATCACTCTCCTCAGGACCGGAACTTCACCGGTTAAGTTTTTCAACTGATATTCACGAGAAAGAGGTGGTCTTTGGCGGCGAGAAAAAGCTCTACGCTGCCCTTACCGAATTGATCGACAAGTATAAACCGAAAGCTGCCTTTGTTTATTCGACGTGCATTGTCGGGGTAATTGGGGATGATGTGGAAGCCATCTGCAAAAAAGTAAGTATTGAAAAAAAGATGCCTGTAATCCCGGTTCAGGCGCCGGGGTTTAATGGGTCCAAGAAGGACGGTTACAAAATTGCCTGCGAGGCGTTGGCATCTTTGGTCGGTACAGCCGACCGCGAAATTCCCAAATTAAGTATCAACATACTGGGCGACTTTAATATCGCCGGTGAATTATGGATACTGCTCGACTATTACTGCAAAATGGGAATCCATGTCAATGCCACAATTACGGGAGATGGAAGGGTCGATGACATCCGCAACGCTCACAAAGCATCGTTGAATGTGGTACAGTGCTCAGGTTCGATGATGCACCTTGCCAAAATGATGAACGAGAAATACGGCGTCCCTTTTATGAAAGTCTCCTATTTCGGAATTGAAGACATGAGCGACGCACTTTACGAAGTGGCCAATTTCTTCAAGAGCGACGAACTCATGGAGAAAGCCAAAGAGATTGTACGTACCGAATTTGCAAGGCTGATGCCGGTTTTGAAAACTTACCGCGAAAAGCTGGAGGGAAAAAAAGCAGTCATTTATGTAGGCGGATCTTTCAAAGCAATTTCATTAATCAAAGCGCTTCGGCTGATTGGTGTCCGCACAGTTGTAGTCGGATCACAAACAGGGACCGCCGACGAATATGAAATGATAAAAGAGCTTTGTGACGATAATACCATCATTGTTGATGACTCCAATCCTGTCGAATTGTCGCAATTTGTAAAAGAGACTGGCGCAGACATCTTCATTGGGGGAGTTAAAGAAAGACCGATTGCTTATAAGCTGGGACTTGGATTCTGCGACCACAACCACGAACGCAAGGAAGCGCTGGCCGGGTATGAAGGGATGATCAATTTTGCCAAAGAGATTTATGCTACAGCATTAAGCCCTGTCTGGCAATTCACAAAACAGAAATAAGGCCTTTTTAAAAATGTTGAAAACAATGAAAATGATTTCCTCAAAGTTAAAAATGGCATTCCTAATTATGACAATGGCGTCTTCAACATTAACAATGGCATTGTCATTAATAACAATGGCATCTCCAACATTAACAATGCCATTTCCATTAATGACAATGGCATCTCCAACATTAACAATGGCGTTTCCATTAATAACAATGGCATCTCCAACATTGACAATGGCATTTCCATTAATGACAACGGCAATGTAAAATAAAATCCACGAAGGTTTTGGAAACTCCCTCATCCGGGAAGAAAAAGACAAGATCTTCTTTAAATAACAACAGATACTATGGAAACTTCAACATCCGTCATACCAACAACTATAGCAAGCAGCACATCAACGCGCAATGCCTGTAAACTTTGTGCGCCGCTCGGGGCAAGTGTTGTTTTCAAAGGGATCAAAAATTGCCTGCCTGTTATTCATGGTGCTCAAGGTTGTGCCACCTATATCAGGCGTTATATGATCAGTCATTATAAAGAACCTGTTGATATTGCCTCGACTAACTTCTCCGAAGCGACCACGATCTTTGGCGGGACGAAAAACCTCAATGCGGCAATTGACAATATAGTCAAACAGTATCATCCAGGGGTCATTGGCATTGCATCGGCCTGTCTGAGCGAAACAATTGGTGAAGATATTCCGAAGATGATCCATGAATATCAGAAAACCAACGAAGGAAAACTACTTCCAATTTTGATTCACGCTTCAACTCCCAGTTACGATGGGTCGCACATCGATGGTTTTCACGAAGCTGTACTCGCAACAGTAGCAGCGCTTGCTGAAAATAAATGCCCTGACTCAAGGCGTTTCAATATTTTCCCTGGGTTTGTATCGCCCGAAGATATCCGCCATCTTAAAGAGATCATGTTTAGCTTTGGTCTCGATTATACTCTTTTCCCCGATTATTCCGATACACTCGATAACCCTAACTGGAAAGAATACCAGATTATACCTGAAGGCGGTACTTCGGTAGAAGACATTCGCAGGACAGGTTCGGCAAGGGCTTCCATCGAATTTGGTTATGTGCTGAATAAGGGAAAGGTAAAAAACCGAAGCGCAAGGACTAATTCAACAGCAGCTGGCTGGTTAGAACAAAAGTTCAATATTCCTGCCCGACGACTCGGTTTACCCATCGGAATCAAAGAAACGGATCGTTTTTTCCAGACGCTTGAAGAATTATCTGGGAAGAAAACTCCCAGAAACCAGGAACGTTTGCGCGGAAGATTGATCGATGCATATGTAGATGGGCATAAGTACCTGTTCGGAAAGCGGGCCATTGTGTTCGGCGAAGAAGACCTGGTAATCGGAATCGTATCCTTCCTCGAAGAGATTGGGATCGAAACAGTTCTTGTAGCCAGTGGAGGCGAAAGCGGGTTGCTTAAAAAAGAGATTGAACGTATCACAGGTGATCGTTCCAAAAATATAAAGGCCATCAACGGGATGGATTTTGAAACCATCAACGAAATGGCCGAAGATCTGCATGCCGATCTGATGATTGGCAACAGCAAGGGTTATTACATTGCACGACGATTGGGAATTCCTTTGATACGCATTGGTTTCCCGGTCCATGACCGCATCGGCGGGCAACGGTTACTTCACCTTTGTTACGAAGGAACCCTCCGCCTTTTTGACCAGATTACCAATGCAATGATTGAATACAAACAAGAGCATTCGCCGGTTGGCTACAAGTATATTTAACTCAAAAACGAGCGTTATGAACATTACAACAGAAAGTCCAAAACACCCCTGCTTCGATCAGGAAGCAAGTCACTCACATGCGAGAATTCACCTGCCCGTAGCCCCCAAATGCAATATCCAGTGTAATTATTGCAACCGAAAATATGATTGCGTAAATGAAAGTCGTCCGGGGGTTACATCCTCTGTTTTAAGTCCGAATCAAGCTGTTTTTTATCTTTCAGCGTTGAGCGACCGGATCGAAAACATCTCTGTTATAGGTATTGCAGGGCCGGGCGACCCATTTGCCAATCCAATGGAAACCCTCGAAACGATCCGGTTAATCAAAGACAAATATCCAGATAAATTATTTTGTCTTTCAACCAACGGATTGAATCTGAAACCTTATATCGATATCATCAGCGATTTGGGCGTCAGTCATGTCACCATTACGATCAATGCCGTTGATACTGAAATCTTATCGAAAATCTATGCATGGGTTCGCAGCGAACAGAAAGTCTATCGCGGAAAAGAAGCTGCAAAAGTATTGCTCGACAAACAGCTGGAGTGCATCCCATTGTTAAAGAAGAAAGGGATCACTGTTAAAATAAATACGATCATTTTACCCGGCATCAACGACCATCACATTCCGGAAGTTGCCGAAGTGGTAGCCGGATTAGGGGCCGATGTGATGAATTGTATCCCTGTGATTCCTAATAAAGATACCCCGTTCGAAGAGATGGATGAACCATCGAAACAAATGATTTTCGTGGTCAGAACGTTGGCGAAAGAGCACATCCCGATGATGAACCACTGCTCACGCTGCCGAGCCGATGCTGCCGGGTTGTTGGGACAAGACAATACCGACGTATACGGTTTGCTCCAGGAATTTGCCGCCCAGCCACTCAATCCGGGTGAAGACAGGCCATATATCGCGGTCGCAACACGTGAAGGACTACTCGTAAACATGCATCTGGGCGAAGCTGATTCATTGTATATCTACAGGCAAACACCCAAAGGTTTTCATTTTGTTGAAGAGCGTAAAACGCCCAATTCAGGTGCCGGCGACTTCCGCTGGATGGAACTCGCATCAACACTGAAAGACTGCCGGGCAATATTGGCTGGCGGAGCAGGTCCAAAACCCTTAACGATCCTGCAAGGTACTGGGATCAGAGTTATTCAGATGACAGGTCTCATAGATGAAGGGCTCGAAGCTGTTTACAATGGCAAGATGATCAAGACAATTAAAAAAGCCGATCAGTTTATGTGTGGCGATACCTGCAAAGGAAATGCCCAAGGATGCGCATAAAATAATAGGTTTCTGTTGTCTCTATAGTTTGAAGAGTTTCTATTGTTCATTAAAGAAAAAGGTTTCTGTGGTTTCTGTTGTTCACAGAAGAAAAGGGTTTCTATTGCTTCTACCCTGAAAAGGTTAAATATTAATAATCCCGGATAAGGAGGAACGACGCAACCCGGGGTATGAAAAAGAGTTAGAAAAAGGTGCATCTGAAAAGCCCATTGAAACAACACTATTCTATGCGCAGCAAGTCGAAACTTTGCCAGCAGCCAGTTGCCAGCCGCAATTATAATCAAGTTCTTAAATTTAAAATCATTAATATTTTCAACATGAAAAAACCATCATTCCACATTTTAGTATGTAACTCATACCGCATTTCGGGCGATGCACAAGGTGCATGCAACAAAAAAGGAGCTCAATCGATGATTCAGTATTTCACCGAGAATGTCGGCGATCGTGGAATCGACGCTGTTGTTTCGGCAACAGGATGTCTGAATGTTTGTGCACAAGGACCAGTCGTTGTTGTACATCCGCAAAACCTTTGGTACGGAGGTATTACTACCGAAGAACAGATGGATGATATTCTTGATGCCATCGAATCGGGTGGAGTCGCAACACAATATTTGATTTCGGAATAGATTTCCGGGTAATTTGATCAGATCAATATAGTCAGCATGCCATATAGCCATCAATATGAAAATCAAAAATCCATACCTGATCGATACAACTCTCCGTGACGGGGAACAAGCGCCTGGTGTTTCATTCACCCGGAAAGAGAAACTTCAGATCGCTGAAGTACTTGATCTAACGGGCATCCCGGAACTGGAGATTGGAACGCCGGCGATGGGCAGTAATGAAGTAGCAGATATGCACGCTATTGTTAAAGCAGGTTTCAGCTTTAAAACACTTGCATGGTGCCGTGCAACAAAGAAAGATATTGATGCTGCAATAAAGACGGGCGTAGATCGAATCAATATCTCCTTTCCCACTTCCGATATCCATCAGTTAGCAATGATGAAAGACAGGAAATGGGTCATAAGGACATTGCAGGAAATGGTGGAATATGCATCGGGGTACTTCGAAATTATTGCCATCGGGGCGCAGGATGCTTCGCGAGCTGATCAGCTCTTTATGTCTGATTTTGTGCTACAGGCGTCAGCTTGCGGAGTGCAAAGGATACGCATTGCAGACACTGTTGGGATATTAAATCCATTTTCGACAGCCAGACTCATCAGGAAGGTTTCCAAAATAGTTTCTGAAATGGAGATTGAGTTCCATGGCCATAATGATCTTGGAATGGCCAATGCGAATTCACTTGCTGCTTTGTCATCGGGGGCAAAATCGGTAAGTCTTACGGTTAACGGATTGGGTGAACGGGCAGGTAATGCCGCACTTGAAGAGGTGATCATGGCTTTGGAGTTGAGTTTCGGATGCAAACATGGATACTACACTTCATCCATCGGGGCGTTATCCGCTTTGGTAAGTAAAGCAGCGAAAAGACCGCTTCCCATTAGTAAGCCTGTTACCGGTGGAAAAGCGTTGTGCCATGAATCTGGCATTCATACACGATTTCTCCTTTCTGACCGGAAGACCTATCAGCTGATTGCTGCAGACTCAATTGGATTAGAGGAGTCATCATTCGTTTATGGAAAACACACGGGGAGTTATGCGCTGCGCATCCTACTCGAACGGGAAAACATCTTAGTTTCGAAAGTGAGCGTTTCGGCATTGCTCGATCAGGTTAAGCAAATAGCTGTCGCCAAAAAGAAAGGACTCTCCGAAGAGGAGGTAATCAACCTTGCAAGACAATTATTCAGGGAATATAGTCAGGTAATAGCTTTGTAATTTATTTAAAATCAAATCAACATGAAGATCGGAATTCCACTTTCAGAAAATATTATTGCAGTAAAACAACTGCTTGCGCCAAGTTTTCACCATACTTCGCTGTTGGGCATTTACGACATCGAAAACAATACGTTGGAAACAATAAATCTTGAACAAAACGACCATTCCATGGATTTCACCGAATTGTTAAAGGAATATGAAATAAAGGCAGTAATCAGTCCGGAGTACACAATGATGGTTTTGAAACTGTTCAAAGTACTAAAAATCGCAACGTTCAAAGCGACAGCTGCTGATGTGAATGAAAATCTCGAATCGTTTAAGAATGGGGAATTGCCCCGTTACACATTTGTTGACGCAATGGAAGCAAGTAAAGCGAATTGCGACGCAGATGCATGCGGGTCGTGTCAAACACTTTGTTAAAATTAATAACATGCCAACACAGAATGCAATAGATTTCATAGTAAATCTCAGGTACGACAGAAACATGCGCAAGCGGATGAATGGGTTAGCTCCCGAACAGGTTCATCCATTTCTTGAAACGAAAGGATACGTTTTTTCCTTCGACCAGTTTGAAGATGCCATCAACTATTATAAATTGAGATGTCCGACAGAACAGGATGCATTCGATGTGGATGAAATTAAATTTTGGTTCCGCTTTATAACCACCGTTTTCGAAAAACAATAATCTATTATGGCAAAATCATTACCCCCCGTTGGAAAAGTGATGAACTGGCTCGAAGCCACAGGCTTTACTGTTAGCTATTTTTACGAGGACCTGGTATTTATTGAAAGCAATGCCTTTCTGATCCGCTTTGGTGAGTCAGATCCACCGGAAATAATAATACATGTCAATTCCGAATGTGATTCAGCAAAGGCTGTAGAGCTTGAAGAATTATTATGCACAGAGGCTCAAAAGCATGAAATAAAGCCTGTATCGGGCGGAAGCTTCACCCTTTCTCAACAGAATGACGAGGAGATTGATATACAGTTTGAGAATTAATGTCTAAATATTTGCAGACTCAGGAATTGGATACCTGCAATCTGGGTTAAGCTCATATAGGGTAGATGTACCAATATCTCCTAAAGGTATACAGAAGATATGATTGCTTCTGCAAGGCGTGGTTTTTTTCGTTTATTGTCTGAATGAGACTATATGCTTTTGGAATGAAAACCTCCTTAAAAGGATCTGAAATTTGGGATAGCCAATCAAATTTCAAAGGTTAATTTCGATTAAACAGAAAAATCTATTCCTGCCTTTGCTGCCTGTAAATGTTGATCTTGTCTTTTGATATTGAATAAGTGCCCATTTTTTACAAATCTTGCTCCTGTTTGCTTGAAATGAAATGGAACTTTCTGTTCGATGCATTGCCTTCGAATGTCAGTAACCCAATCATAATCACAAATGCGGGCGTCATTGCCAGACTCGCCGCCTGCAATCACGTTTTCAATCGAATTCTGCAACCAATGTGAAAGGTTTATCTGTTCCAGCAAAGGCTCACAGATGATTATTTTATGCCTTATAGGGAGACTTAGAAGAATTGGTAAACGATAATCCGCCCTCTCCTGGGTTTCGCAGGTAGATCCAATTGTTACATTCGAATAACCATCTCCCCAATCGGACGGCAAATTTATCTTAAATCTGTCGATCCGTTTTGTAATGATAAAAAAATGCAAATCGCTTCTGAAACGAATCATCTGCCATGCACCAATTCGCCAATTGTCAGCTTCTTCCAGGAAAAAGTCGGATGTAAAACAAGTATATACTGTTTCACCTGCCATTAGTTTGTATTTGCCATCGCGGCTTTTCTTTATTGGTAGATTAAAAGCTGCAGTTTTTGTTATTGCAGAAGCATCCCTGTCGAAAGTAGCGTCAATACGATATACATAGCAATTCTGACAGCCGGCACTTATTTTTCGGCAACCATGCCATGGATTCCATTGAGCCATCTGTAAATTTCCTTTTCAACTTGGTCATTCGTAAAAAATTCTCTATTAGCAATCTGCTCTCTGCCTTCATTAATCTTTTTTTGTTCAGAAGTCGTTTTATAAATAATTGATTCTGAATTTTTTTCAAGGATATTCTTAATTGCATTTAAAAACGATTTATTATTGATCCCTGCAATTTGATATATTGAAATATGTTTCATTCATCCTTTTTTGAAGTAATAGGTAAATCCTATTTCCCAAATATTAAGTTGTATGTCATTGTTTTGGCTTATTGGCAAATAATAACTTGAATTAATCTCAATCCTTTCTTTAAAGACAATCCCGATTTTAACAGGAATAGTAAACCAAATTCGTGTCGGATCAAGATTAAGCTCTTTTTCTCCAATATTATCAGTATAGGGTCCATAAATATGAGATATACAATTTGATTGAGTAATTTTTGAAACGCTTAAATCAATTCCCGCTCCGGTATACCACTTTATATTGTTTGTTAAAAATCCATTGTAGACTCCCGTATTACTTAACGTAAAGTTTTTCTGAGAAATTTTATAAGTATACTCAGCAGTAATATCATTCAGCGGCTCTGAATATTGGTCTCGTCTGGATACGTTATCCATCGAAAATTTAATCTCCTCACGGATGTAGAATCTTGAACCTGATTTTGAACTAATTTTCAATCCAATTCCAAAATATGGGGAGTAGGATGGACTAGCTGTTGCATTTGATGTTAGTCCGTCCAAACCTGAAATTTTAATATAATTTAAAGAGCTTATTCTTAACCCTGCACTTGCAAATAATTGATATCGGGGATTATTCCTTGAAACATTTATTGCACAAAGAATTGTGTTATTCCCTCCATTGATTAAAGAGAATATTTCAGTTAATTCTTTTCTGGAATAGGGAGGCGATTTTATTTTGTTTTTTAATTCCTTTGACCCTGATGAATATGTATTTGTCAGATAAGATAGTTGTTTTAAAAAGTATTTGTCTGTGATAATATTCAGATTGTCATCAACCTGGTAATAGGAACTATTTCTTAATTCTATAGGCTCAGGTGTATTTTGATCAGTGAAAAAGAAACGAGTTTTAATAGCATCTGTATAAGCGTAGAGATTGGCATTGCAGCCCTCTACCAAAACATTTAAAAAAACAGTTTTTCTTACTTTGCTTGTATCGGGTCCCGTATGAAGCATAGTAATTTTGTTTTCATCTAAGCTTACTGACAATGTAAATTTTTTATAAACATCCTTACCATCAATAGCAACGACCCGTGTATTATTAATATTTAATGTTTCTTTTTCAACTGCATTAAGAGATTTTGTGAAAATAAATTTATCCGGATTATTTTGCCAATCCATATCCTTTATAAATCCATGAATTGAATCTCCATTCATGTTAATTAGGGTCTGCTGAAAAAATGTAATAATATTGAAATTTAGATATTTGTAGCTATCTTTGGATAACCAAGTGCAAGGAATTATGGATAGAGCCAAAAGAAAACGTGCACCTACACCAACCTAT
>Ga0118677_10003397_pt1 | contig 30179 bp, 20 predicted proteins | sample AliMusrvi5mmetaG_FD_86154 | JGI IMG/M metagenome (GOLD analysis project Ga0118677, IMG submission 86154) | reverse complement strand
CTTGGCTCCCATGGTGCCGTAGGTGATGATATGGGAGACGCAGCGCTCGCCGTATTTTTGGCGAACATATTCGATGACCTCGCCGCGGCGGCTCTGGCAAAAGTCGATATCGACGTCGGGTGGGCTGATGCGTTCAGGATTGAGGAAACGTTCGAACAACAGTCCGAAGCGGATCGGACAAATGTCGGTGATGCCGATGGCATAAGAGGCAAGCGAGCCAGCGGCGGAGCCACGGCCCGGTCCCACTGGGATGCCTTGGTCGCGTGCCCATTGGATAAAATCGGCGGTGATGAGGAAGTAGGAGGAAAAGCCCAAGTGGTTGATCGTATCGACCTCATATTTGAGGCGTTCGGCGAGTTCGGGCTCATTGGCGCGCTCTTCGCCATAGCGTTTGACCAAGCCCTCGCGGCACACTTTCATGAAATACTCTTCGCGCGGGCTGCCGTCGGGGGTGCCGAATTGCGGGTATTTTTCCGATGATGTGGCATCGAGTTTGAGGGTGACGTTGCAGCGCTCGGCAATCTCGAGTGTGGCATCGCAGGCGCCCGGCACATCCGCAAACAAGCCGCGCATTTCCTCCGCGGTCTTGAAGTACAGCTCGGGCGAGTAGCGCATGCGGTTTTCATCGATGAGCAGATGACCAGTGCCGATGCACAACATCACATCGTGAGCCTCCCGATCTTGGGGCTTGAGGAAATGCACGTCGTTGGCCGCCACCGGTTTGAGGCCCAGCTCGGCGGCGAGCTTGAGTAGGCCGGGCGTGACGCGGCGCTCGGGCTCCAGGTCATGGTTGTGGATTTCGACATAAGTATTTTCCTTGCCGAAGATATCACAAAGCTCGACGAGCACCTCGCGGGCCTTGCCCTCATCGCCGGCTAGCAACCATTCGTTGACCGGGCCGGAAATGCAGCCGCTCAGGCAAATGATGCCTTTGGCGTATTCCCGCAGTGTGTCGCGATCGACGCGTGGCTTGCCGTGATAGAGGCCTTCGAGGTGGCCTTTGGTCACAAGCTTGCTGAGGTTGGCCCACCCTTCGTTAGTTTCTGCTAGCAACGTCAGGTGGGTGGCACGTTTGCGGCCGGGAATTTCCCGGCGGTCGTCAATGGTGGTGGGAGCCAGGTAGATCTCGCAGCCGAGGATGGCCTTGATTTTTTTGTCCTTGCAGGCTTTGTAAAACTGAACGGCGCCGTACAGGTTGCCGTGATCGGTCATGGCCACGGCCGGCATGCCTAGGTCTGCCGCGCGTTTGGCCAGATCCTTGGTGCGGATCATGCCATCCAGCAGCGAAAACTCAGTGTGCAGGTGAAGGTGGACGAAAGATTGGGACATCGGACGCCCAAATCCTAGCCATGCCCCGCCCAAGGGCAAGCGGCACCGTGCCTAAATCACCGATTTTTCGCCCGGCAACATGTCCGGTAGGGCGTGGCGGCCTCGCCGCTCCGTGATTCCCCCTGTGAGAGAGATGCTGCTGGACAAGGTCATGCGCTGCTTCTTGGGCAGCCGCCCATCCGGGCGGATAAATGGGTCAGCCGAGGCCGTCTGACCCTACCGGCGCGGTAGGGCGTGGTGGCCTCGCCGCGCCCTGATTCCCCCTGAGGGTGAGGTGCCATTGGCCAGGTCATTAGCCGCACCCTTTTCCAAATAGACGGAACTGGAAGAGTCTCCTGTAGTACCATGGGGCTGGGAGCTTCATCCCGTGTCTGTCGTGTGTGCTGCGGAATGGCTGCGGAATGGCTTGGCAAAGAGCCATGCATCGGGCAAGCTGCGGTTGTGAGCCGCTTGGTCAACCGCATGCGCGGAGGAGTCGCGCAAGAATATCTGTCGCATTGTAGCGGCGCGTCTATGACCGCCGCTGCGCATGAATCGCCAATGAACCCGCGTTTCCAGCAAGCGCCAACGCATGCGCATCGGCGCACACAGAGCGCCGCTACAACACATTTCAAGCCACCCTGTTATGGAAAAGCCAGGACTGACCTTCGATAACAAGTCTCATCGCTGGGTGGTACTATTCCTTGGGGGGCTGGTGTTGTGTCGCTTGCTGTTGCTGCTGTTCGCTCCTATGTGTGACCCCTCCGAGGCTCGCTACGCGGAAATGTCCCGCATGATGGTGCAATCCGGCGATTGGGTTACCCCCCAATTTGCTCCCGGCGTGCCGTTTTGGGCCAAACCGCCGCTCTCGATGTGGGCCTCGGCTGCGGGCATCGCATGCTTCGGCCCCAACCACTTTGGCGCTCGCATTTTCACCTTCTTAGCCGCTTTGGGCGTGCTGGTCTTGGTGGCGCGTGCGGCCCGTCACGAGTTCCAATCCAATGCGATGGGCTGGGTAGCCGCCGCGCTACTGATGGCCAGTCCGCTCTTCTATTACTGCTCTGCGGCGGTGATGACTGACCTTTTTTTGGTGTTAGGGACTACTCTAACCATGGTGGCGTTTCGATTGGCGCTAGAACAAAACTCGCGGTCGTGGGGATACGGATTTTTCCTGGGGTTGGCCGTGGGTTTGCTCGCCAAGGGGCCGCTGACATTGGTGCTGGCAGGCCCGCCAATCTTTGTGTATTGCCTGTGTACCTGCCAGTGGCGTCACCTCTGGCAACGCATTCCATGGCTTACCGGCACTCTGCTGATGTCTCTGCTCGCCGTGCCTTGGTATCTGCTTGCGGAAAACCACACGCCGGGATTCCTCGATTATTTCATTGTCGGCGAGCATATCCGCCGCTTCACCGTTGCGGCGTGGGCCGGCGACAAATACGGCAGCGCCCATTCCAAACCCATCGGCACGATTTGGTTGTTCGCGCTGTTAGCTACCTTCCCATGGTGCTTCGGCTTGTTGGCCACGCCGCTGCGCCAGTGGCGAAACTTCCGCAGTTGGGCGATGGCCGCCAACGGTCGCTGCCTCTATCTGCTGCTGTGGGCACTGTGGCCTCTGGTGTTTTTCACTCCTGCACGCAATATCATTGTCACCTATCCGCTGCCGGCACTGCCCGCTATCGCACTTTTACTAACTGAAATCTGCTGGCGGCGAAGCGTGCAGTCGCCAACGCCGCGCTGGTACCCGCTGCATCCGGTGCTGTTGAGCCTGGGAGGCGGAGTGATGTTATTGAGCTTGTTATTTGCCTTCGCCACGCCGCAGATTGCTCCAGGCTTCACCGAGCGCGAATTGGTCCGTTGCTATCATGCTCGTTGCACGCCTAACGACAGCTTGCTGTATTTCAAAAAACGAAAATTTTCGGCGGAATTCTACACTCGGGGCCAGGCCGGCACGACCGACTCGCTCGACGTGTTGTGCCAGCGCATGCAGGGACCCGGCAAACTATTCCTCGCTATCGACGCCAGACATTTTTCGCAGTTGCCTGACGCCGTTCAGGTTGGCTTCACCTTGCTCGGCCACTGGGGCAAGCAATCAGAGCTCTACCTACAGCGCGACGCGACACCTCATCTAACTACAGATCAGCCATGACTCCGCTCACCGCCGCCCCCGCCTCGCGCACGAAGCACCGTCCGTGGATCACCTGCGTGGTGCCAGCCTACAACGAGGCGGCTAGCATCGCGGAATTCTTGCACGGGCTGTGCCAACATCTGGCTGGCCTGAGCGAGCGCTTCGAGGTGTTAGTCATCGACGATGGCAGCAGCGACGCTACCAGCCAGCAGGTGATATCCCAGCCCGGCCCGATCCGCCTGCTCACTCTCTCTCGCAATTTTGGCAAGGAAGCGGCTATCAGCGCCGGCCTGGAGGAAGCCGACGGCGAGGTAGTGGTCATCATTGACGCGGATTTTCAACACCCGTTCCCGGTCATCGATGAATTCATCGAGCACTGGCAGCAAGGCTATGACATGGTCTATGCCGTGCGCCGCGAGCGCAATACCGATGGACGACTTCGCCGCCAACTAAGCCGCCTTTTCTATCAACTTATGAGCCACATGTCGTCGGTCCCCATACCGGAGGACGCCGGCGACTTTCGCCTGCTCGATCAACCGTGCCAGCAACTCTTCGCCGCGCTCCAGCGTTTCGGCAAAGCGTGTCTCCTCGGCGCGCAGCGTATCGGTGATAAAGCGCGCGTTATCATGCAATTCGTGATAATGCCCGCCCATAATCTCATCCAGCGTCGGCACGAGTTGATAGATAAATGGCGCGTGAAACCCGAGCACGCGCCCGAAACGATAGGCACGGCGGATGATGCGGCGCACCACGTAACCACGCTTGCTGTTGCTGGGCAGCACGCCGTCGGCGATCATGAAGGAGGCGCAACGGAGATGATCAGCGATGACGCGCAACGGAAGGAGCTGCCGCTCTTCCACCGCGGTGATTCCCGCCATGGTCCGGGTGGCCTGGATGATCGGTTGCAGCAGGTCGGTTTCGAAATTCGACGCTACTTCCTGCACCAGACTGGCGATGCGCTCCAACCCGGCGCCGGTGTCGATGCCCGGGGTGGGCAGCGGTTGATACTGGCCGTCCTGGTAGTTGAATTGTTGAAAAACGTGGTTCCAGAATTCGATCCAGCGATCGCAGCCGCAGGCGGGTGATGTGCAGTCCGGCCCGCACGCCAGGTGCGCGCCGCGGTCGTAATGCATTTCGGAACAGGGTCCGCACGGCCCGCTATCGCCGACCGGGCCCCACCAGTTTTCCTTTTTCCCCAGCGGAATAATCCGCTCATACGGCACGCCGATCGTGTGCCAGATCTCCTTCGCCTCCAGGTCTTCCTGGTAGGGCTCACCGGGATTGGGCCGGTAATAGGTCACCCAGATCTGCGCCGGATCCAGCCCCAGCCCGCCTTCCGCCGGCGAGAGCGTGGAGAATTCCCACCCCCAGCGCAGCGTCTCTTCCTTGAAATAATCGCCGAAGCTGAAGTTGCCCAGCATCTCGAAGAAGGTGTGGTGGCGCGCGGTGCGGCCCACTTGATCGAGATCATCGGTGCGGGCGCTCTTTTGCACGGTCGCCACGCTGCCATACGGCGGCTCGACCTCGCGGCGAAACCATGGCACGAACTGCTGCATCCCCGCGGTGGTGAAAAGCGTGGTCGGATCATCCGGCACCAACGAGCTACTCGGCAACACGGTATGGCCGCGTGCTGCGAAGAAGCGTAAAAACGCCTGGCGTATTTCATTTCCGGTCATGGGCGAAACGTTCCTGATCTGGTAGAATAACGCGCAGAGTATACCAGAAAGCCCGGGGGAGCGAAAACCTCCACACAGACGCTTTCGGTACCCCCGTCCGCCACGCTGTATGTACGCCTTTTCTTATTTCTTTATTAATAGCTCTAATAAACGGCTGTGGAAATGTGGAGACACGAGGGAAAGCACGCTCACGGGTGTTGTGCATAACCCAGCCGGAATCAGCGGACAACCAGTCGGTTACCCACACGTCGCGCGATCTTCCACAGCCTACCATCTTTCCCCCAATTACTTTTCCGCAAGCTGGGGAAAAGGGGTGGATCAGCGGAAAAACGCCGCGTTTTTCTCGATATACCCGTGCCACTGCTCGGGTACTTCATCGATATAATAGATTGCCGATACCGGACAGACTTCCGCACAGGCGCCGCAGTCGATGCATTCGCCGGGATGGATCAGCTTCTGTTCGCCGGCGTCATAGATGCAATCGACCGGGCACACCGTCACGCAGATGCCGTTTTTCACCCCTTCGCAGGGCGCGCAGATGACATGGGGCATACCGATGACCTCCAACAATGGCGGAAGATGCTATTTGGAGGGGAACGATGTTTGGAAGGGTGTGAGCGCCGCGAGCCCCGCTAGATTTACCTGTCACCTGGCGGGGCTCGCGGCGCTCACACCCTTCCAAACAGATCCCAGTTCCCAAACAACGTCTTCAATCCGTCCGGCCTATTATGACATGGCAGCGAAGTAACGTGCGGCATGGGTTTTGCACAACTGTGAAGACCGGTGTGGATGAAAATATGGCGTCGTCAGGGTGACCAATGCTAGCCCAGCGAAGAAGGCTGGCAAACGATATTCTCAATCGCACAAGTTAAGATATAATGCAGGATATCCGCAACTGTGGAAAGATAGTGTTGAAAAGTTTTTCAGCCTCTCGATAGCGGACAGTTAATCGTATCCTAACGATTTTTGAGCGTGGAATGTCCGTCAAAGCGGGAAATTTTCTACGTAAAAGCCAAAAAATCGCTGCCTCGACCCTATTGTGCTGACCCGCTGGGATAGCTATAATATGCGAGCGACTTGAGCACAGATATCCACAGTTATTCACAGCGTTGTGGATAAAACCGTTTAGTAATATTTCTGAAGCCGTTGTCTCTCCCGATCCGGTATTACGCACTATTCGCCGCTATTCTTTCCCCTGGATGGGGGTGCTTCGCTGACGCGGAGCGCTTTATGCCGTGCGGCCGCATTCCCCTGCCGGTTCAGCGAAGATTCGGTCCCGCGTTCACAGCCCGACCACTTGTTGGTCAGTTATTGCACCGATCGTTGTAACATCACTGCACCTCTGTCCGTACGGTGGCGTTCGTTCGCCCGCCGTATCGCAGCTCGTCGTGTCGCCAGAGATTGCATTATATTAACTGGAGGAGCGGATGTCACCGACGATTCTGACGTTGAACGAGATCTGGCCCAAAGCGGTGTCATTCTTACAGGAGATGATTCGCCGTCCGGGAGTGGCCAAAATGATCCAGGAACTACAACCCCTGGGTTTTGACGGGCAACAACTCTCGATCGGCGCTCCGAGCGAGTTTGCGAAAGACTGGTTTGAAAAGAAAGCACCCCAGCTTGCCAAAAGCTTGAGCGCGTTTTTTGAAGTACCCATCATCGTCCATTATTCGCTGGTGCAGTTATCGCTGCATCTGGATGAAACGGCACCGGACACCGAACTGCCGCCGGCCCGTCCTACCGACGTGAAAGCGCCGGCGCGGCGCAACGAAGACTACTTCGCTTCGCTCCCGCTCAATAAACGCTACACCTTCGAAGCCTTTGTGGTGGGGAAAAACAACCAGATTGCCCATGCCGCGGCGGAAGCGATCAGTCGCACCCCCGGCCATTCCTATAATCCGCTTTTTATTTACGGCGGCGTAGGATTGGGGAAAACCCATCTCATGCAGGCGATCGGGCACGCGGCGATTCAACGCAATCCCAAGCTGAAAGTGAATTACGTCTCCGGCGACACCTTCACCTATCACGTGGTCTCCTCGATCCGCGAAGACCGCTTCGGGGCGTTTCGTGAAGCTTATCGCGACGTCGATATCTGGCTGGTGGACGATATCCAGTTCATCGCCTCGCGCGAACGCACCGAGTCGGAATTCTTCCAGGCATTCAACACGCTCTACGAAACCGGCAAGCAGATTGTCATCACTTCCGACCGCCCGCCGAAAGAACTGCAGATCATGGATGCGCGGCTGCGCTCGCGCTTCGAGAGCGGTTTGATGACGGACATTAAGGCGCCGGATCTGGAAACCCGCATTGCCATCCTGCAGAAGAAAGTCGAGCAGGAGAGCACGCCGATCTCCGAGGATGTTATTCGCTACGTCGCCACCGTAGTCAACGCGAATATCCGCGCGCTCGAAGGGGCATTGATCAAGTTGCTGGCGGCCAGTTCGCTGGCGGGCCAGGAGATCACCGTGGCGCTGGCGATGGAGCAACTGCGCGATCACAGCATCATTACCGGTTCGAAGGCCGTCTCCATCGATGATGTCCAGCAGATGGTGGTGCAGCATTTCGGCATTACCCTGGCCGATATGAACAGCCCGTCGCGCACGCAAAACCTGGTGGTGCCGCGGCAGATCGCCATGTACTTGTGCCGGCAGTTGCTCGATGCATCTTTCCCGGAAATCGCGCGCCATTTCGGCGGCCGCGACCACAGCACGGTGATGTATGCCTGCGACAAACTCGAACAATCGGTGAAGATCGACCGGCAAATGCGCGCCGTGGTCAGCGAGCTCACCTCTCGCGTGCAAGAAGTGATGAAATAGCGGTACCGCACCCCTCAAAAAAGGAATGCATCCCCTTGTTGTCGAATTGACTGCTATACCCTAATATATTCGGCACCATATACGATCAGGAGTAATACCGTGAACTTTACCTGTCCGAAACGCGTCTTTCATGAAGCGCTACAAAGTGTGGCACGCGCGGTAGCAACGCGCAGCACGCTGCCGATTCTGGGCAATGTGTTGCTGGAGGCGCGCGCGGGGCAGCTGAAATTTACCACCACCGACCTGGAGATCGGCATGACCTGCACGCTCCCGCTGGACGTGAGCGAAGAAGGCGCCGTCACCGTGCCGGAGCGCATCATCCAGGACGTGGTCGGCAATCTGCCCGACGCGGAGTTGACCATCTCCTCCGACGAGCGCAATCTGCTCACCATCTCCGCGGCGAAATCGCAATACACCATTCACGGCTTGCCGGCGACGGAATTTCCGACCTTGCCGAACGTGCCGCGTGAATGCGTGCTGTCGATGCCGGGGCCGGTGGTGCGCGATCTGGTGCGCAAGACGCTCTTTTCCGCCAGTACGGACGAAGGACGCGTGATCCTGACCGGCTGCCTGCTGGCCTGGGACGGACAGACGACGACGATGGTGGCGACGGATACCCACCGGCTGGGCATCAAGCGCGCGCCGGCGACCGGCAAATTCCCGGGGACGCCGGTGTCGGTCATCGTGCCCGCCCGCGCCCTGCAGGAAGTGCTACGCCTGCTCGGGAGCAGCGAAGATCCGGTCGATATCGTCATCGGCGAAAGCCAGATTCTTTTCAGCAACGGGCGCGTGGAACTGGTCTCCCGGCTGATCGAAGGGCAATTCCCCGCCTACGAGCGGGTGATTCCGCAGGATTCGTCGAAACACATGGTGATCAATCGCCAGCAGTTCTACGACGCGGTGCGCCGCGCCAGCATCGTGGCGCGCGCCGAATCCAACAAAATCATCCTGCGTTCGGTCGATTCCACACTGACCATCTCCGCCGAGACCGGTGACGTGGGCAAAGCGTATGAAGAAATCCCGGTCAGCCTGGAAGGCGACACGGTCGAGATCGCCTTCAACGCGGAATATCTGCAAGACGTGCTGGGCGTTCTCGACACGGAAACCGTCGAGCTCGGAATGGCCGGCCCGCTCAACCCCGGCCTGCTCACCGCCAACGGCGAACCCGACTACCAGTATGTGGTGATGCCGATGCAGATGCTCTGACGGACGGCGGACAGATTGGGAGTATACCGAACGGGAGGGTTGGCAACGACCCTCCCGTTTTTTTGTAACCCATTGGTGATACACCTCCCTCCCGACCCGACGCCACTCCGCTGCGCTGCGTGGCTCACTACCAACTGGTGCGTTATGGTAAGATAAGCTTGGTGGAGGAATGTCGATGCGCGTATTCCTGACCGGGGCGACGGGGTTCGTCGGGACACATTTGCGGCGGGTGCTGGTCGGCGCCGGGCATACGGTGGTCGGGTTGGCGCGCCGGGCGCAGCCGGAGGAAACGGGCGTCACCTGGATCGCCGGCGGGCTCGAGCAGGAGCCGGCGCTCCTTGCCGGCATGGCTGACTGCGGGGCGGTGATCCATTTGGTGGGCATTATCCGCGAAGCAGGCGCGCAAACGTTCGAACAAGTCCATGTGCGCGGCACGGCGCAGGTACTGGCGGCGATGCAGCGCGCCGGCGTTTCCCGCCTGCTGCAAATGAGCGCACTGGGCGCCGGTCCCGACCAGACGACGGGCTATTACCGCACCAAATGGGCGGCGGAAGAATTGGTGCGCGCAGCGGGTTTCGATTACACCATCTTCCGCCCGTCGCTGATCTTTGGGCCCGGCGACGGCTTCATCAACACGCTGGTCGCGCAGTTGCGCGCCTATCCGGTCATCCCGATTATCGGCGCCGGTGATTATACGTTCGCGCCGATCTCCGTGCACGCCGTGTGCGCCGCCTTCACCCAGGCGCTTGAACTCGATGGCCCAACGAAGGCCGCCACCTTTTCGCTCTGCGGTCCCGAAGTGCTGACCTACCGGCGCATTCTCGACCTGCTCGCGCACCGCCTGCGCATCCGCAAACCCCGCCTGCATATCCCCGTCGCCGCCATGTCGCTGCTGATCCGCCTGGGCGAACTTCTGCATCTCCCATTGCCGATCACCCGCGACCAGATGACCATGCTCCTCCTCGGCAACGTCTGCCCGGATGACGCTGCCGGGAAGGTCTTTACGTTGCCGAAGATCACGCTGGCGGAAGGGATTGCGGAATACTTGTGAGGAATCCTCCGTATTCATGCTGGTGACGATATGGTGCCCCAGGTATTCAGCAGGAAAGAGGCAAAAGTGAATAGAAATAACCCAGCATTACTCGGCTACTACTTGGTGAATTAATTATACCAACATGAGGAAGAACGCCTGACCATATTATCCGCATGAAGGCGAGGATAAATATAATGAATGGAATAACTTTTTTTCGCGAACTGCGATTACGGAACTTTCTGTCCTACGGACCGGATAGCCAACCCTTATCACTGCAGCCACTAAATGTCTTGATTGGTCCCAATGCGTCTGGCAAGTCGAATCTATTAGAGGCAATCGGCCTGTTATCTGCGACACCGCGCGATCTGGTTCAGCGTGTTGGAAGTGTCGGAGATTGGCTTTGGAAAGGCACACCGAGCAATGACCGTGCTGCCGCGGAGATCGATGCCGTTGTGGAATGCCCACCAGATACTTTGAGCGGGATGATTCCTTTGCGTTATCGCATGAGCTTTACACAGGTTGGTCAACGCATGGAATTGGTTGATGAGGTGATTGAGGAAGCCGAACGACGGCGCAATAATGAGAACGATGTATTTTTCTATTATCGATATGAGCACGGCCATCCGGTCCTGAACTACCGACGTGCAGATCAAGATAGCACGTATCAGAAACGAGAACTTCGACGCGAGGACCTGCGCCTTGACCAATCGGTGCTATCACAACGTAAAGATATTGACCTATATCCGGAAATCACCTATCTCGGCGAGCAATTCGGGCGCATGCCCTTATACCGTGAGTGGAACTTTGGACGTTTCGCACCACCACGCCTGCCACAACCCGCTGATGCGCCCATTGATTTTCTGCTCGAAGATTGTAGTAATCTCGGGCTGGTATTGAATGACCTGGAACATCGAGGACAGCGAAATATACTCCGCGCGTACCTGCAAAGGTTCTATGCCGCGATTGAAGACATCTCCGTTAAAGTGTATGGCGGCACTGCGCAGGTGTTTGTGCATGAACGCGGATTGAATCAGCCGATACCGGCGACGCGCCTATCCGATGGTACATTACGATTCCTTTGCCTGTTGGCAATTCTATGCCATCCTTCACCACCACCGGTCGTTTGCCTCGAAGAGCCGGAGCTCGGTCTGCACCCCGATATTATGCCGATGCTGGCAGAGCTCCTTTTACAAGGCGCTGAGCGGACACAATTATTCGTGACCACCCATTCTTCCGACCTGGTTTCTGAGCTGACGAGTGTACCTGAAGCGATTGTGGTGTGTGACCGAGACGAGGATGGGACACGGCTTCAGCGTCTCGAAGCAGCCAAGTTAGAAGAATGGCTCGATAAATACACCCTGGGTGATCTGTGGCGCATGGGGGAAATCGGGGGAACGGCATGACCACAGAGATACGCATCTACATTGAAGGTGGTGGGCAAACCAGACACATTCAGGCTCCGTTACGCCAAGGATTTGAGGCATTCTTCGGTACGGTGAGGCGTCGGGCAACCGAGTGTGGGATACGTTTTCAAGTTATTATGTGTGGCAGTAGAAATGATGCTTTGGATGATTATCTCCATGCGCTGAGATCTCATCCACAGGCGGTGAATGTGTTACTCGTCGATAGCGAGAGTCCGGTCGCCAATACCGATTCACCTGGTGATCACCTTCGTCGCCGAGGGTGGAACCTTCCTCACCCCTTTGATGCGCGCTATCATATGATGGTGCAGTCAATGGAAGCATTGTTTGTGTCTGATCAAGAAGCCCTGGCAGGTTTTTATAAACAAGGTTTTCACCAATCAGCACTTCCTCAACATGCTAATTTAGAAGCCGTGAGTGTCCAGCAGTTGTCTGCAGCCTTAAAGGCGGCAACAAAGCAGACCCAAAAAGGTGAATATCGGAAGATTCAACATGCTGCGAAAATTCTTTCTCTGCTAACTGTAGCATGCGTGCGGAAAGCCCTTCCTCACTGTGAGAAGCTATTTCTATACATCGAATCATTACTATAGCTTTTTACTTTCCCTACCGCAAAGCCAGATATTAACTGGTCGGCATATCGGATACCTACCCCATCACCCTACTCCCACAACTATTCTCACGGTTGGGTTTCTAATTAACTGAGTATCTCCTTCCACCTTATTCAGAAAGGCTCGTCGAATGACCACATCACCTTTCACTTTTCCCATCGCTCTCCTGCTGCTGCTCGGTGCAATGATCAGCGCCGGGGCGCAGGGGATGGCGCCGCGTGACGCGTATGCGCCGGTACCGGCCAATGGGGTTATCACCTTGACCGATTACGGTTTCCGTGATTGGGGACCGGAGTTGGTGCATTACACGCTGGATACGCAACGCTTCAAGCCCGGCAAGCTGGTGCTGCTTGATGGCAAGGGGCAGGCGGTGCCGTTTCAGGTGACGCCGACGGCGGAAAGAGGCACGCTGTTGTCCTTCGTCGCCGCGGTGAAGCAAGGCCAGACGTCGACCTACACCCTGCAAGCGTCACCGAAAGACCGCGCGGGGGAGCACGGCACGCTGTTGCAACAAAAAAAGGGCGGCAGCGTGGAAGTGGGCAACGAGTATTTCACCCTCGCGTTGCCGCGACCGGCGAGGAAGTCGTTCCGAACCCCGGTGGCGGCCGACCAGGTGCCCGCGCCCATCCAGCGCTGGAAGCAGGCGGGGTGCAACTGGGCGGGTGGCGCCCACTTTGCCACCGCGCGCAAGGTGACCGGTTATGAGATCCGTTGTCTTGACGAAGGACCGGCCAGTGTGACCTACCAGGCGCGCTACCATTTCGCGCCCAAGGGTGAATATGCCTGGCAGGTGCGGGTGAGCGCCGGCGTGCCGGTGGCGGTGATCAGCGAGGACTTCGATTTCGGCGAGATCACCGAGGGGCACGACTTCCTCATGCTCGGGCTGGGAGAAAATTGGCAGCCGGAGCAGATCGGATTCCAGACCGGTGAAAACGTCACCATGCACAACGTGCTCGAACCGCTGCCCGCCTACCTCGAACGGCGCAAGGCGGAAGGCAACAAGGCGGTGAGCAACGTCAGCAGCAAAGTGCCGCCGGAAATTTACAAACCCGCCGACGGGATGGTCTTGCTCGATAAAATCTCCGCCACCGGCACCTGGGGGCCGAAAGGCGGCGTTAATCTGCGCGCGGCAAAGAAAGATGGCGGCGCCTGCGACATCTCCGTCTTCCCCTACTTCTGCGGTTCCTGGCGGCATGCGATGAGCCTGCTGACCTGGTATGATCCCGCGCATGGAGTGGAAGTCGGGTTGCCGTTGGGCGTGCGGCCCATCCGCTGGTATCTGGATCTGTCCGACGACCAATCGCCCTTCTGCTCGCATGAACATGACCCCGACTTGCCCGCGACCTATGGTCGCCGCGTGTGGGCGCTCGGATTCGGGTTGAATACCAATACACTGGCCATCTGGCCGGAATTCGCCGATTCGCTCAGCAAGCCGGACTACCAGGGGAAGATCACCGATCCCTATACCTACACCCGTTCCGTCCTCGGTTTCATCGGATTGGATGAGTACAAAGAATGGATCGTCGATTGGCCGGAAGACCCGGCGAAGGCCGTCTACCCGCGCGCCTACGCGACGAAAGCGAGCATCGAGCGCCTGAAGCGCACGCTCGACCAGCACCCGGACAAAGACCTGCTGGAGTCGATGTATCTGCTCGACGGGAAGACGGAATCGGCCAAAGCCAGCGCCAACCGCGCGCTGTATGCCTTCACGCACCCGTATGTCAATGATTGGAAAACCTTCGGGTTGACCGCCTATATCGCCACCTACTCTTACACTTTCACCGTCTACGCTGAAGACGCGCTGGCCTGCCCGGAGTTACCCGCCGAACTGCGCGTAAAGCTGCGGCGCATGCTGGCGTTATACGCCTATCTCTTCGCCGAACCGGATCGCAATCCGCGCGGGGCGGGGATGCACCTGGGCAATCCGAACATGCCGATCGGGCGCACGGAAGCGCTGGTCGAGGTGGCGCCGCTGCTGCCCGATCATCCGCGCTACGGCTACTGGATGAGCATGTTGAAGGACTACACCGCGCTGAAGCTGGCCACCATGACCGAGCCCGGCGGGGCCTGGCTCGAGCCGCCCACCTACCAGATGTATGGGCCGACGCGCGCGCTCTCGCTGGCGCAGTTCATCCTGCGCAACAGCGGGTACGGCGACCTGGCGAAGGAAGGCTGGCACGCGAAAGCGCTGGAATATGACGCCAACCTGACCATGCCCGATGTGCGCTTCAAAGGCTGGCGCATTCTGCCGGGGATGGGCAACAGCGGCGACACGCTGGAGGCGGTCTTCGGCATGGCGGCCGGTGTGGTAGAGCAGGCGGACCCGGAAGAGGCCGGCTTCTTCAAAACGATCCACCGGCTGAACAGCGGCAACCTGAAAGTCTCCGGCGGAAACGAAGGCGTCGCCTACGCCTTCATGTACCAGCCGGACGTACCGGAAAAACCGCGTCCGTTGACGACGAAATTCGTCCCCGGCTACGGCGTCGCCTTCCGCGCCCACTATGGCACGCCCGACGAGACGGGGATGCTCTTCCGCTGCGGCTTCAACAAGAGCCACTGGGACATGGATACCAATAACACCATCCTTTACAGCAAAGGCGCGCCGCTCTCGCCCGGCACCGGGTACCAGTATTACTACGGCCCGGCATCGAAGGATAACGCCATTTACCACAACCGGGTGAAGGTCGGCAAAATCGACGCGCCGGAGCTGTTTGGACGCTGCGAAGACACCATCCTGGATTACGGCTTCGGCGACAACGTCGATTACGCGCTGGGGCATGAATATTTCCCGCCGGAATATTTCACCGACGGCAAGGGGGAGATGACCTGGCGGCGGCACGTGCTCTTCCTGAAGAGCGCCCAGCCGGCGGGAGCGAACTACTTCGTGCTGCGCGATACCTTCCCCGGCATTCAGGACCGGCAAACCTGGTGGCACTGGCTGAACCTGGATGGTAAAGAGATGATCAGCCAGCAGGGCAACGAGATTGAGATGAAGACGAAATACGGCGCCGGCACCCACTTCTGGTTCACCGAGGCGCTGCCGGGCAAAGCGGTACTGACCTTCGATTACAACATGGGGCCGAATTATCACCATTTGGCCTTCTGGAAGTCGTTAGGCGTACCGGGCCCGCAGGACAAAGAAGTGAAGACCATCTACCAGTTGACCGGCAAACCCGGCGGCGATTACTTCTACGCCGTCTTCCCGCACAAGGACGGCGAGACGCTGCCCACCTTCGCCCAGGCCGGCGATGGCTGCCTGAAGATCACCACCGCGGAAGCGACGGACTACGCTTTCGTGAGCGACACGCCGCTGAACTACGACAAAGACGGCATCCTCTTTACCGGCAAAACCGGCGCCGTGCGCATCTTCCCCGACCATGTGGTGTTGAGCATGACCAGCGGCTCCGGGCGTGTCGGCTATAAAGGGTATTCGGTGGAAGGCCATGGGCCGTTCGAGCGCACGGTGAAGCTGGCGGAGCTGAAGCCCGGCGTGGTGAAGATCGACGGCGGCTACGCAAAGCAGCTCGTCACCAAAGGGATCGGCGGCGGCATCACCGTGACCGGCGAGGAACCGTTCGAGGCCAAACTCGACGGCGAGAATATCCGCATCCACACCACGGGGCGCGCGCGCGTGCTGCAGGTAACCCGCCCGTCGTATATCTGGATGCCGCAGTTCTTCCTCGATGGCCGGGAATGGATGGCGTTCTGGACCGACTACGCCGGTTCCGACTGGGGCAAAGATAAAAACACCGCGCTGATCTCCGTCAGCACGCTCGACGGCGACCACGACCTGCTCGTCCGCAACCGCATCTTCCGCAAAGTGTGGGACAAGCAATTCACGCCGATGGTGGCGACGCCGGTGAAATAATCCCTGGGACCGCGGCCATCCTGGCCGCCCCCGTCTTTCCGGCCATACATGGCCGGGCTACCCAGCACCGCCCCATACATGGGGCGGTGTATGACCGCGTAAATTTGCCACGCTGCTTGCATGGGAGGGCGAGACTCCGTTCGAGCCCAATTCTGCCGTTGCGTGATACTATTCGCGGGGGCTCGAACGGAGTCTCGCCCTCCCGAGTCAGCAGCATCGCATATTAATGCTGATGCTCAATTAATTTGAGAAAACATCTTGGAAAGGTACCAAACCATGATCAATCGTCTGTTATGTCTCGGCCTCCTGCTCGTGTCGGCGATGACGCTCGTTCAGGCGCGCGAGTGGACGGTGACGCTCACCGATTATACCGGGCGCGGATTTCCGCCTGACCTGGTGAATTATCGCCTGCCGGCGCCGATGGACGCGACCAGGCTGCGGGTGATCGGACCGGATGGGAAGGTCGCGCCGGTGCAGGTGACCGCGGTAGCCGGCCAACCCGCCACGGCGAGTTTTATCGCCGAGTTGCCGGCCAATGCCGTCGTGCATTATACCCTGCGCGATGACGGGCAAGGCGCGGTGACGCCCGCCGCGCGCGTCGAGAAGACGGCGGAGGGGCTGGTGCTCGCCAATAGCCTGCTGGCGGTGCGCGTGCCTGCAGTGACGGCGAAGACTTTTAATCCGCCGGTCGCCGCCAACACCCTGCCCGCGCCGATTCTCGCCTTTCGTGGGCCGGACGGCGGCTGGCGCGGCGCCGGGGCGCTGCTGACGAAGCGACCGGTGAAAGCATTCCGCCTCACGCAGACGGCGGTGGGCCCGGTGTTCAACGAAGTGCGCTACGAGCTCGACTTCGCCGGCGGCAGTTACTACCACGCGGTGATCCGCGTGACGGATCGCCTGCCTTTAGCGCAGGTGACGGAAGAATACGACCTGGGCACGAACGACGGCAGCGATTTTTGGCAGCTCAACCTGTCGCAAGGCTGGGCGCCCGACGGCGCCGAGTTCATGAGCGCGCTCGGGCAGGGCTACGTGCCGGTGTCCTATCATCCGCTGGCGGAACTGACGAAGAAACTGGAATCCGGCGTGAACGGCATGCCGACGCCGGCCGCCGCGGGGGAAAATCCCGTGCGGCTGATCCAGCATGATGCCTGCTGGGGCGCGCGCTACGTCTCCTACTTCGATATCTTCTCCGACGCCGACCGCAAGGCCAATCCGGGCGGCTTCGCACTGGCGGCGGTGGCGCCGCTGCACAAGGGGAACTGGCGGCGGGCGAACAGCATTCCCGTCTATGCCGGCGACAAGGGCGTGCGCATCTGTTTCCCCATGGGCGTGGTGCCGATCTCCTGGCAGAACGAGCCGGGGTCGGATGTCTCTCCCTTCTCCGCGCATGAGCACGATCCCGCCTACCCCGCCACCTATGGCCGCCGCGAGTGGGGCCTGTTGCTGGCGCAAATGCCGATGAAGGAAACCACCGTCTATGGCGACGGCCCGGGCTACATGGCGCGCAATCTCTATGGCACCATCGGGCTGGATCGTTATAAGGATTTTATCCTTTCCTGGCCGGATAAGGCGACCAGTTATCCGCGCGTGTTCCTCACGCCGGCGGAAGTGACGAAGTTCCGCGAGGCGATGAAAGCCGAACCCGATTCCCCGGTGATCAAGGATTTGAAAACCTATTACTGGTATACCGGCGAGGCGGCGACGGCGAAGCAAGAACTGCAGCGGCTCAAGGCCGATTTCGCTACCAGCATCGACTACATTATCACCTCGGTCTCCATCGGGCATCACCACACTTATTACTATGCCAGCATCGCCTCACACGCCGATTCGCTGCTCTCCTGGCCCGACTTGCCGGCGGCGGAGCGCGAAGCCATTCGCGTGAAGCTGGCGCTGATGGCCTACTTCATGGTCGATGCCGACGTGATGAGCCACGGCGACGGCTCGCACCACGGCAACCCGAACATGGGCGTGTCGCGCCAGATGGACATGCTCAATATCATGGCGCTGCTGCCCGATCATCCGCAGTATTTGAAGTGGCGCGACTATATGAGCATGTTCATGGACTATAAGACCGGCAGCTTCATGGCGCCCGGCGGGTCCTGGTTCGAATATGGCGGCGCCTACCATATGCATGGCTACGGGAAGATTTTGCGCGGGATGGCCGGCTTGAACGTGTCCGGCGCGAAGGACGCCGGCGAAATGTATACCTATAACCGGCAGGATCTGGATTATTTCCTCAACCTGCTCTCGCCGGTCGATCCGCGTTTCCACTCGCGTATGGTGCCGGGCGACGCCAACTCGTCGCCGGCCACCGCCCCGGAATATCTCATGGGCATGGGCACGGTTGCCGAGCGCGATCCGGACTTTGCCGCCAACCTGCGCTGGGCGTGGAACAACAACGGGCAATTCACCAACAATCTGACCGTGCCCGCGCTGTCCCGTCCGTGGATCGCGCCTAAGGAACCAGTGCTGACCAGCCGCATCTATCCCGGTTTCGGGGTGATCTTCCGCGCCCACCAGGGCCCGGACGAGACCTACCTGTTCTTCCGCAGCGGCTACAACTGGAGTCACTGGCCGACCGACCAGGGACACCTGATCCTCTACAGCAAAGGCGCGCCGCTGCTTCCCTGCCAGCCGTACCAGTACTACACCGCGCCGCGGACGGATTTCGACCAATACAACATCCTGCGCTTCGGCGATAAAGAAAATATCTCCGAGCACGGCTGGGCGGACAGCAATATCCTCGACCACGCCTTCGGCCCGACGGTGGACTATGCCTGGTCGTCTTCCGGCTATCCCGACTGGTATATCAAGCCGGGGGCGGTGGCGCCGTTTTTCGGTGGACCGCGCAAGCTGGCCGTTGGAGTGGATCAGCACCCGGGCGCCTTCACCTGGGACCGCCAGATCCTCTTCCTCAAAGGCGCCAGCGGGAAAAGTCCCAACTACTTCGTGATTCGCGATACCGAAAATGGGGCGGGCAAGCTGGCAAGCTGGTTCAACCTGAATCTGTTGGGACGCAAGGAGAACGTGCAGGTGACCGGTTCGCGACTGGCGGTGGATACCGAATGGCCGACCAAACTGGATGTCCTCTTCCCCGGACGCACCGCGCTGCCGTTCGACATGTATGAGGATAATAAACTCTTCGCCTATGGCCCCTACAACAAAATCACCAATCCGGTGGCCGGGCAGCCGCTCTCGCGCAACTGGCTGGATAAAGACGGGAAACCGGCCCTGCCGGGTGGTCCCCCGCCGGCCATCGAACAGCAGGTGCAACTGCGGATGCCGGGCGCGCCGGGCGAGGAATATAGCTGGGTGCTCTACCCGCGCGGCGACGGCGAAGCGACGCCGGCGGTGACGCGGCTCGCGCCGGGGGTGGTGAAGATCGTCACCGCCGAAAGCACCGATTACGCGTTCCTGTCCACCACGCCCATCACCTTCGACGCGGAGGGCGTGACCTTCACCGGCAGTGCCGGCTCTGTGCGCGTGGCCAAGGCCGGAACCGTCACCCTGGCGCTCACCGGTGGGGTCGGGCAGGTGGGGTATAAGGGGTATGTCATCACCGGCGCCGCCCCGTTTGAAAAAACGGTGGCGATGAAAGAACTCCGCCGCCGGCAAGTCGCCAGCTCCGGACTCGTCGATGGATTCACGCTCCAACCCAGGTTAACCGGACCGCAGCCGGTCGTTCCCGGCGTCAGCAAAGCGACGGCTGACGGCATCACCGAATACCTGGTGAAGAGCGACGCGCCGGTCACTGCGACCGACGGCAACGTCAGCCTCACCGCACGCCAGGCGATGATCCAGATCTCCCCCGCCGGCATCCGCTTCGTGGTGCCCGAGCGCGCCTACGCGCAACTGTCGGTCGGCAATGTCGGCGTGCGCGGCGTCGGACCCTTCGATCTGACCTTCACCGCCGAGAAAATCACCGGCAGCGTGAAAGGCGACACTCGCACGCTGGTCACCACCTGGCCCGCGCAGATCACCCGTCCGATGTATCTGATGGACGGCACCCGCTGGTACGCCGGCTTCGCCGACGAGCACAGCATCTATAAGGGCACGCCGACCCCCCAATTTGCCCTCGCCCTCGGCGTCACCGATGGCCCGCACAAGGTGGAGATCAGCGAATGGGTCTTCCCGGTCATGCCGCCGAATCCGGCGCGGAAGGGGATGGAGTAAACGGGATAGCCATCTCTTTTCAGCGAATTGAAGCCAAGGTTGTCTGGCGCGCGAGCGTCCCCGCGAGCACACGTCTGCGTACAGTTCGTCTGGCGCGCGAGCGTCCTCGCGAGCACATGTCTGCGTAAAGGCTGGCTCAGACGTGTGCTCGCAAGGACGCTCGCGCGCCAGATTCGGTTTCCCGGCAGGAACCTACTCCCGTAAAAGCGAACTGAAAGATCGGTCGCATTCGCGGCACATCGCAACAGGCTGGAGATCCACCATGCAAACCTGGCTTTCCTCATCCCTCACCCGCGCGTACCCCTCCACCCCGCCCGGCGACCGGCAGGCGCTGACGTTGGAAGCGGCGCGCGGGGAGCGCGTGTCGTTTCAGGTGCTCTTTCGCCGTGAGGAGAGCGACCGCGTGGTGACCGCGTCCGTTGCCGCGCCGGATGACCTGGAAGTGACGGTGCGCCGGGTGGGATATGTGCCGCTGCCGCACCTGAATACCGGCGTGCCGCGCGAGGAGATCGACGGGCTGGCCTTCCTGCCCGGGCTGGTGCCCGATCCGCTGCTGCCGGAGACCACCTGCCACGCCGGGCCGTATGAAACCAATGCCTTCTGGATCACCGTGCGCGTCCCGGAGAGCGCCGCGCCGGGCAGCTATGCCATTCCCGTCACCCTGACCCCGAATGACGAGGAGCCGGTCACGCTGACCGCGCAGGTGCAAGTGTATGCCGTGGTGCTGCCCGTCCGCGCGAACTTCCCGGTGACCCACTGGTTCTACGCCGACGCGCTGATCGACTTCTACCACGTCACGCCGTTCGACGAGTCGTTCTGGGCTATTCTCGCCCCCTACCTGGCGGATGTCGCCGCGCATGGGCAGGACACCATCTACGTGCCGGTCTTCACCCCGCCGCTCGACGGCGTCAAGCGCCCTACCCAACTGCTGCACGTGACGCGCGATGGCGAGCGCTACCACTTCGACTGGACGCAGGTGCGCCGCTGGATTGCCACCGCGCAGGCGCAGGGGCTGACCCGCTTTGAGTGGTGCCACCTCTTCACCCAGTGGGGCGTACAACACGCTATCCGCATCTACGAAGGGCATGGGGTGGACGAAACGCTGCTCTGGCCGCCGGAAACCGGCGCCACCTCGGCCACCTATCGCAACTTCCTCGCCCAGTTCCTCCCGGAGCTCGAACGCTTCCTGCACGCGGAAGGGATCATGGAGCGCAGCTTTTTCCACCTTTCCGATGAGCCGGGTGGTGGGCATCTGGACAACTACCGCGCGGCGCGCGAATTGCTGCGCGAACTGGCGCCGTGGATGTCGGTGATGGATGCCTTGAGCGACATCGAATTTGCGCGGGAACGGCTGACGGATATTCCCATTCCGGTGATCAGCAGCGCGCCGGCGTTCATGGCGGAAGGCTTTCCCGCCTGGGCCTATTTCTGTTGCGCCCCGCGCGAACGCTATCTGAATCGTTTCCTGGACACCCCGCTGGTGAAGGTGCGCATGTCCGGCTGGCTCTTCTACCGCCTGCGCGCGCAGGGCTTTCTGCACTGGGGCTATAATTACTGGTGCAAGAGCCAGACCCGGCAGTTGATCGATCCCTACACGGTCAGCGACGCGCTGGGCTGGCCGGGCTGGACCTACGGCGATCCCTTCATGGTCTATCCGGGCGCGGATGGCCCGGTGGATTCGCTGCGCTGGGAGATCTTTGCCGAAAGCCTGCAGGATTACGCCCTGTTGCAAGCCGCCGGCATCGATCCCGACGATCCCTCATTGACGGAAATCATCGACTACCGTGATTTTCCGCGTCAGGAAGCCTGGATTCAAGAATGCCGGCACCGCTTGTTGACGGCGCTGAGTGGGTAGCGGAGGTTTCTGGTGTCGGGTTTCAGGTGTCAGGTAGGGGACCGGCAGCGAAATTCATAGGGGGGCAAAGGGTTGTCCCCTTACGGTTCAGTTAACGTCAATAATTATCAGCCTCATGTTGGACGCTTGGTACTGTTTGGAAGCCGACGCCAGTCGCGTCCCGTGACCGCTGATAGCATCATCGGCGAAAGCTGGCATCCCGTCAGGAGAACGGTGCGGCAGCGGCAACCTTCTCGCGCGAACTGGTCACGGAGCGCGACTGGCGTCGGCTTCCAAACCGTGCCAGGATAACTCCGTGATCCGTTAGCCGCAGCGGTTGAATTCTTGCTGTGAACGGTTCGCGCCACGCCGAGAGGTGCTTATTTGCTCGCGGCTTTCTTCTTTGTCAGCTCGGGTTTCACCGGTGTTTCCCGCAGGCTGTCCGGAACGAATTCCAGGTCGCTGGCTTCGTGGATGGCGAGTTCGATCTGGAAGTGCATGACTTCGGGGGGAACGGGGGACTGGTAATCGGTCAGGCAGGCGCGGAGGGCGTCGGCGGGAGAGAGCTGTTCCGTGCGCGTGCCGCGATAGACTTTCACCGCCAGCGCTTCGGCGGCGCCGGGGGTGAGCAGAATAGGCAGCAGCGGAGTGAGACCCGGGCATTGGTCGTCGGGTATCTCGACGTTGCGCCGGTGGCAAAGGGTGCGGATGAGCTGCAGGCTCTCTTCCGGCGTGGTGGTGGGGAAGATGGGGATCTTCACATCGATGCGCCCCGGGCGCTTTAGGTCCACTTCGATCAAGTCCGGGCGGCTGGAGGCCAGCACCCAGACGATCTTGCCGCGGTTATCGGTGTCGCTCATCTCGGCGGCCATCATCGAATAAATCCGGCCGGAGATGCCGGAATCATCCGAACCGGTGTCGCGTTTGCCCAGCGCCTGGTCCGCTTCGTCGATGAAGACGATGCAGCGTCCCAGCGCATGCAGCAGGCGGAAGATCTTTTCCAGGTTGCCTTCAGTGCTGCCCACCCACTTGTCGCGGAAGTTTTTGAACTTCACCACCGGCACGCCCGCCTCGCCGGCCAGGCATTCGATCATGAAGGTTTTGCCGGTGCCGACCGGCCCGCAGAGCAGATAGCCCATCGGCATGGCTTGCAGATCGCCGGATTTCCACAGCGCGATGTCCTGCCGCAGCCACTTTTTCACCTTTTCCTGCCCGTACAGATCGTCCAGCGTGCGTTTGGAATCGATGAATTCGATCAAGCCATTGCAATCCTGCTCGACCAGTTCCTTTTTCAGGGTAGCCAGATCGTCCGGGCAGATGGCCTGTTTGGTGTGCTCTTTCGTCTTCAGCAGGCGTTCCACCGCGCTCAAACTGGCGCCGGCCAGTTGCTGCGCGGGGAGATCCAACTGGTCGCGATACGCACCCAATGCGGTCGGATATTGCGGCAGCATCAGCGCGAAGGCGTCGTGCAACTCCTGCGGCGACGGCAGCGGCAGTTTGAGCTGGCCCGCGCGGGTGTTATTGACCAGCAGCGGATGGAGATCGTTGAGATTTTCCGTCAGCAGGAAGGTGGCCAGCGAGTGGCGGGTGAGCAGGCTATCGGCGGACCAGTCGCGCATCAGCAGCGCCAGCGCGTTCAGATCGTAGCTCCAGCCGCCGCCCAGGTTGGGCGCCACCAGGTCGGCGGCGTTGATGATGCAGCCGATCTGACAGGTGCCCCGCCCCAACTGCGCCAGATTGGCGCTGTAGCGGAAATAGTGGGTGAGCATCTCGATCGTCGGCCGCGGTTGCTTGGGGAATTCCGGCTCTTCCTTCAGGTGCGGCCATTGCGAAAAGATCGGTCCGCCCTTTTCCACCCGCACGCCGTTGCCGAGATCGTAACTGAGGATCACATCGAAGCGCGCCAGCAGCACGCGCAGCAGAAAATCGGTCAACGTGCCGATCTCCGCCGTGTCGTTCAACGGCAACACGCGCCGGTCATTCACATTGCCATAGAGGATGAACTGATTGGTCGCGTCGCTTTCATAGAGCGTGATTAGTTCATTCGCCCACGGCGGCAATGCCACGGCTGGGGTGGGGTTGGACATCGTGTTTCACCTTTGAGATGGACTAGGGAGGTAGCGCAATCGGTTACTTTTCACGTATCCGTTCAGGCCTTGCTGGCGCGCGAGCGTCCCCGCGAGCACCGAGAAGATACCCAACCTGCTCGCGAGGACACTCGCGCGCCAGCGGGGCCTGCACGGATACCTTTTTACTTATGCGCCCTTAGTCGCGTCGGTGGCCGGTCCCATTGTTTTCGGGGGTTCGGTGACCGGGGCCGTTGTGGTGCCGGCGACCGGTTCCAGGGTGATGCCGGATTTGGCGGCGAAGTCGGCCAGCGCCTGATCGGCCAGCGCATTCTGTTCCGCTTCCTTCATCTTGATGCCGCTGGTATCGATGGAGTCGCGCGCCACGCGGGCACGCCCGGCGGCTTTATCGCGCTCTTCCGACACCTGCTCGGTCAGGCGGTCGAGTGAATCGCCGGCGCTGCCGATGGAACTGACCATGCCGGACGCCATCTCGTTCATCTCCGCCGTCGCCTTTTGGATCTTCAAATCGTCGATAGAGCGCTTGAGGGAATCGAGCTTTGACTTGGCGGCGGTGATCGCCACATCGCGCGCTTTGATCAGTTCTTCATAGGTTTTTTCCGATGTTTCGAGCTGCGTTTTATTGTCCGCCAGTTCGGCGGTGACGGTTTGCAAGCGGAGCGCGTATTGCGCGGCCACGTCGCGATTGCCGGCGCGCAAGTTGGCGGTCGTCTTGGCACGTAAATCCGCCTCTTCCGCCGTCAGCCGCTTAATATTGGAATTCAACCGTTCGCACAGCGCCGCCTGTGAGGCCAGCCCCTGGTTGTATTGCGCAATCTGCGCGCGCAACTCTTCCTTTGACGCCTCCAGCACGGCTTCCGGATTGCTCTTTTCGATGCCGGAGACGAAGAGGCTTAAGAATCCTTTGATCAGCGTCATGATCCGTTTGAACATGCGAATGCTCCTTCCCGCGCGTCCAGTGAAATAGCTACCAAAATGTAACGTCTTCCGCCGAGTCCGTCAAGGTCGGATAGCCAGGGTGAAGATGCTGGTGGGCTATCCGCCGAAACAAGCGGTACTTTTACCGTCAGCTAGCCTTGCGTTCCCGCCGCAAAAGACGTTCGCTGTTCAATCGGAAGCGCATGTCCAACTGCAGCCAGAAATCCGCGGGAATCTCGGGAAAGGCTTTTTCCAGATCGAGCGCAGTTTCGGCCGAAATACCTTTACGCCCATTAATAATCATATTGACCGTTTGTAGCGGGCGTCCGATCGTATTTGCCAGTTCGGTTTGGGTCATGCCGCGGGCATCCAACTCATCTTTCAATACTTCGCCGGGATGCGTCGGCGTTGCGGGAAGCAGATTGTTGTGTATTTCTCGTGCCATGCCAGGTGCTCCTGTACGGATGGTGTGATCTGCTACGATCTGCTTCGGACGTCGGCATAAAGGCTATGGACCGCCGGCATCCCTGCCGGCGCCCCCGTGGCAGACAACCTCCGCGCCGCCGCCGGCAGGGATGCCGGCGGTCCATAGCCTTCGTGCTAACATCACCCCGAGTAATGGTGAGAAGGATTGAAGGATTTACTGACTGGTAAATCATGATTACCTGTAATCCTTTCTCATCATGGTTCAGACAGCGAGAATAAACCGGCTGACAAAAATCGCCTTACTTGCTATGCTATAGCCAACGGGGGACAACGCATGCTTACACCCATCCAGGATGAAAATGAGTTTCGCCAGGTGTTGCAGGAGAGCGCGGAGCGGCCGGTCTTTGTGTTCAAGCACTCGACCCGCTGTCCGATCTCCGCCGCCGCGCGGGAGCAATTCGAGCGCTTTACAGAGGCGATGCCGGAGGTGGCGTGCCGATTGGTACTGGTGGTCGAGCAGCGCCCGCTGTCGCTCGAGATCGCGCGCGAAACGGGGGTGGTGCACGCGTCGCCGCAGGCGCTGCTGCTGGTGCAGGGCAAGGTGGTCTGGCATGCCTCGCATTACCAGATCACCGCGCACGCATTACATGAAGCCTATACCGCCAACTCTTCTCCGGTCAACCGCTGATAGGCTTCCAGATATTTTTCCCGTGTAATGGCGACCACCGGTTCGGGTAATTCCGGCGCGGGCGGCTCTTTCTTCCAGCCGATGGTTTCCAGGTAGTCACGCAAGAACTGCTTGTCGAGGCTGTCCTGCGCGCGGCCCGGGTGGTATTGCGCCGCATCCCAGAAGCGCGAGGAATCCGGGGTAAGCACTTCATCGGCCAGCATGATGTTGTCCTGCTCGTCGAGGCCGAACTCGAATTTCGTGTCGGCGATGATGATGCCGCGCGTGGCCGCATATTTCGCCGCCGTCAGATAGAGCGCCGCGCCGATATCCCGCATGCGCGCGGCGTCCGTCTCGCCGACCATCTCGACGACCTGGTCGATATCGATATCCAGATCGTGTCCGATTTCGGCCTTGGTGGACGGGGTGAAGATCGGGAACGGCAGTCGCTCGGATTCGCGCAGCGCGGGGGGCAGGCGCACGCCGCAGATGGCGCTGGTATTCTGGTAGGACTTCCACCCGGAACCGGCGAGATAGCCGCGCACCACGCACTCGATCGGCAGAATCTGCAGGCGTTTGACCAGCATGCTGCGCCCGACGAGCTGCTCGCGGTATTGCTGCAACACCGGCGGATATTCGTCCACGTTTGCAGTGATTAAATGGTTGGGCACGATGCCGTTGAAGCGCGCGAACCAGAAGAGCGACATTTGCGTCAGCACCTTCCCTTTGTCCGGGATGCCGTTCGGCATAATTACGTCGAAGGCGGAGATGCGGTCCGACGCCACGATGAGTAACCGTTCCTCGTCAACTTGATAGAGATCGCGCACTTTGCCGCGGTTGAGCAGCGTCAAGTCGGGCATTTCCGTCGCGAGCAGCGCTGTGGTAGTCATCGGTTAATTCCTCCTTCGTATTAATAGCCGATCTTCTGCAGGATCGCGCCCATGTCGGCGGGCACGACGGTGATCGGATCGGCCTGTTTGATGGCGTTGTCCGGGTCTTTTAACCCGTGGCCGGTGACGGTGCAGACGATGGTGCCGTCTTCCGCCGGGAAATACCCGCGCTTCACCAGTTGGATCAACCCGGCAATCGACGCCGCGGATGCCGGCTCGACGAAGACGCCTTCGGTGCCGGCCAGCAGCTTGTAGGCCGCCAGGATCTCTTCGTCGGTCACCATGTCGATCAATCCGCCCGACTCATCGCGCGCGGCGACCGCGCTCTGCCAACTGGCGGGATTGCCGATTTTGATGGCGGTGGCGACGGTGTGCGGGTCATCCACCGGATGTCCGAGCACGATCGGCGCGGAACCGGCGGCCTGGTAACCGAGCATTTTCGGCGTGTGCGCGGCTTTGCCCAGCCGGGCGTATTCCGTATAGCCTTTCCAATAGGCGGTAATATTGCCGGCGTTGCCCACCGGCAGGATATGATAAGTGGGCGCGTCGCCGAGGGCCTCGATGATTTCGAACGCGGCCGTTTTCTGCCCTTCGATGCGATAGGGATTCAGCGAATTGACCAGCGTGATGGGGAATTGCGCGGTGATTTCGCGCACGAAGCGCAGCGCGTCGTCGAAGTTGCCTTCCACCGCCAGCACGCTGGCGCCGTGGATCATCGCCTGCGACAGTTTGCCCAGCGCGATATTGCCGTTGGGAATGAGCACGATGCAGCGCATCCCCGCGCGGGCGGCATAGGCGGCGGCGGCGGCGGAGGTGTTGCCGGTAGAGGCGCACATCACCGTCGTCGAGCCTTCCTCGCGGGCCTTGCTGATCGCCATCGTCATGCCGCGATCTTTGAAGGAACCGGTGGGATTCAACCCCTCGTATTTCGCGAAAATGCGCTGGGACAGTCCCAGTTGCTCGCGCAGATTATCGAGCGGAATAAGCGGCGTATTGCCTTCCAGCAGCGTGACGACGGGCGTGGCGTCAGACACGGGCAGGTAGGCGCGATATTGCCGAATCAGCCCCGGCCAGCTGGTGAGTTGTTGCATCATGAAAAGCGATTCTCCAAACGGGATGCTGCATTATAGCAAATTCCGCTCGCTTTTCCTAATTGTCGGCTGTCGGTTATCGGCTGGTTGCCCACAAACGGGACGAAAGGTTTGCATTCAACCGGAGATATTGGACGCCGTTGCGCGCGTGACGATCAACTCCGGATTTTCGCGCAGGCGGGGGACCAGCCATTCGGCGGCGCGGCGCGCGTCGAGTAGGAGCAACGGGCAGTCGCCGAGATGGGTAAGCTGTAAGATCCCTTCCGCGCGCAACGGCGCTTCCAGTGCGGGATAGCAGCGGGGATTATTCGGCGCGTGGCGGTAGGAGGGGACGTGGATGACGCGGCCCGCCGCGCTGATGCTGTATAACGGCTCCGGCTCGGTGAACAGCCACGGGCATTTCGCCCATTCCTCGCAGCCGTGAAAGAAGGTGCAGCAGCTCAGATCGACGCCGAGGATGAGGATTTTACCGCCCCAGGTGACCAGTTTGCCGTAGGGGCTGGTGGGAGCACACGGGGTGCGGTCGCATTCGTGCCCGGCGACCAACTCCGCGGCGCGGGCGCCGATGGCGGCGACGCTGTGGGTGGGATGCAGGCTGCGCATGGCATCGGGACGCGCGCGGAAGACATTGGTGAGCGTGCCGACAATCGACGGGCTGAGCGTTTGATGGAAGACCGGTTGCCGTGCATTGACCGTGCCCCAGGTATGGGTGGGCACGGCGACGGTGCCTGCTGCGCCCACCGTGCGCAGCAGGGCGTCGATCACGCCCTCTGCCCCGCCGGTCACCGCGCCCAATCGTTTCAACGCGCTATGCACCAGCACCAGATCGCCGTCCACCAGTCCGGCGGTGCGAAACGCCGCAATCAGATCAGCTTCACTCCAGGATTGTACCACGGTAGTTGCCTCTTTTTTATTCACAGGATGGGTAGGATGGATTGAAGGATAGGCAGGATAAGTTTATTGGTAACCGTTCTGGCCTTGCTGGCGCGCGAGCGTCCTCGCGAGCACTCCGGTGGTTGAGTAGACTACGGAGGGTCGTATCGAAACCACCGGAGTGCTCGCGAGGACGCTCGCGCGCCAGCAAGGCCGGAACGGTTACAAAATTTATTTCACCCGCAGGCGACCGGCAGGCCGCAGAAGTCCGTCAGCGCTTCGCAAATTTGCGCGGGGGCCGGGCGGTCCGGGGTAATGCGGACGGCGTTCCACCCGCAGGCACAGGCGGCGGCGGTGTTGACTTCGGTATCATCGAAAAAGAGGATTTCGCGCGGTTCAGCGGCGACCAGTTCCTCGACCATGCGAAAAACCACCGCATCCGGTTTCACCGCGCCCAACAGGTGGCTGCCGAAGTGCATGTCGAGCAGGCCGATGCCGGGATAACGTTCCGGGTTGGTCAACTCGACCCAATGCGAGGCGCAGGTATTGGACAGGCAGGCGGTACGATATCCGGCGGCTTTGATCGCGCGGACGATCTCCGGGATCCCCGGAAACTCCTCGCGGATGGTCGTCTGATAGACTGTGCGCACTTCGCGCAGGGTATAGATGCCATCGAATAATTGCTGCAGCGACGCGAAAAAAGAATCCGGCGGGATCATCCCGCGTTCGTATTCGCGCAGCAGCTCCAAATAGCCGGCGGTGAATGCCGGCGAGGGCGTGAAGGGATAATACGGCACGCCGGACTCACGGCATGCGCCTTCCCACCCCTCGGCCAGCCGAATCATCACCCGGCCCAGATCAAAAATGACAACACGTATGGGTACCTGCATAGCGCAAACCTGCTCCTCTCTGCTCCTCGACTCGCGACGGTAGTTTATCATGCCCGGCTTCTCCCGTAAATCGTAAGTTGGCCTGGTTTTGTCTGAATTGTGCTGTGCAGGATAAAAGGATGGGCAGGTATTCCCGGCGATGTTTTTCCAACGCAGAGCGACTGTAATTGGTGTCAAGACCTATTAGACCATTTTTTCATTTTCTTTTCACTGAACAGATGCCCCACCGGCCGATGGGAACCCTCCGGTGTGCCGGTGGGTGGGCGTGC
>Ga0118677_10003396_pt1 | contig 30184 bp, 26 predicted proteins | sample AliMusrvi5mmetaG_FD_86154 | JGI IMG/M metagenome (GOLD analysis project Ga0118677, IMG submission 86154) | reverse complement strand
ACTGAGTGACAACCTCACTAAGGGTCAACACATTTTTTCCAAAGGGAGCGCTCATAAATTATTTTTTATAGGGTAATCGGAAGATCATTTTAGGTCATCAGCGTCATAATGAGAATTGCTGGCGCAAGGCCTGATCGTTGCGATTGATGCAAAAAATGTTCAAGGACTAGAAGATGCGGGTGGTAGAGTTGAACAGGCTTGCGAACAATGCCATAGCCAATTCTGGTATCCTGGCGATAATAAGCCTAAGTAACATCGCGTCATCACTTAAGTGGGTAGTCACCACTTTAATTCTTTTAAATAAGCCACAACTAAAAAGGCCGGAGTAATCCGGCCTTAAAGTAATAGCACAGTAATCGTTTTTAAGCTCCGATTTGTTTATAAAACTATTTTTGATACCGGTGCAGAAAAATCGGTAGTTCCAGTGATGGTAATAGCCGCAAATCTAAACTGATAGACCTTAGCTTTGGTTAAGCCATTCACCTGAAAAGTAGCGGATGTGCTATGTCCAGCAGTGATCCACTCAGCATCTGTTGCTGGAGGTGTTTCACCTTCGTAATATTGCCATATATACGCACCCGCTTTATCAACCGCTTTAGCTACAAAGATAATAGAGCCAGAATTAGGCCCATCTTTAATGGCTAATAGGGGTTTTTGAATGACCGCTTGTAGTTGAGATATATGAAAACCGCTGGATAGAATCTTACTGAGATCACCATCTGCAATTCTGTGTACGTAAGCAGCTAAAATACGAAAATTTTTCTCGGCAATCGCTTCAGCATCATGCATTAATGAGGTGTTGACACGACTGCCATCATGAGCGGCTAAGGTTGCGAGAACTAAATTATCTACGGATAACTGCACATCCGCTAAAGAAATGTCGGGGTTAGTGTAGATAGGGTTGCCTACTAAATGCCCTAAAATGTTATTAAAAAAATCAATTTTTTCAGGAATTGAAAGCCGGGTAAAATCAACAACAACCTGCGGCTGTTTCATGATTTTTAGTCCTTATAAAGGTTAAGTGAGACTTGAGTATAGACTCTATTGATTTATATTAATTTTTATTTTTTATGTTTGGCACACTTTAAGGCGATAAAGTATCAAATTTAATGTAACACTGCTGTCAATTATTTTAAAATACTGATTGATTATAATATGTTATAGATAAATATGTCCGCCGATATTTATTTTTGTCATGGACTGAATAAGGGCAAGAATGAGCTGCTCTGAGTGTGTTGATAAAGATAAAAAAGTTGTTGTTTTGTGTTTTATTGGCCTTGATTCGAGCGGATAGCGCTTACATGGAGCAGTAGTGCCTATGTTGCCCAACAAAAGGCCTGAAGCAGCTGCTTGAAGGTCTATGCTACCCAACAAAAGGCCTGAAGCAGCTGCTTGAAGGTCTATGCTACCCAACAAAAGGCCTGAAGCAGCTGCTTGAAGGTCTATGTTGCCCAACAAAAGGCCTGAAGCAGCTGCTTGAAGGTCTATGCTACCCAACAAAAGGCCTGAAGCAGCTGCTTGAAGGTCTATGTTGCCCAACATAGGACTTGGAGCAACTACTTTAAAGCCTATGCTGTTCAACATAGACCCTGTAGTCATTATTAAATCGAAATCGGCTTTAGCCATCTATCTCTTTTTGGCTAGTCGTTCCTGAATAAAAATTAATGGAAGTTAGCAAATGTAATATTGTGGCCAGCCACAACGGATACGCCTGTCAATTCAATAGCCTTAAAAGTACCGGCGGTATCTTTGATTTCCTATATAACGCTCATGAAGGCATGGCATCACCCCGGCAAATATCAGATAGCTATTATTGCTGCACTGGTTAAGATACCATAACCATCAGCCTGTTTAATTTCTAATGCCTAGGTGGAGCGCATTGAACGTTGAGCCGCTTCATAAAATAATCTAACCAAAGGCGCATAACGCCCATGCTTCATAGCGTGTTCCATTGCAGCATAGTATATTGCCCTATTACTACCATCGAAAACAGGTGGCATTAAGCGGGCATTCAAACATTGAGCCATTACCAATGCTCTACCCACTCGACCATTACCATCACCAAACGGATGAATTAAAATAAAATAAGCATGAGCTTTAGCAATGGCCTCCAAGGTAACAGACTTGGCTTCTTTGTATACCCATCGATGTATTTCTTCATCAATATCATCAGGATGAGTTGTTTGTACCTGTTCTAATCGTCCCATCACACGCACTTTATTAGAAAAAAAACCTGGATTGTCATAAACACCTCTCATAAAGTCAGCATGCAAAGACTTTATTGCTTCAACGGTTATAGGTAATGGTTCTCCGCGCTCTACAATGCGTTGCCAAAGTTGTCTATGAGTCATAAACGTATTGAACCCTTCATGAAAAGTTTGCTTATCCATATTCTTAGGCAACCTATCTCCATCGATAATACTATCGAAATCGGCTTTAGTCATATCCGTTTCAATTTCTATGGTTCCATAACTTAATCGACGTAAAAAAGGCATGAACAATGCCTCGTTATGTGGCATATTGTCTGGCAACAATACAACGTTAAAACGTTGCTTTGGATCGTCCCATTCAGGAATTAAAAAATGCTGGCAATACAGTACATCAATCTCTAAACAATATTTGCTGGAAATTGAGTCAGGTTTTTGACGCCAATTGAGAAGCGTTCGCCTTGAAATGGAAAGTGTTTCCGCTAATTTGGTAGAATAAACAAACTTCGATTGGAGTTGATCAAGCTTTTCTATTACATTTATGTTGTTGTATTTCATAATAATATTTAAAATTATTTAATATTTATTACGAGAGTAACAAAAGTGAGAAACTTAATCAATATAATAAATAATGATTCTCCTGTTTAGTGCATTTACTATCAAGACTAAATTTAATTTTAAACAACAAATTTAAAGCGTATTAGACTTCGCGCTTATTAAAAATAGCTTATTTTGAGAATGAAAACAAAACTCAGTGAATTTAAAGCCGGGTATTTTTGCTTGTTATGGGTGCCCTTTACATTAACGACCGTACAGACCAGTGAAGCTGAGTTAGTCACTTTGCCTGATATGGTGATAGAAAGCGTGTCGAATGAAAACAATGCTCAGCTCTCTTCTTCAAAGAATGAATTTAAGCGTGCCGATTTAGGCGCGGTTAACAGAGCTGATTTAAATGGTGTGATGCGAGGACTTCCCAGTACAGGCATTTCACAAGCTAATGGCCCTTCAAGTGTCATTCTAAGAGGGGCTAGCGGTGGATTAGGTCTTGTTAATTTAGATGGTGTGAAAACAGTGCCGAGTATTTACTACCAAAAAAGGGAAATAATTACACTTACCCACAATTACTTGTTGACAAATGAGATCATATAAAAAATATCACCCAGATATCATTAAATCCTATCAATATATTCGTAAGTCATTGATAATTAATCAGGTGTATGTGTTGTATAACTATTACACAATCTAACTAAATTTAAGAAAAATTATGCAGTTAGAGCGTTATTCAATAACTAACTCACAGACTTATCCACAACTTCTGTGGATAAGTGGATAACTTATGAAATAAGACATAAAGTTGTGTTAGCGAGGAATGTCGAATCATTTATGTACGGAAAAGTATTTTCATATCATCCCATTAAGTGAGACCTATTAATTAGTATGGTAGAATTATTGGACACACTAAATTAGTAACGAACAATATGTTTTTAAATAAATTTTATGATACCCATAAAGGCAATATTACTATTGCAGCCGAACAAGCCAGTATGTTTGCCAAAGAAGTAGCGCATGATTTCAATCCGTTACACGATGTAGATGCCAAACGTTTTTGCATACCTGGAGATTTGCTGTTTTCACTGGCATTAAAGAAATATGGTCTTAGCCAAAACATGCATTTTATCTTTTCTGGTATGGTAGGGCATGGCATCCCGTTAAACTTTCCCGATACCGATGAAGATCAGATTGATATAAACGACAATCAGGGGAAAACGTATTTACAAATTGAACGTTCCGGTGCTAAAAGTTTAGACTCAGCTTTGATCGAAGGTTTTACTCGCGATTATGTCGCTTTCTCAGGACAAAATTTCCCCTGCGTATTAGTGCCTTTACTAGCCAGAGAAAATGTAATGTTCAACATTAATCGCCCTCTGGTTATCTACGAAAGCATGACCTTATCATTTCAGCACCTTAATTTTTCTATTGCTTCAGTTGAAATGCAAGAGCCAAAGATAGAAGTCAACGGTAAACGTGCCACCGCTTTTTTACACTTTCAAATGAAATCAGACAATAACGTGGTAGGTTCCGGCTTTAAAAAACTGGCAATCAGCGTGCCTAGTAACTATGAAGCTGAACCGATGCAAGCATTTGTTGAAGAATATCTGGTCAGAAAGAACAGCTATCTAGGTAATTTGTCAATTGCAAACAAGCTATAAATAAACCCCATAAAACTTACATACAGATAGGAATAGATGAAATGACTTCCGAACTATTGATTAACCTTGTGGTACAGTTTCTTGGAACCGGGATCGTTTTTCTCCTTGCCTATCGTTCCTTTCAAAAACGCCGAATTCAGCTAGGTGAGGAACCTACCTTACCTCAGTACTTTAGTCGGAAAAGTACCTACTGGCTTGGAATTGTATCTTACTGCCTGTTTATGGCTGCACTTTACTGGTTACTTACTTTGTTGTGGTTCCCACTAGAGCCGTTCGTCACCCTCGTTGTAAATAACTTCCAGCCAGAAAAATTAGTGAATCTTCTCAATGGGCTGAATGGAAAAACAATCATACCTTTAATGATCACCGGGCTTTTTCTATTCTTTATTTCCTGGGAAAGCAAGTTTAATCCGTTACTTGTTTTGAGGGATAGTATCCATGACGCATTTGCAATTCCGACAAAAGCGATAGAAGTTTATAACGCCCTAATTACCTCAAAATTATCAGCGGTCGACGATAAATTAAAAGCCCAAATTGCCAATCGGTTGTTGGTAGCCAGCATCGACCCCGGTGATTTCGAAAAATCGAGTGCGACAGTTGAGTATAAATGGGCTTATAACTCGCTTCTTTTTGATCAGGTTCAAAACTTTGCCAATCAAACGTCATATCGTCGTTTTTTTAATGAACCCTCTCTAAAATGGGGAGAAATCTGCATATCCTATAATGCAATGTCAGAAAAAGTCGTCGTCTGGAAAGAAGCCGAACCGCACTATACCAAGACCGTCAAATTGATCAAAGAACTAGACCACCTTACTGGACTCCTTTGCCGCTTATTGGCCTCTCTTGTTGTGTTCGGAAGTGTAAACGAAAAAGATATATGGGTAACAGTGAAACGCCTTGGTGGCAGTATCCATGAAGCTCGTCTCAAACACACCTACAAATATATTTTTCTATTCACGGCAGCAACCACCGTCGGTGTCATGCTAGGTCGAGAAATATCGGTTTCTTTACACAATACCTTCCTGTTTCCTGATAAACCGCTAATGCATTTTGATTACACTACGCTGCGGTGGGTTGCCTATGCTATTCTGATTTATGTCCTCCCCATAACGCTGGTCTTTATTGCCAGGACGCTTACTTTCAGGCAACATCGTGAGCAAGCTGATCGATACTATGGGTTCTATATGGCAATGACTATAACAGGTTTCATTGTAAGCACCTCGATATCTGCACTTATTTTAGAGTTAACTTACTACAAAGATAGCTTCATCTTTCTGGATAGTTTTATTCAACATGCGAGATGGGGAATTTTGCCTGCATTGATGTCCGGTTTTGTCGCGTATCGAATGGATGTGCCAGTAAGCGAGTCTGAAGAGTTAGGCAAAATCATTTTGAATGCAGTATTACGTTTCTTGGGGTGGGGATCTATTGCGGTCATTATTATGCTTTATGCTACCGGCGATTTAACCATCCAGGAAACAGATCTCCGATTCAATCTTGTTGGCACAGCTTTCTTCGTTGTAGGCCTTTTGGGTGCATCCGCCTGTTTTAAAACAGCGAACTCAGATGACTGAACCCCGTTAAATGGAACTTCACTCACTGTATTTTATTAATGATGGTGATGACCTTCTGCTGACATTAATTTCTTAACAAACGGATCATTTTCCATGTCACCGAAATCGGCAGCATCGATATGCCTGTAATCAGAAATTTCTTCAAGGGCTACCGGCTTTTTAGCGGACACTGATAATGGTGTTATGTCAATAAGCCGGAGTTCCATGCGACTCTTTTTATCTTTTCTGATTATACTGGCCGGTAAGTTTTCATTGGGTAACCATAAAACCTCTAAAGCCTGACCATTAATATTACCTTTACGTAGCTCGGCATTTCGACCAAGAACGCTCTTAATTTTAATTAGTTTAAGCGTATTAAGCTCTTCCTTACTCAGCATTCCAGAAAGCTTAAACCAATCAAACTTCATATTATTAGCCGGCATATCCGTTGGCATATATTCAACGGCTGTTTTGTCTATATGGTAAAGTTTTCGATATTGAATACTACCATTTGCCGTTCTTTCCCATATTTCGCCATGATCCCCATCAGCATCCTGTGTTTGAATCATATTGGGCTTTCTCCAAAAGAACCAGGCGGTTGTAAAAAGGGCTTTAGGTTTAGGGGTCGAAAAAGAGGTTACTTTCATTTCGTAACGACATGCAACCTCTGATAATGGCTGATCACTATCGCTTACAGTATCAGCAAAAACAGGTAGAGAGAACGTTATAAAACCAACAGCCATTACAATTTTTAAAAAATCAGATATTTTCATAGATGCATTTAAACTTTAGCGAAATAAAAAAGGGATACGAATATCCCTTTTAGTTAATCTTGGTAATCGTCAGGATTAAAAATCTAACGATAACAAGTCTCGTACTTTACTTAATTGAAGCCCAAGGCTTCTGCCATTACATGGTAAATAACATTTTGCTCCAAGATCCCATGAAACAGATGTGCTTTAGGGCCACCCGCAAAGATTGCAACATCTTCCGCTGCATGAGTTTCAGCGCTTAGAGGAACAATCGCTTCCTGTAAATAATTATCATCTTCTACCTTAGCACTATCTAATGTCGGACGACCATTAGCAGGTTGAAAAGACGTTGGATTGTGACCCTCACTTCCCGATGCCCATGCTGCAGTTGCTGGAATAGTAAATGTTTTTGAACCTGCTGGCTGTGCGTTTGAGGCTCCTGTATAGCCTGTTCCATTAGCATAGTTTAAAGTGGTATATGGCAAGCCCAACATATCAAGATCAGGTGTAGTTGCGCCTACTCCTTGAGTTAGACCTAAAATAGGATTGCCGCGTTGTGGATAACCACCAATGGTAAATACATGACTGTGATCAGCAGTTACAATAATTAATGTTTCTAGCGGGTCAGTAGCATCCATAGCCGCCTTTACCGCAGCTGCAAATTGCTGAGTTTCGGTTAATGCTCGATAAGCGTTACCTGAATGATGCGCGTGATCAATACGACCACCCTCAACCATCAAAAAATAACCCTTCTGATTTTTTTTAAGAATATCGATCGCTTTGGTAGTCATTTGAGTCAACGAAGGCTCACCTGACTGATCGTGAGCCACACGGTCGGCTTCATAATGAACATGTGATGGTTCAAATAACCCCAGTAAATGGTCGGTAGTGTTTGGGTCTATGGCATCAAAGCTCGCCTGATTCCAGACATAACGAGCATTATGATGCTTAGTTGTCCAATCAACCGTTAAGTCTCTACCGTCTTTACGTTTACCGGCTACGCCATATTCTGGATCAGTCACTGTATTAGGAATAAAACGGGTACGTCCACCCCCTAAAGCGACATTAAGACCGCCATTGATATTAAAATCAACCAACTGGGCTGCTATATCAGGAACCGTTGCCCCAGCCAGTTTATCAGAGTCGCCTTCCCAATCGCGATTTGCGGTATGTGCATAAGTTGCCGCAGGTGTAGCATGAGTGATACGGGCTGTCGATACGATACCCGCAGACAATCCATGTTGCTTTGCTTGTTCTAAAATAGTAGATAGTTTGTTAGCATTAATAACATTAGCGTTTTTCTCACTATGAACAACGTATTGATTCACTGATAGTGAATCACCTATGGTTTTTACACCGGTTACCATCGCGGTCATGGTAGGGGCAGAATCGGGGGTTTGTTGATCAACGCTATAAGTTTTTGATAATGCGAGATAGGGAAGTTTTTCAAAACTCAATGAGTTTTCTTCACCATGTCCGCCCTTTGTTTGTCCGTCGTAAATTCGTGAGGCAGTTATAGTTGATACCCCCATACCATCGCCGATAAACAAAATGACATTTTTAGCATGTCTATTATTAGCGATAAGTCGTTTAGCATTAAATACCGTCTGATACCCAGCGTTAAACCAATCAACAGGAGTGGGTTCAACGGCGTGAGCTGTACCAACAGTGAGTATAGAGACTGCGGCTATTAGGTTAAGTTTTTTAAAAAATTGCACTTTCGATCCCCTTGAAACTGGTTGTAAGTAAATAAAAAATACTTGTTGTCAGGTTATGCATAGATAACTACAGCTAATTAGACAACGGTTAAGTTACTCAAAAATTGTTACAGGGTAATGAACATGATCAGTAATTTTTGCGGTCACCCTCCATAAAGCGATGACATTGACGTGGGTGTAAGCGGTGATTCTGCTTGTGTCACTACACCCATTAGCAAGAGAACACAATGAAGATCAACTCATCGTGTTCTCTTTTGGATACTAATTTCAGATTATATCTTTTTGCTTAACTCTTTAAGATAGACTGAAAAGTCATCTTTTAACTCGGGGTGCAACAAAGCCAGTTCTACGTTCGCAATCAAAAAGCCCAGTTTAGAGCCACAATCATAGCGAGTGCCTTCAAACTCATAAGCTAAAACAGTTTCGTCTTTAAGTAAATCGGCAATACCATCCGTTAACTGAATTTCACCACCTGCACCTCTTCCGGTGTTTTTAAGTTTATCAAAAATGGCAGGTGTTAAAATGTATCGTCCGACTACGGCTAAGTTAGAGGGCGCATCGGCTGGTTTTGGTTTCTCGACAATCACTTCAATCGGCGCATATTTTCCAGTAGTGTCCGGTGTCTTTACAATTCCGTAACTTCCTGTATCCGCTGGATTAACACGCTCAACACCTAACACAGACGATTGCTTTTCATCATACAAGGCAACCATTTGAGCCATACAGCCACGGTCACCGTCTTCAACCATATCATCAGCCAATATGACCGCAAAAGGCTCATCACCAATCACCGGCCTGGCACAATACACGGCATGACCCAAGCCTAAAGCTTCTGCTTGCCTAATGAATACAAAAGAGACATTAGGTGGAACAGTGTCCTTTAAGATTTTCAGTAACTCGGTTTTATTTTTGGCTTCTAACTCTGTTTCCAGTTCATACGCCTTGTCAAAATGATCCATAATGGCATTTTTACTACGCGATGTAACAAAAATCATCGTATCAATGCCGGCCGCAACCGCTTCCTCAACCGCATATTGAATCAACGGCTTATCAACAACAGTCAACATTTCTTTAGCAATCGCCTTTGTCGCTGGCAAAAAACGTGTGCCTAAACCAGCAACCGGGAAAACGGCTTTGGTAACTTTTTTACTCATTATGTTTCCTTATAAATTATTCGTTAGCTTTAATAAAATCAAACACGTCCATATTGGTCAAGAATCCGCACAATATCATCTTCACCCAAGTAACTACCTGACTGAACCTCAACAATTTCAAGAGGAATCACGCCAGGATTTTCAAGGCAATGCACAACACCTAAGGGAATATACGTTGATTCATTTTCAGTCAGTAACAACTTTTCATCTCCCTTGGTAATTAAAGCCGTCCCTTTTACAACCACCCAATGTTCTGCACGATGATGATGCTTCTGTAATGATAATTTAGCACCAGGCTTAACGACAATTCGTTTTGTTTGATGACGTTCTCCGATATCAACTAAATCATAGTTTCCCCAAGGTCGATACGCTTTTCTGTGGACGTCTGCTTCACTTCGTCCCGCCGCTTTTAAACGATCAACAATTTCCTTAACATCTTGAACTCTATCTTTAGCAGCAATCATGACGGCATCATCTGTTTCCACAACCACTAAATTATCAAGGCCGATAACAGTTACTAATTTATTGTGGGCATGAATAAATGAGTTATGCGTATCGACTGTCAAAACGTCACCTTTGATCGCATTACCGAACGCATCTTTTTCAGTGACATCCCATAAAGCCGACCATGAACCCACATCATTCCAACCCGCTTCCAACGGAATAACAACCGCTTTATCTGTTTTTTCCATGACTGCATAGTCAATAGAGTCCGAAGGGCACAAAGAAAAAACTTCCGTATTTAATCGTACAAAATCCATATCCGTTTTTGCGTCTTTAAGTGCTTGCTGACAACTCTCCAGAATGGCGGGATTGAATTTCTGCAATTCCTTTAAAAAAGCGCCTGCTGTAAAAGCAAACATACCACTATTCCAATAATAGTCACCGCTTTCAAGGTAGGCTTTAGCTGTTTCAAGGTTTGGCTTTTCAACGAATGATGCCACATTATAGGCCGCTCCCTGGCGCTGCTCATTATCACGCTTAATATAGCCGTAACCGGTTTCAGGCTCAGTAGGAACAATTCCAAAAGTCACTAAAAACCCTTGTTCTGCCAGAACTTTTGCTTGTTCCACGGCCTCATGAAAGGCAGAGGTATTTTCAATGACATGATCGGCGGGTAAAATTAATAAAACATCATCTTCCGAACTCGCAGATAAAGCCGCCAAGGTCACCGCCGGTGCGGTGTTTCTTCCAATAGGCTCAAGTATTATTGCGGCGGGCTTAACCCCAATTTCAAGTAACTGTTCTGCCATCATAAAGCGATGATCTTCATTACAAACAGCGATAGGTGCTTTTAAACCTTTTAAACCTGTCAATCTAAGTACTGTTTCTTGAATCATGGTGTGACTAGAAACTAATGGCAGAAATTGCTTTGGGTAATGTCGACGAGAAAGCGGCCAAAGCCGTGTACCAGAACCACCAGATAAAACAACGGGTATCATAAATATTATTTCCTTAATATAAAGTTTTACATTAACTCATTTAAACGACTATCCTTATATTATCACTTATCGATATTCCTTTAGGTGCTTTTTACACGGTATGCAAAAACAATGTGGTTGGCAGTGGGTGTTCTGAATAATGATAATAAAACGTGATTTTTTGTAATATCTTCAAATAGATGGCACTCAGTCACATAAAACATGTTTGACTTTTAGCGCATGATACAAGATTTCGACAACAAGCTCTTATTTTTGTCCCACCTTAAAAAAGTGGTTAGCCGAAAAAATATAATTATGGTACCGAGAAGAGGATTTGAACCTCCACGAGCTTTCGCCCACTAGCACCTGAAGCTAGCGTGTCTACCAATTCCACCATCCCGGCAATGATCTACAAAAAATGTAAAACTTTAAATTAAATAATGTAAGTTTACATTTAGCCAATTAATTTATAGTGAGTAATTATATAATGAATACCCCCTTATGACAACAACCTTATTAAGTCAAGGTAACAAAAGAGTGGATAAAAGTGTTAAGATTACCCATTAATAAATATCTACTCAGAATCAAACCCTCTTGAATCTTAATTTTACAAAAATGAAGTCATTAACTATGCGAATTTGGCTGTTACTTACTCTTGCACTATTAAATGCCTGTAGTAGCAATCCGCCTTCATCTGAGCCTCCAGTCACACCTCAGGTCTATCATCCTGCTTACCCTAACAAAATCCCCCCCCACTATTCACCACGGTTACATAGTGCGGTTCCTAAAAACTACCCTAAAGGCTCTATTCGTTCAGGAACATTTCAAAGACCTGCAGCACTTGAACCTGCGGTCGAATTCTGGCGAAAAACCTATACCGCCTGGTATCGATCACAAGTGGCTTTTCACGATGATCGCTACTTAAATGTCATCTATGAAGTCATCGCATTACCCGGTATAGTTGATGAGAGCTTAACAACCGAGCAAAAAGAAATAGTTAAAAGTCGTCGTGACTTTTGGAGAGGGCAGTTAGCTCAACTTGAATATAAAGTTCGCACCAACTCGCCATTAAATTCGAATGATCGACAATTAATCGCTAAATTGCAAACGAGTGGCAAGCAACTTAATACTGTTCTAATGGGGGCAGATAGTCGAGTTCGTTCTCAACGTGGAACTCGTGAACGCTTTGTGAAAGGCCTGGAAATCAGTCGTAACTACGACAGGCAATTTAGAAAAATATTCCATGATGCTGGCTTGCCAGAAGATTTAGCGGTTCTGCCTCACGTAGAATCTTCTTTTCAACCGGATGCTAAATCATCTGCTGGAGCAGTAGGTATGTGGCAATTTACAAAGGCTGCTGCAAAAACCTTTATGCCCGGTGGTGATAAAATAGATCGACGCCTTGATCCAATTGCTTCTGCGACGGGAGCTGCCCGCTACTTGAGTTTTGCCTACAGCAAGTTGGGGGACTGGCCCAGCGCAATTACCTCTTATAACCATGGCGTTGGTGGTATGAAACGCGCCCAAAATCAAGTGGGACGTGATTTTGTATCTATTGTAGACACTTATGACGGCCCTGCATTCGGCTTTGCCTCACGAAATTATTACGCTCAGTTTCTGGCTGCAAGAGATATTGCGAGCAATCCGATGCAGTACTTACGATAAACCACCGGTAAATCTATTTATTCAAGCAAATTTTTTATGAGAAAGCCGTGTACGCGCCATATCCCAATGACGAAAACAGTTACCTCCTTGAACACGCCCTTCTTCTTAGAAACAGTTATCAGCATTTACTATCAAAAATGCTGATTGAAGGCGCATCTTCAGAAAAAGACTTAGGGTATCAATTATTCCATGCACCTTTTGCATTAGTCAGCCATAATACAGAGAGCGACCCCATTTTTAATTACGCCAATTTAAAAGCATTGGAACTATTCGAACTCAGTTGGGAAGCTTTCACCAAGCTCCCCTCCAGATTATCAGCAGAATCGGTTAATCAAACAGAAAGAGCGCGTCTATTAGCTGAAGTCGCTCAGAATGGTTATATTAATCGCTATGAGGGGATTCGAATCTCAAGCACCGGTAAACGCTTTATGATTAAAAATGCCGTAGTTTGGAATTTGATTAATGATCAAGGATTGTATAAAGGACAAGCGGCTCGCTTTGGAGAATGGTATTTTCTTTAAATTTGTTACAAACATTTAGTTAATTAATTACAATGAATAAGACCCAGTTAAAATGTCTTTCTGTATTTGCCATTTTTGCGATTATTGGTTTCGGCCCCATATCACCGGGTTGCCTGATAGGAATGTATATCGTCATTAGTCGTCCAAACTGGTTTTTACGACTTGCCAATAACCTGTATGACAAACCATTGGTCAAAGACCTCATCATCAATAACCCCTCCAAAAACATACGCATTAAATGCTTTCTGTGTTTATTGACATTGTTTATCATTGATATCGCCCCAGTACCCGTCACTCCGGTTATTGCCTTTATTATTATTCTGAGTCGGCCTCGCTGGTTTTACCGTGTCATTAGAGATGTTTACCCTGATATCGGTTAAAATGTATTTTAAGAAAAACAATACAAATTTGTTATAAATTTTTAAAGGTATTAAAAGGTATTTCATGTATACGCTAAACACTGCATTACTCCAACTTATAGCTATTTTAATACTGAACGGCTGTATTGGTCATGCGACAGTGGAATCAAAAATCAACAAAATCAATACAGGAATGACTAAACTGCAAGTCCTATCGTTGATAGGTATGCCTGATCAAGCCAAAAGTGCCAACGGCTCCGAAGACCTAATCTATTTACTCAGTGAATCTGCATGGGACACCCAATCACCTGAGCCCTATGTAATACATTTAGTTAATGGTAAGGTGGATCGATTTGGAACCCAGAAAGAGATGGTGCAATTTGAACTTGCAAACCCCAATGCTGGTAAAATACAGAAGCCGGATATTTTTTCTGAATTTACCAAACTAGATGAACAACGAAGAAAAAAACTGATTAATGATGAGGAGTATTTTAGGCGAAAAACAAAATTGCTAGATCAGCTATAAAATAACTAACCAACAAAAGATACTCATCTCATTGTCTTCTTCTCTTTGGGAATCGAAGGCGTGTGACCCTCTCGTCTCTCCGATGATTCAGTCGTAACAGAGTAACTGACTGCTCTACAAGGATCACCCGTCCTGAGTGAATGCTACCTTAATCGTCACCGTCATTTGCCGTGGCGGCTTTGCCATAGGAGCCGAGTTCCGTGCCGCCCGCAGCGCCTGTTCATCGAGTTGAGCCGAACCGCTGCTCGTATTGATGGACAAAGAGCCAGGCAGAATGTCACCACTCTCGGTAATGGTAAATCGAATTGTCGGTGAGCCTACGTTACCGGTATCTCGCGCTTCCTCCGGATAATCCAGATGGTTTTGAATATCCCGTTTAAGACCAGCGAGATACTTGAGGATCAGACTTGTTTCTGATTCACGCGGCTTTAAGGTTTGTTGCAACTGCTGCGATTCAGTCACCAAAGGTGTCGACTTCCCGCTTGCGGATGGTGCAGCCTGTACCGTTTGTTGCTCAGATTGTTGTTTTGGCTCCGATTCAGGTTCAGGTTTGATTTTTTCCGGCTGCGCTATTGCCCTTACCGGACTCGGGGTATTACGTGCTGGCATCATCACTTTTTTGGCCGCTTTTTTTTCTATCTTCTTAGGCGGTGGAGCAACCGCTTTTTGCACGCTGCCCGGACTGACGTCGCCCCGCTGCTTCTGTTCCATCTGACGGTCACTCACCATACCGATTAACTGTACCACTAATTCTTCACGTCGCGGCGGCTTACTCCGATTTTTGCCTAATACGCCGAACGCTAGCAATGCATGCAGTGCCAGCGATATGATCAGGCTGAGGAGGACAAAACGACGGTCTAATACTAACGCTTTTAATCCTGTCACTAGTCTTATCACTTCATTCTCTATTCTTATCGACGTCTTCTTTAGGCCTTCAGAAGGTCAGCCCGACCAGCGCCCGCACACGGTAATTTTCTTCGCTTGCCACCGCAGACGGGGTCGACCCAATACTATGCGCGAACTGAACCAGGCTATTAAAAGCCCCCCAGCTTGCGTAGTAACCTGCACCGACGTCGGATAATTGAATTTGATTCACTTGTGTAAAACCGGCGTGCTCTGCATAGACGCCTCCTGTGTCGGAGAACACGCCCACCGAGTGTTGAATACCACTCAACACCGGCAGTTTATAGCGTAGTTCGGTTCCTACCATAAAGCCGTTGTCGCCGCTGATCGTCTCGCGAAAAGCTTTTACGCCTACGCAGCTGCCACAGGTCAGATACATTTGCTCGATGGGATCGAGATTCTTGTTCAACAGTGCTTTCTGCAGATTAACTGTAGTGTTCAGGCTCCATAACGGAGCCAGAGAGATCATTCCGGAAAAATCAAGATTGAGCCGTGCATATTCCCCGGCAGTATTAACACCGGCCTTATTGAAAGCTGCTTGCTCAGGGTTGTTGTAGCCGAGATTTCCGAAGGTAAAACCGCCCGTCAGGTTGCTGTTGACACTCATCCCGAATAGGGAACCCCATCGCCAGTGGCGGAAGCTCGCAGTTCCGGAGTCCAGGTCTCTGGACGTTGTGAGCCCCGTTAGGCCGACATCATCACGCAACAGCTTCTTCGCCAGTCCCAGCGACAAGTAGAGACTTTGCTCACGGCTGCGCAGCAGCGGATAGCTCAGCAACGACTGGAAAGATAAGGCCTCGCCGGTCGAGTTGAGTTTTGAGAAGGTGGAACCCAGATCGTAGGTCGTCACCGACGCCGATATTTCCGCCCGAAGGCCGTTATTCATCAACGGGAAGTTGTATGACCCGCCACCATTAATCAACCCCGCACTGTCACTGACCAGTCCACGCAGATTAAGTTGGTCGGAAAAACCTAACGGTGAATTCAACGACATTCCGCCACTGAAGCGATACTCGCCGGTGTAGCGTGAACCCAGGTTGTCACTCTGTAAATAGCCCTGCACCCGTTGGTCTTTGGGGACAGCGACAGCGAAATCCGAGGTGCCGTACGCTTTGCCCCGGGTGATAGTAAGCTTGGGCAGAGCAGCACCAGGCTTATCGTCGATGAGCAGCATAGCACGCTCAAGGTCGACCCGCGACACCGCATCATTCCCTTGCAGCGAAGCGAAATTGCCGAGCAACAAACTGTCTCTGACCAACGACTGGTTGTCGAGGGTGAACTTGCCATATTTTCCGATGATGATCCGGATAGTGAGCACCCCGGAGGTGGCGTCCTGCTTCGGCACATAGGCTCGGGCTACTAGGAATCCCCGTTTGCGGTAAAGCGCGGTAAGCTTCGCGGCGGCTTCCTGAATCTCGGTCATACCGAGCGCATGGCCTTTATAAGAAGCCAGTTCGGCCTGCAACTCGTCTTCGGAAATAAACTCGGCTCCTTCCAGACGAAACCTGCGAACCATCAGAGTTTCACCCTTGGGCAGAGCTAACGGTCGTGCCTCCTTCTCGACGATTTCTGGCTCGGGTGCCTCGCGCGGGGCGGGGGGAGGTAGAGGCTGCGCATCTTTGAACGCCTTACCGGAAAAGTCGGGGATGTTGGGAGATGCAGCCAGGGCAACATCGAAACCGGTAAAGCTCATAGCTAGCACGAATTGGATTAATGGTCGGGCGGTGGAGGGAGAGCGAAAAATCCTGTTCATGTCGTTAATTTTGATGAGTAAGAGAAAAGATTAGCAAGCAGAACAAATGCATAACGATGCTTCCAGAGGGTGATCTCGTTAAAAAATAATTTTCAGTGGAAAAAAATAAGCTATTGCCGCTTATCCAATTATTCAGCTCCACCTTTTTTCTTATCCTTGTTTTTATCATCTTCATCTAAGTTATAAATCACGCCGTCGACCTCAATACTTTGCACATGCGCGGAATAGTTGGCAGGCTCGATTTGAACAATATTATTGGTAATGGGAATTGGGGGAGCCTCAGCTGACGTGAGATTGGTGTTGGCGATGGCGCTGGAGGCTGTAGATCGTTGAACCTCCGCTGTCCGCGAGGTTCCAAGCCGAGATGCCGTCTGAGCAGCAACTTGCGCGGCAGTCTGTGCCGCCGCTTCATCCTGCGCTGCTACTTTCGCCTGCTGTGCACTGGCCTGACCACTCAGGGTCTGAGCCTGGGTTCGCGCATCACTTGCGAACTGTGCCTGAGACAATGCTTGCCGCCCCTGAGTGGATGAGGGCTGCGTGGCCGTCGTGTTTGCAACCCCCACATTTGAAGGGACTCCATTACCACTGCTGCCAACACCGAAACTCTGACCGGTGGTTGCCGAGTTGAAAGTATTTCCGTTCAAGACGCCGACATTGTTGCCGGTGAAGCCACCGACATTATACGAATTATCTACGTGAGTCAGTCCAAACGCGGATGAATTATTAACCGTGGCATCATTTCGACCCACAAAGCCACCGACATTGCCGAACCCGCCCTGGTCTGGGCCGCCGACTACTTGAGCATTTACGGCGGATGACGAGGTCGAGTCGCTGATGACTGCATTGGTGCCCATGAAGCCGCCGGAATTCACACCGGCGAACCCGCCAATGTTAGCAAGGGAAAGTGAAATACCTTGGGGTGTTTGCATCAAGACGTTGATCGGTCCGGTTGCGGATGAGCGGCTAATGAGGGAGTGGTTGGTGCCGACGAAAGCAGCGAAACCGATGTCCGAACTCCCATCAACCGCCGTGGTCCAATTTGTGAATTGCAGATTCACCGCACCCTTAGCGTATGACTCAAGAATAACGCCGAAGGGGACTGTGCCGAAGGAGTCATTAATGCCCGCGAAACCGCCGACGCTCCAAACATCCTTTGTCGTTACATCCACATTCGCCCCAGACCGGTAAATAATTCCCTGGTTACTACCGACGAAGCCGCCGACATAATTTACGCTATGCTCCAGACCGCCCGGATTCTGTGGATCTCCAGTATCGATCGTGACCGCAGCCGCTTTTACCGTACCGCTTGCATAGGCATTGCTAATAGAACCACCCAGGTTCTGCCCGACCAAAGAACCGACATAGTCATGCGTTCCCGTCACCTTGATATTGACCAGATTGATGTTGCTAACAGAGCTTCCAGCGAGGGCTGTTCCGATCAAGCCAGTACCAGAAGAGCTGGGGCGCTGATCATTGATGGTCAGGTCTCTGATAGCGTGACCAAGCCCTTCCAGAGCTGATGGTACGGGGTTACTAGAGGCATCGATGCCACCCAGCATAAGTATCGGCGCTTGAGAAAAGACTGTGGAGGGTGCGGTCAGGTCAGTAGCCAGAGCATAAAAACCGATGTTTCCAAAGTTCGGATCGCCATTCGCATCAATAATGCTCAGGTCATGCGCCCCCGACAACCCGATGCTATTAATTAGTGTGTACTGATTGCCGTTGATGGTCAGCCGGTTAGCAGTAGTATTATTGGTAAAATCAATTCTGCCCACGAACGCCTGACGGGTGCTGTCAAAAAGCGGGGTAATTCCCCCCAATGGTGTGCCATAGGTAGATGTCGGAACGCCGTTGGCATCGGTACTAGAATCTATGCCGCTGTTATAGGTTGCTACCAGCTGCGCATTATTGCTCGCCGTCATCACTGCATTGAGGCTGATGAACTTGGCAGCATTAAGGGTCACCAGGCCGTTGGACCAACTCACAGCATCGTTGACATTGATGTTATTGCCTGCAAAAGTCCTGGCACCCGGCGCCGTCCAAAATTGCGGCGCATTGAAGTTGACGTTGCCGCCGACCGTGGTGGTCAAGGTGGCGACGTTTGCGGATGACTGCGCGTTGAAGTTGGTATCGGTTCCGGCGTTCAGAGTGAGGCCACCATTTGCGCCGGTAATCGGCGTATTGATGTTGATGTTATGGGTTGCGGTCAGTCCCAGAATGGAGTTGCTCGACCAACTAATCCAGTCGTTGACGTTGATATCGCCGTTACTGCCACTGCCCTGGGTTGAGACCAAGGTCAGGTTATTGCTGGCAAGAGCGTTGCTGACTGCCTTGCCGGTCATATCGCCACCCGCTGCCGCAATGGTAAAACCGTCTGGGTCGATGAGCCAGTTACCGGTCTTGCCGACTGACGCCTGGGTCGTGATTCGCGTGCTATCGGCGACCGCCACCTTCTCGCCACTGGTTTCGATAAAACCGCCGTCGCCGCCATTAGGGGCCGAAGCGTCTAGGGTACCTTCGATATGGGCGCTACCGCCGTAGGCATGAACAACGATCTCCCCCTTAAGGTCACCCAGTGTTTGTGCCTCTACCAGCCCGCTGTTATTCACCTGACTGCCCAGCAATTCGTTAGCTGCACTGGCGTTGAGAAAAACCCTGCCGCCGTCAGCATAGATTGCCTTCCGGTTTTCCACCAGCGCATTGAGCACACCCTGGTCAATGCTTACATTCAGCAGCGAGTCACCGTTAAAGTTGAGAGTGATCTGCTCACCGGCGCTCAGTGCTGCCGTGCCACGAGTTGCGAGGATAACCCCCTGGTTCAACACCTCCTTGCCCAACAGCGCTACGTAACCGCCCTCGGTCGCACTGAGGGTACCCCTATTGATCACCGCTCCGCTATCACCACTGTTCTGAAAGACGTAGCGTACGGCTTTAAAGTCTGCGTTGCTAATGTCCAGTGTGCTCACCACCAGTCCGGCGGCGTTGACGCTACTGCCCTGGGTGAACAGTACACCGTTAGAATTGAGTAAAAAAATTTGTCCATTGGCGTTGAGCGCTCCGTCGATCACGCTTCGTTCATTGCCCAGCACGCGGTTGAGGGTGATTGACGACGAGTTGGGTTGATGGAAGTTAACCACTTCACCGCTACCCACCGAGAAGCCCTGCCAGTTGATCGCCGCGTTTGGCGTGCTCTGGGTGATATTGGTCACCGTGCCAGACTGACCGATTTCCGCGCTACCACTGACGACCACTCCGTCCGAGGGGGACGCAAGCAGCGTTAGGGGACTTATTGCCAGCGCAGTCCAAATGGCTAAAACAAGTTTATGGTGCGAAAACGGCTCGCAGTCTTGCTGGAATATATTCATTGTATAGTGCCCCCCCCCTCATTCGGAAACTGCTGTTGACTAGAAGCTCTGGTAAGTTAGTTCTTGTGGAGCATGAAAACAGCTCAAAAAGTAAGGCAAGGTATTAATGGATTTTTTCGCTAAACCTGAACAACACCGCCGACTCACGTCGGCGGTGATTTTTCTTCATTAAAACGTTTAAATTCACCATCGAATCCTACCGACGGTAATGTTTCAGCCTACTTATTAATTCAATGCGTAGCAAGCACCCGTAATAACGTTTTTAGCGGCAGTTGTATTCAAATAATTCTGAAAGTTAGTCAGTAAATTATCGGAACCGCTGCCTACCGGTCTAGCGCTATTGACCAACTTAATCCCGTATTGCGCAATTTTTGCGTGGGGGTAGGTCGGGTCGTTGTAGCCATAAGTATGATGGAACCCTCCACCCCTGGTGAACGATTTAGTCGTACCGGATTGGCTACAAATGGAAGATTGATGGATAAACCCCTCTTTAATGGTTCCGGTACTGGTAATAGCCGATTTGGTCAGCGTGATATTCGCCTTCACGTTGACAAACGGGTTTACTGAATTCGGAAGCGTGTTATAGGTGGTTCCAGTAGGAACCGGAAAGGGAATAACACCGTGGGATATTGTATTCAATAAGGTGGCCGCAACAGTGCCATAAGGAGCCGTAGCAGGGTTGGCCAGCACGGTATTCTGCTTCAATGGATAGACTATGCCCGCACTGACGTTGTTCACTGGCGACCAATACTCCAGTTCACCCACTGCGTACAGCCATTCCGAAGTAGGAACAGCGAGCTTAGGCAAAAGGACAAGGGTATCAGGACGTGCTTTATCAGCCGACAAAAACAAGTCATAAGTATTCACGCCGTTGTTATTTTTGATGGTAGTCAATAAATTACCCGAGCTATCCGAGACCAGGTTGACATGGTAATCGTAAGTAGGTAGCGGGAACGCTTTTAGAAAGTTTTGGGTGATGGTAGTCAAAGTGACCGTGAAATTCGCAGCCACGGCTATCGTGATGGTACCTGTATTGGCAGGAACTGCGGCGAGCGCACTGTGATTTACCAAGCCCGCGAACAGCAAGGTGCTCAGTCCCAGCACTTCAAGTTTTTTTGATATCATATAAGTTACCTTCCGTTTTATTTGTTTAAGACTCAAGCCGAAATAGGGCGCCGACTTGCCGCCATAGCTTCGTCAATAGTTTTTCGATGGATTCATTAGTGGTAACAATGTTCCGCTAAGGTGTCCTTTCCGGTCTTGGCGCCTACCGCCAGTGCCGTACCGTTGAGAAAGCTCACGAAATCTGTCAATTCCTGGTATTGTGCGGGGATATAAGTGGGTAATTTAGACTGATTAGCTTTGTTAGCCACCGTAACCCCAGCGAGTTGAACGTCCAGATCAAGTCTCGAAGGCACAAACCATTTTTTGGCAGCATCCTCGAAGACCTGGGTGCCAACCGGCGCATTACAAATCTGGCTTAAACCGGTAAACGCTAAATCGGTTCCGCCGTCTACCTTATCAATGTATTCAACGTCGCCGTAGGCGCTCACCGAATCGATCTCTTTGACTAGAAGCCCCTTTTTGTCCAACCGGCTATATACACTTCCAGACGCGGTACCACCAAGAAGTTTTTGTGCCGAAATTCCATAGGGGTCATTTAGCGCAGGATCCGGGATTGATACTGTTAGCGAACTGAGTAGTAGCTTGGAATTGTCCACTGTCGCACCAGTGAGAACGCTCTTCAGAGCAGCCACCTTCGCTGCGCTGGAGTAAATCACCAGCGAATCCTTGGCAAATTTAATGAGCTGACCATCGAGTGACAAACCTTGCGTAATGATATCGATCGGCAAGGTGGTACTCTGCGACAGATACAGATCGGGGCCGGCGCCAGCAATGATAGCCGCATGTGCATCAGCGTCGGACATGATTTTCAGACTGACATTATAACCCCGCCCCGTCGCGCCAATGTCATTGGTTACGTTGATAAAATCGGAAACCAGATCAGCCGCTGCACTGCTCACCGCCGGCGAAACATAAATAGTAATATTACTTGCAGCATGCACAGATGGGGATAGCAGTGCAATTGCTGCTGCAATCAATACGACATACCTTTTTTTCTTTATATACATAAGATTTCCTCTGACTTGATTAGATCGTTAATAAAGCGAATGAGCGCAGAATCCAAACTTTGCTTTCTTCGGTGTCATCAACCCGGTAAAAATTTTCAACGTTATGCACCAAACAACATATAGGCGTTATGTGCTAAAGAACATAATGAGATTTAACAATGGATCACACTTTTAGTCAATAGATTTATTGCTAATTAATCCCATTATTCGCTCTTTGGGAGCGTACTTTATTGAATTTTAAGGAGTTTGACTTTGAATAATCCTGCTAAAATCAAAATATTATCCTTTAATAACAATTAGTTATAGTTAATAGCGAAAAGTTGGCTTAATAAGAAGAAAAAAATACATTGATGATGAGGATATCCCCTGAAAGAATCGAACCCTGGCTCGGTTACGTTATAGATCCCCTCCCCGATTACCATTAACATCCATCCATAGATGAGGCAAGCCTAAATCTTCAAGCCATTTAGGCCCCTGCTCCTCCTTAAGCATAGCGATTGTAGATGCACTACCGGCAACCACGCAAAAATCGCTGATCACACTAACGGCTGCCAGATGTTTAACCGGCCAGCCTGTCCTGGGGTTAAGAATATGCGCATAACGGACACCATCAATAACGATGCAGCGCTCATAATCACCACTACTGGCAAGTGCACCCCGACTGATTGCCAGATTAGTCAAGACAGCGCTAGGAATACGTGGATGCCCAATCCCTACACTCCACGATTCACCCTGCCCCCTCGGCCCGACTAATCTTATGTCTCCACCTAAATTAATAAATCCATGAATAATTCCTGCTTCACGACATAAGGTAGCCGCTCTATCGACGGCATACTCTTTAACAATACCACCAAAATCCAGCTCCATTCCAGGTAATAAAAAGTTGATTACAGGTGCTTGCCAAACCAGTTTTCTCCAACCGACTCTTTCTAATAAGGGATTAATTTCAGCTTGGGTGGGTAACCGCTTCGAATGAAATCGCCAGGCACCTCGAAGCACTCCAGAGGTAATATCAAACAAACCATCACTTTGCTGATAACAGGTGTCGGCATAATCAAGCAATACTGCCGTTTCATCATCAACCGCTAATGAGCCTCCTTGCAGTGCAATAAGATTAATCTTACTGAGAAAACTATCTTGACGATAACGAGAATACTTAGCCTCTAACCTCTGAACATCAGCAATAATACGTTTACTCAGTCTATCTGCTTTTCCTGGATGCTCACTGAACAGTTGAATTTCACAGAGCGTCCCCATCGCTTTAAAATTAAATCGAAAGTGCTTAAGTTTTTTTTCTTTTATCATGCCATCAGAAAAAATGCGCTTGTTACTACTCTCTCAATAACGTTTCAACTTTAAAGCGAAACGCTTCTGCTTCATCGGGCCGATAACCAAAATGTATTAGACGAATATTTCCCTTACGATCAATTAAGTAAGTTGAAGGCATCGTTTGTACATCGAAACTTTTCGCACATTGCCCATTAGTATCGGTTGTTACTATAAATTCAGCCGGTTTGTTTTTTAAAAAGGAAATGGCATCATCCGGCTGTTCATCCATATTAATGGCAATTATCTGTAAACCTTTTGCTTCCAGATCCTGGTGTAAGGTATTCATAAACGGGATTGATTGAGCACAAGGGCCACACCATGATGCCCAAAAATCCACATAAAGCACCTTCCCTTTAAATTGCTCAAGATCGTAGTGATGTATGTTATCCAGACTACCCAGGCTACAGATAGGTGCTGGTTTATTTTCCAGACTATCCGCCTGTACCATTTGGGGATATTCTGCAAAAAAAATAACCGCTAGAAGCAATAAGAATTGATTTTTCATTTTTAACAACAGGTTACTCACGTATAATATCTATCGAACTAACAATTCTGCCCCAAACCAGTCTACTAATACATGCCGATAATGTTCAGATTTACGAGCTTGCATGTGTTCTAGGGGATTTAAGTTATCGGTCAATATTACACCATCACGGGTATCCACGGTATATTTTCGCTTGGCTAGCCAATCTGCCTGTTCAACACTGAGTGATTTAACCGTCAGATCAATTGGCTGACTACCTGCCAGGAATATAAAATCATTGAAGTTTTCACCCGGTTCAGAAATAAACAACGATTGATTAGCAAATACCTGTTCAATGGTTTTGGATACAGATGCCAACGCTTCGTGTCCTTCACCTTGCCCAAAAGCAACAAAATTAAGCGCCAACAGTCCCTCAGGAGACAATAACCCCTGTAACTGTTTTAAGGTTTCTACCGTCAATAAGTGCGAAGGCTCAGAACCACCGGTAAAACAATCATGAATTATCAGATCATAAGGCCCAGTCAAATGTCTAATTTCATAACGTGCATCACCTACGATAGCTTGCCCGTTAGGCTTAAAACCAAAAAACTTTACAGCGGCCTCTGCCACAGCTGGATCAATTTCCAAGGTGTCGGTAACGATTCCATAATGATTCTTTAAGTCCATTGCCATGTGACCTGCTCCCTGACCAATTATCAAGGCTTTTTTAATAGTTGGCTTAATGGCTGGGATCAAAGTTACAATGTCTTGATACATCAATCTATTAGCACCATCAGGAATATTAGCCGCCCCAATCATTGATGCATCCGCACTCAGGATACGCAATTGCCGTTTACTATCGTCAATGACTCGCACATAACCATATAAACTTTCCCTTTCTGAAAGCACACTAAAACGTCCGGTTGCATCAAGATGACTTGCACCCACAATTTTTGGAACCAAGAATAATCCAAGAACCGTTAACAGCATACAGGGTAATACAGCAATAGTTCTTGCAAACTTCTTTTCCTCATAAGCGGCAACTGCGATAGATAACACCAATAAAATGCAACCTAAACTCACTAAAATTTGTCGTGAACCAACCCAAGGGAATAAAAAGAAACCTAATACTAACGTGCCGATAACACTACCCACGGTACTAACGGCATAAATAGAGCCTGAACTTGTACCGATACCTTCCAGTCTTGAGGTGGCCAACTTTATTGCGAAAGGGCTGACCATACCCAGCATCGTCAAACCAGGCGAAAACAACACCAAGGCGCTGATAAATGCACCCGCTCGCAAACCCAACGGGTCGGTTGCCAATAACACTGAACGAGTGACCCAAGGGATCAACAAGGTAAATAAACCCGCTAAGGCAATAATCAGCGATAACCCGGTACGTTTTGCACGATCAGCCCAACGCCCACCTATAAAATAACCAGTGGCTAAGGCTATCATGGTCACAGAAATTAACGATGACCAAACATAAAGGCTATTACCATAAAACGGCGCTATCAAGCGTGTACCCAATAATTCGATGACCATTACCGAAGAACCGGTAAAAAAAACGGTCAAATAGAGCCAGATATTATTCTGGCGTGGCTTTGAACTTTCAGTCATTATTTCTTATCCTGTAGATTATTAAAAAGCCAGACCCCAAGTCGCTGACAAGGCACCATCACGTTGTAATTGGTATCCATTGACATTATCTTGCACGGGTTGTAGCCATTCCACGCTAACACGATTACCCGCAAAATCACCTGAGGGAACCATTGCACTCATACCAAATCCCACATCCCAATACTTTCCGCCGTAATTACTCGTATAATCTGCTGGGCCATATTGATTGATCAATCCGTTATATTGACCATTAATAGCTTCCTGAGAGGTGTACAAGCCTCTGATAGAACCAGACAACCAGTTCGTTACGCTATAACTTCCCCAAGCCGTTGCCTGATACAAATCACCCAAAGCATAACCTGATCGGTTCTGATTTTGCATACGCACCGTGCCACTGGACTGAGCACCCCAAGAAAATTGTTGCCATTTTCCAGTGTAGGTTAAGCTGGGTTTGAAATCCCAGGTTCCACTGCCTAATTGCATACCATAATCGATGTAACCGCCGGTAATACCATGATTTGTGTTGAGTTGTAGTCCAACATTTCCAGTCGGTGCACTAAAGCCTGCGGTAAAATGTATGTGATGCATACCATTATCAAATAGTTTAAATAATCCATACATCCCCACATCACCCACACCACCTGTTTGATGACCACTCTGTACATGATGACTAATCATTTCCTGTTCACTTGATTCGGGTGCACCATCCAAAGCATTCATTGTCATATTCATACTGACAAACTGTGGCATTAACATTAAGGTCAGCCAATCAGTCGGCGCATACATCAAATCCAGCATGTGCATATTCATACTCATACTGGCCGTTCTAATATAACAAGGGTTGGGACCACAACCATTGCCAACCAGAGTCGAATCTGGCACCGCATGAGTTCCCTGTAAAGTATCCCCGCTCTGACTACCCCACATATAACGATAGCCCACCATAAAATCACCGGCCTTTGGCAACATATGATCATACATAACTCCAGCCGGAGCATGGACAGCATGGTCCTGATGATCATGTCCGGCATGAGTAGTGTTGGCACCCGGATGCAGTGACAAGGAGTCTAAATTTAATTTTAAAGCGGCGTTAACATTCCATGAATCAAAATTATTAAACGTATTGCTATTGTCGCCCGACATACCCAAAGACGCCTTATGAGTATAATACTCAACGCCCGTTTCAATAGTTAAGCCCTTGGCAAACTTTTTACTGACTATAAGTCCCCCGCTTAAGGTACCAAAGGCAGCTAAACGTCCGTCACTAGAAAAACTGGAAGGTAATTTGCTTCGATCATAGGAAGTCGTCGTTATTCCATCTGGGCCATACACTGTATTGGTATAGGCTTGCTGAGTGATTAGCCACGGCGTATAAAAATTTGCCGCACTCTGTGAGTAATACCTTACTCTAGGCGTAACCGTCCAGTTATTGCCTAAGGGTTGTACCCAATCGGATTCAAAAGCATGTGATTGAATAGCCCAATCATCGGTCGAATAATGATAGTCAAAATGTAAAGCAGCATCCAGCGGACTTATAAATTGTACATAACGGCCACCCAATCCCCATTGATTTCGTAATTCAGGTCTCCGTTCGGATAGTGAATAAACATAGCCCGCTTGAGTACCTTCAGGCAGAGCAATATAATTCGGCGAATTAGGATCGTTAACCGAAGGATCGACAAAGAGCACACTAACTGCTTTATAGGGATTAGCCAAATAACCGGTACTTCGCGTATAGGATACATCGGCGCTTACCAGGGCATCTTTGTTAATCACTTGCGTCACACCTAGTGTAGAACCCCAGTCCTGGCGATTACCCTGTAATATGTTTGCCCCACCCCGGCTGGGGTTTGAAGAAATCTGTCCGTTGTTTAAATAGTAAGAGCTGTCAATATAACTAAATGAGTCATGTGATAGCACCGCATTCGTAGCACTATTGGTATAACTTAAGCCTACATTCAGAGCGGTACGCTTTTGATTAAAATTCCACAGCCCACCTATATTCCCGAAACGAGATTCATAATCGCGTTCTGAAGAAATACCCCCTCCCACATTTAATGTCGCCTGATCAAATTCATAAGAAAACTTGACATCCCCTTGATGACGTACCTCAGGGGAAGCTGAAACCAATATATCGGTCACCTGGTTATTTTGCTGAAAAACTAAACTACTGTAGTCAGGCGCCATATTAGCCATCAAAGGATTTCCCTTTGCATCGACAAGTGCTCGCCCACTAATCCAATAGTTTCGATTTGGCTGAAGGAAAGGAGAAGCTCCCACAACCGTGCCGGTCGCAGCATCCAATTTTGGTTGTACGGAAAAAAAAGCAGCAGGCGCTGAAGCGATCGGTGTAGCACCACCCCAAGTATCTTGCAAATAGTTAAAAGCAAATTTTAATCGATTAGTGATACTCGTTTTAGCACTGCCATGAATACTATCCACTGTTATTGGCTTTATACCAGTAGGAAGCCCCATCATATTAAAATTCCCTGTATTTGGGTCAGCCGCCATACCATAAACACTCCGGTTACCTTCCTGATAATGACCATACTGAAATTCTACCTCATCCCCTTCAGTAGCCTGCACCGGTGTCGATAGTAACCCAGGCAATAACAATGCGGCTTTGGTTAATGCCTGTAAAGAAGACGTTGAAGATGCTGCTGATTTTTTTAAATATTTATTAGTTGCAGCCACAACCACCTCCCTGCCCCGCCGCACTGCTCGCACCGGTTTCGCGACTGTTATAGTTATGCGTTCTTAAAGAACTTTGTAATGGATAAACATCCAAAGCCATCTGCGATTTGGCAAGAGTACCTCGCTCCCAGGGTTGCACATTTGCACAGCCCAATAGGCTTAAAGTAAATCCTGCCAGTAATATCGGGTACAAGTTAGATAGTTTCAAAGTAACTCTCATGCCAAAATACACTCATGCTAAAAACAAGAAGTGTGATATTAATAAAATACTCACTGTTGAGCGAGTAAAACTTATACTATAAAGTTCACAGAGACAACCTCATTAAGGCGCGGTCTGATTTGCTTGAGTGAGTGCCTCAAGTTTTGTGGCGGCTAACATTCGAATGGTTTCATCACTGTCATTAATCGCTTGCTGTAACAAAGCCGTATCATCAGTAATGCCATCAACCGCCATCAATCGAACATTTACAGAGGCATCATGTAGCGCCTGTTGTAGAGCTGCTGCAGCTCCGCTACCTTCGCGCCGTGAAAAACTTGAAATGGCCTGCGCCCTGACCCTTTCATCCTGGTCAGATAATCCTTGCTCAAGCGCGGCTTTAACGGCTGGATCACCTTTTCGACCACCGCTCAATAAGCTATTCATGGCCTCGGCTCTTTCTGCCGGATTTTTTGATTGTGCCGCTTTTAACAATTGCTCGGTTTGTGCGGTCATCGCTGCTTTATCCTCTTCATTTTGCTTAAATGTCAAAGAACCCTGACTAATCACTGGACAATCAATCTTAGCAACTGCCCCACCCATTTTAGAACCCAATATCCAAGCCTCGGCAATCTGTTCAGTATTATCCTGTTTACCCGAGTTACTGTGACTACGCACAATCAAATCGGCTTTATGATCCAGCAGACATTCCAATACCTGTTTCAAGGATGATCCCACACAAGTCGCAGTAACCAGACCTTCGGGTAACACCGAATAATGGATAGGTACTTTGCTTTTACTTATAATGGTTTCAAGTACCTGTGCCAAAGGCATTCCTCGAACTTCCAGTTGCATCTCAACCCCTTTATCAGCACTTAAGAGCAATTCGGCGGGGACTTTAGATTGCTTAGCATCAGGCGCCTGCGCAACCGCAACGGTAGTAAAGCTTATAAACACAAACAGAACACCTAAGCTAGGCCATCCGGGGGGATATTGTCGAAATCTATTTATATGCATAAGCTTTACAGTAGAAGCATCCAAGCCTAACGCAAAGATGCTTCTGAATTAATCAGCTAAAAAATAGCTTATTGGTTTTGAGTTTGTATCCAATTAGTCCCAGTATGCACGCCTGTCGCTGTTTGGCAATGCAATTGTAGATTGTATAACTCAGGACCTTTTTGTGCAGCTACGGTCGAAGCGGTATACTGTTTATTAACATTAATAAGATAAATCTGCGCATTTGCCGCAGCTCCACCTTTTAAGGTAACCCCAGGACTCCAGCCTGTGGTTGAAGCCCCAGTAGTACTTACGGTAGCTGTATCTCCATCAACAGGATCTTCACTTAACACGGTTGACGCTCCATCAAGCGGATGCACAATTTGCACACTAACCAATGTCGCCAACACCGGCGCCAAATCAGCTACCTGTGCAAACAACTGTGCAGGTGCGCCACTGCCATCATTACTGCAGGTCACTTGATAAACATCCGTTGCCGCAGCACCCGAGGCAGCCGTTCCCACTGAACCTGTTTGGTTATGCGCAGAAACAACACCCGCGTAACCTGCTGCAATTAATAAACTTGCCGTTATTATTTTTTGAGATTTTTTCATTTCTATATCCTCATATTGGTAGTACACCAA
>Ga0118677_10003393_pt1 | contig 30201 bp, 27 predicted proteins | sample AliMusrvi5mmetaG_FD_86154 | JGI IMG/M metagenome (GOLD analysis project Ga0118677, IMG submission 86154) | reverse complement strand
CTATACCGGAAATTAATGTGCACATTAATTTCCGGTATAGTATGTTGTCTCTGTAAAAACTATGTGCCTGTTAACGACATTCAGGGCTCAATACAGGTATGAATCACCTTGGCCCATTGGAACGAAGTCGGTCAGTGGACAACAGTTGGCAACAGAGAGCGATGCAGCACTGAGTATTCGTAACATTGAATTCCATTGCAACATGATTAAATTGACACCTCATGTTCTATCCATGGTACGAAGCCCAGAATACACGATTTACTCAGAGACATATACCAATTTTCAACAAACAATGGCAGTAGCTGCTGGGAGTTCTCAAATAGAACAGCTCATTCCAACACGGTATTCAAGTCTAAAGACAGTGTTTCTCACGATGAGAAAAACAACATCAGCACAGAACGGCGGACATGCTGTTTTGTATCCGAACTGCAGGAGTTCGTTTGGACTCGTGGACTACTGCTTTAGACTGGGTTCGGAGCAAATTCCACCGACACGAATCAGGTGCGATGGCTTTGGATATGTGGAACCTTACGAAGCATTAAAAGTAGCATTGCATTGCGGCGGAGCATCACTCGCTCCAATGGGTATATTGAACGCAGCGAAATACAGCCTTGTAGCACCGACAGGAGCGGATTACGGTGCGAATGGGGGATATTTTGTTATCGGTCAGGACTTCGAAGCCGAACTGGCCGAGGAAGCTATTGTCGCTGTCCCAGTTATTCGGGCCGTACTGGAAGCCAGCGTATGTGAGGATGCTGCCGCCATTGTTATAGAAACTGGTGAGCGCCGCTGTCTCATTCTGGCTGAAGGCGCGCGCGTTGGAGCCAAGCACGACCACGCGGTATTTGCCCAGCAGCGCGGCGTCCACTTTGTTGTTGCGGGTCAGCACAAACTCATCCACATCGAGTTGCAGATCGCCTTCAAGCACTTCCGCGCGAAGGCGCGTGAAGCTCTCCGGCTTGGTGCCGTCGTCGCGCGCACGCGAATGCGCGTAACCGCTCTCAGGGATATGATCGCCCTGGATGAACAACACCTTCGCCCTGGCGTCTTTGACGGACTGCGCGGGCGGGGCTTTTGTCGCCGGGGTGGCCGCAGCAACAGGTGATGCGGTCGAAACGGGCGCGTTAGCGGGTCTGTCGCCTGGCCCGCCTATCGCGGGCACAAAAGCGCGCGGGGTGAGCGAACTTGCAGTCGCGCCAGGTGCGGCGTTCTGTGAACTGCATGCGCTGAGCGCCAATGCCCCTGCAACAGACAACGCGCACAACAGGCGAATGGGGGACCTGAACGCGGCAATGGAATGCCAGTCAATCAGGCGTTGTGTTGCCATCGTTTTTCTCCGGAGTGTAAGAATGCATTATCCCATTCGCCCTGTATGGACTAGGCGCCGTACTTGGCGAGTCGTTGCGCGTGCGCCAGCGCCAGCGTCATGATGTCGCGCGCATGGAACGTGCCGAGTCCGCCAGTCGATGCCTCGCGCTCCCCAAATACCACGCTGCGATCGCGCCGCACAGTGCCAGGCGCCCACAACAGCAATGGGACAGGATGCCACGAGTGGCTCTTCATCTGGCTGGGGGTGCAGTGATCGCCGGTGATGACGAGCACGTCGGGCTTCAACGCCATCAACGTGGGCAGCGCCGCATCCACTTCCTCAATCACCTTCAATTTGGCATCGAAGTTGCCATCCTCGCCGCGCGAGTCGGTGTACTTGACGTGGATAAACAGGAAGTCGTACTGGTCCCACACCTTGCCGGCGGCTTCGAACTCTTCCTGCACGCTGTGGGCGTGGTGGTCGACCAGTTCCATGCCGACGAGCGAGGCCACGCCGCGATACATCGGATAGACGGCGATGACGCCCGCCTTTAGCCCGTACACATCCTTGTACTTCGGCAGCGCCGGGTCGCCTGCAAAACCGCGCATGGTCATGCCGTTGGCGGGATGCTCGTCGTGAATAACGGCGGTTGCCTTGGCGACCCAGTCGTTAAACAGTTTGGCGGTGTGCTCCGAGGCTGCATCACGCGCCACCGCGAGCAGCGGCGCTACGCCGGTCTTTTGCGGGTCAGTTTCGTTGATTGCGCCGCTCAGGCCTTCGCCGCGAGCCACGACGACGAAACGATAATCCTGCACTGGTTTGACAAAAAATTCGATGCCGGGCTCAGGGTTGTTAATCCCTGCGGCGTTGATCTTGTCGACCAGTTTTGCGCACACTTCAGTAGGGATGCGCCCTGCGCGCCGGTCGGTGATCAGCCCTGCGGGGTTGAGCGTGCAGAAGTTGCCGCGCGCGCAAATGTCCTGCGACGTAAGCGGGAAACCGATGCCGACCGCTTCGAGCACGCCGCGTCCGATCTCGTATTCGATCGGGTCGTAGCCGAACAAGCCGAGGTGGCCGGGGCCGCTGCCGCCGGTGATGCCAATATCCACTGGGTAATGCTGGCCGAGACAACCCTCTACCGCTAGTTGGTCCATGTTAGGGGTGTTTGCCGCCTCAAGCTCGGTTTGATCGTCGCTCGGTCGGGGCAGGCCGCCCACGCCGTCCATGACAAGCAAAACGATTTTTGTTTTTGCTGGTTGCACAAGTTCTTTGAGAAGTTTGAAATTAGCCATTTGGTTTGATTATATGACGGCGTGCAGGCGCGCAAATTGGCATTTACAATATGCGCAGGTAAATTATATGAATACGTCCGCACAATCAATCAAAGACTGGCAGGGATGGTTTGACCTTTTTCGCGAAATTTATTCCACGAGCGGATTCATGGAGTTCATTGATATCGCGAGTGAGGACAATGAGGAAAATTGGGACTGGATGCCCAGGTACATGATTCCAGTGCAGACATCCTTGTGCAGCGCCATGCTGACGGCATGTCTGCAATTGCCGCCTGACCAGATTGAGAAAACTCTGGCTTCGATGGTCAAGGCCGCAACGGATCAGCGCTTCGACAAGTCGCCGCGCGGCCTGAAGAAAAAATTAAAAGAGCTTTACCAGAGCATTACGCGCGAGTTGACCCGTATCGTGCCGCCCATGTCCGAAATGGTCGCAGCGGTGCTCAAGTCTTACATGCGCGACAACTATGATGTGACGGAAGACGTTAACCTGAAGATGCGTCAGGCGGTATCGCTGTTTTCGTCCCGCAATCGCGCGGAGGCTTTCCAGATCGTGAGCCAGGCGGGCGCGGCTGTATTGTGCGGTTCACATATATGGGACGGCTGGCTGTCCGAAGGGTCTGGAGAACTCGAAACCTGGGTGTTGAGCATCATTGTCATGCGCAACGTAGTCGGCAGTTTATTGCCTTTGCAAAGTTATGCGGAGATGCGTCTCAAGGCGAATGATGTTGCTGCGATGTTGCTTGCAAGCCTGGCAGAGCCGGAGATCATCGAAGATGTGAATGAGTCGGAAACCGATGAGTCCGATGAGTCCGAAGATCCGAACGAAGACGAGATGGTTCCGTACCTGGATGAAATCGCCCAGATGTGTTTGCGGACAGAGCCATTCACTGATGATGAAATCAAGGAAATGGGGGACAAGTACGATTTGTACGGTAAGATAGCCGCGCAGTCAATCGCCCCATTTATGAGTCTCGCGGATGAAGATGAGGCCGCCGCAGACGTGATGCGTGTTTTCGTGACTACGCTGGGATTGCTGCGTTACCCGGCGCTACAGTCAATACAGATGCTCATCCTGCTCGTTTCAAGAGTGCACGACCAGATAGACGATGAAACCATCAGCGAGGCAGTGACAGCGTTGAAGCGGATCGGCCCGCCCGCCTTGCCCCAGGTGTTTGATTTCGCGCGCTACAGCAGCCGGGAAGTTGCGCGCGCCGACATGTTGACGGTGCTGGGTGTTGTCGGGCGCGGTTCCGAAGAAGTATTCGATTATCTCCTCAAGCAATTCACAGAAGCCACGTGGCTCGGCGACAAGATCGACTACGCGCTGCCACTCGCGCTCACTCACGACCCGCGGGTCATCGGTCATATCGCCGAGGCGTTGCATGAACCGTCGCTTGACGAGGATGACGCATGGGAATTGCTTGATGCGCTGCAGGAACTCAACGTCACCTTCTATGTCAACCACGACAACCGCTCAGTGAATATCCCGGATTACGGCATCATCGAGGACGTGCTGCCCACGGACTGGCGCACGCGCAAGGAACTCGATGAAGAAGCAGAGGAAGAGGATGAGTGGGGAGAGGACTGGGAAAGTGACGACCCGGAGACTGGCGCAGATGAGGACGATCTGGATGATGATGATGATGATGACGACGAGGTCGTCTATGACGAGAATGGTGTGCCGCGCTGCCCCGGTTGCGGCGCTGAGATGCACTACGTCGACGGCAGTTGGGTGCATGAGGAAGATCTTGTCGAGCCAAAGTCAAAAAAACCTCAGATTAAACCTGTTGGGCGCAATGACCCGTGTCCGTGCGGCAGCGGCAAGAAGTACAAGTACTGCCACGGGCGCGGCGAGTGAGCGGGCTCTGTTGTAAAGAACTCGACTCGTCGTTCTTGTAGAAGAACGGCGAGTTGAGGATGCAACTTTTTGCGCCCATTTGCATCTAACCCTTCATACGTTTCAAACATAGGTGATGCAAATGAAAATGATGATTGATTTTCCTGGCGGCGCCCGCGTCGACGCACATTTTGACGGCTTTACTGTTCCAACTGACCAGCCGGCGCCCGCCGGCGCAAACGGCGCCCCTAGTCCTTTTGCGACGTTTCTGGCTGCCATTGGCACGTGCGCTGGTATCTATGTGCTCGGTTTCTGCCAGCAACGCGGCCTGCCTACCAACGGCATCCGCATCCTCCAGAGTGATGAGACAGACCCAGCGACAGGCATGGTGACAAAAGTTACGCTCGATATCATGGTCCCTCCAGATTTCCCTGAAAAGTACAGGTCGGCACTGGTGAAGGCCGCAGACCAGTGCAAGGTTAAGAAGCATCTCGAACACCCTCCGACATTTGAAGTAAAGACGCTTGTTGACAGCACTGCTGTATAAATCACACCCTACCTGCGCGAAGAGGAACACTGATGGGCTTTTTGAAAAGAATATTCGGCGGCTCTGAGGCGGGAGGCGCCGAACCTCAAAACTCCGCAAAACGCGCCGCATCGATCGACGCCGCTGGTTTGGCGGACAGATTAAAACAGGCGCAACCGCCGTATCTGCTCGATGTGCGTGAAGCATACGAGTACGCCGAAAGCCATATTGCCGGCGCAAAACTGATCCCATTGGGTGAACTGCCACAGCGCCTGAGCGAGTTGCCGAAGGATCATGAAATCGTGTGCGTGTGCCAGTCTGGCAGCCGCAGCAGTGTTGCCACTCGCCAACTCCTGGCCAATGGTTACACCGTGACCAATCTGAATAGGGGTATGATCGGCTGGTCGATGAATGGTTTTCCAACGCAGCGCGCCGCGCGCCGCAAGTGAGCATATCGAATGCGGAGTCCCCTATATTGAAAGATTGGCTCATCAAACACATACCGGGTGTGCTGCTCTCTGTCGTCATCGCAGTGCTTGCAGTGCTTCTGCAAGCACTTGAGGGTGCTGTTTTCGGCCAACCCATCATCGAAGGGCTCGTCATTGCCATTCTGCTCGGCATGATCGTGCGCACGTTCTGGCGGATGCCTGAACGCCTGCTGCCCGGGATTGGGTTTTCCGCTAAGCAGATGCTTGAATTTGCCATCGTCCTGCTGGGTGTCTCCATCGACCTGCCGGCGCTACTCAAGGCGGGGCCCATCATGCTGCTCTCAATCGTCATGGTGGTGTTCATAGGCATCTTCGCCAGCACTCAGATCGGGCGACTCTTCGGCTTGAATCCCAAACTCGCCATCCTGGTCGCCTGTGGCAACTCGATCTGCGGAAACTCGGCCATCGCGGCAGTTGCGCCAGTCATTGGGGCAGATAAGAAGGACGTCGCCTCCTCGATTGCATTAACCGCGGTTCTGGGAGTCGTGGTTGTCCTTACATTGCCATTGCTGATATCCGTTGTCGGTTTATCGTTCTACCAATACGGCGTTCTGGCCGGCATGACGGTCTATGCGGTGCCGCAGGTGCTGGCAGCAACGTATCCGATCAGCACGATCAGCGGTGATGTGGGCACACTGGTCAAACTGGTTCGCGTTCTGCTGCTCGGCCCCGTGGTGTTGTTCTTTGCGCTGCGTTACCGCGACACCAGTGACGCAGCACGGCAGGCGAAGTTCTCCTTAAGCCGCTTTATCCCGTGGTTCATCATCGGGTTTATCCTGCTTGCGGTCGCCCGCTCAGTCGGCGCAATCCCAGGCGCTGTGGCCGATCCGTTGCGCGAGGTGAGTCGCCAACTGACCGTGGTGGCCATGGCGGCGCTTGGTCTCGGGGTCGACATCCGGACTGTGCGACAAGTTGGCAGGCCAGTGGCATTCGCCGTGATTGGTTCATTGCTTGTGCTGATAACGTTAAGTCTTGTGCTGATCAAGTTTGCAGGAATCGCCGGCGCCTGATAGCAGGTAAGTCGGGCGATTCAGATCGCACATGTGGCTCATTCACGGCGTGAGTCGGTAAAAGTCCATGTGTTGAAGCGCTATCGTCTCAACTTTCTGGAAACCGGCTTTGCTAGCGAGGCTTGTCACAGCTTCAGTGCTTAACCGGTGCGCCAGGGGCGGGCCTTTCTGTTCATCACGATACGGCCACTCGAGGATAGCCGCCTGGCGCCGCGCAACTCTGTGCACTTCTTTAAGCGCCTCCAGAGTGTTGTCCGCTTCATGTAATACGTGACCCAGAAATACCAGGTCAAAAGACTGATCTGGGAATGGAATCGCTTCAACGGGCGCCTGCCGGAAGTTGCCCATTGGGACATGCTGCCGCGCAATCTCAAGCAACTCCGAATTGGTGTCGATGCCGGTGACATCCATCCCCAGGATGGAAAATGCCTCGGCGAATACACCGCTGCCAGTTCCTACATCGAGCACAGATTGGATTAGTTGACCCTCTGTGCTAAGCGCAACGACACGTTGCACTTCAAGCAGCGCCATTCTTTCCTCAGACCGTAACCGATCCGGTGCGCCATTGAACCGGCGCTCATGTTCCTTGTTGTTCTCTGTCATTAAATTGTTAGATGCGTGAAACGCATAAAAGTGACGGCAGCGCAATTGACAAAGCATTCACCAAAGTCACCTCATCAGGCCGTATCCAGATTGGACATTGTGACACCAACGCCATCCAGCACCTTGAGTCCAACAGCCATTCCCACATATTCCGTTCGCTCGCCAACTCGGGTGGTGGCAACGCCAGAGCCTGCAGCGTTGGCATCGCCGACACATGTCATACAAGCCAGCGCTTCGGCGCCGCCCCGACAGAATGGGCAACCGACCACGCAACCAGTAAGCACGTCATCGCAAGCGCGCCGCCCGACAGATTCAGGCATAAAAGCAACGGTGATAACACCGCCGCAAAGTCCACCCATAGCGACGCCACACCCGACCTCAGCAGCGACGCCACAGCCAATTCAAACGCCCGTAAAACAACAAGGGCCAGGAGATCCTACTCGCCAAGCCAACAGGAAGGGAGGCTAGAATTTATGTCATGCCGAACCACATGGGACATCTTCCTGATGTGCGCTACCGCATCCCGCGGACGCTGGCGCACGTTCAAATCGTCAAACACCGCGATGACATTCGTGTCGTTCGCTGGCCTTTTTGCGTCGGTCAGACACCAAACTTGCCCTCGGTTGGTGGGGCGTTACCGTCTATAATTGGTGTCGTCCACACCGTTCGCTACGCATGGCGTTAGAATTGCCGCAGAGTAAAAAGATCGAACCCCAAACGCCTGCTACGGTTCTGGGCCTAACCGATCATGTTTGGTCCCTGCCCGAACTCATGTCTTCCCGCCATGGGCTGCGAGATACTCTCACATGACTACTGGTAAGCCATAAGTGGTGAAAGAATAAATAAATGAGCAGAACATTCACCTATTATCTGGCGGTGCTCGACGGCGCGATATGCGTCTATTTCTTCATCCGCTTACTCTTCTTTGCCCAGTCAAGAACGGTGCAAAATGACGTGGTGCAAGGCGTCCTCATCGGCTTTGGGCTGGCGTTTGTCTCAGCCCAGGCTTACGCGAGGATCAAGGCCACGAAGGTTAACGGCTGGATCACCATGTTCGGATTGGGCGTACCCGGCAATGGCATGTTGCTGCGAGCTGCGCACGCCCAGTTGTTCCCCGGTCCCGTAAATGTGCCGCAAGAGGCGATGTATTGGACGACGACCGGAGATGGCGCAGGCCATGCGCTCTCAGGAAAACACGACTACATCATGCACTTCCCGCCGAACGGTCTTCCGCCCAACGATGCCTTCTGGTCGCTGACGATGGGCGACGCGAGAAATCACTTCGTGGCGAATCCGATCAACCGGTACAGCGTGAGTGACCGCACAGGGCTCACGCCGAACGCCGACGGCTCCGTCGATATTTACATGCAGAACACCGCTCCGGCAGGTCATGAGTCGAACTGGCTGCCGGCGCCCTCGGGCAGATTCATTCTCTGGATGCGCGTGTATATGCCTGGCGCAACCATTCTTAATGGCGAGTACAAGGTGCCGCCAATTGTCAAAATATAATGATATCAAATACTCAACATTTATTGATATTCAGTGGAATCTGTATCGCGGTATGGCTTCTTGCAACTTATTTATGGCCGCGCATGATGCTATCCGTGTACAAGAGAGCGGTCCTCGTGAAAGGGTTCGGCGATGGCCCCATCCCGATCAATACGCTCTATACGGAACCCCAAAAACTCTTTGCAGAGCCACTCGTCTCGCAGACCGCTTCGGGTTCGAATCTGATGACCGTTGGCGTGAACCACGATACACTCGCCACGGTCGGGTGGTTAGACCTATCGAAAGGATCGCAAGTCCTGCATGTGCCGGACTTCTCCGACCGCTACTACAGCGTGCAGTTCACCGATCCGTCGAAAAACATTAATTTCGCCTATGTCGGCAAACGCACCACGGGCACCGCGGCTGGCGATTACCTCATCACCGGTCCAGGCTGGAAAGGAACCGTGCCGCAGGGAATGACACAAATTTCTTCGCCGAACAATTCAGTGCTCGTTCTTGGCCGCGTGTTCGTTGAGAATGACAGCGATCTCCCAACTGCCTATTGCCTTTCAAAGCAGATACAGCTCACATCTCTCTGAGCTAGTGGCAGCCCAGCCAGTAGCACGCCAACGTGTCCAGGGTGGGACGTGTATTAGCAGGTGAGTTGGTATTTATTGCCCCATCCTGCCGCACCCCACCGCCCTTTTCGCCAGGTGCGAGATAATCTCACCGTACTACCCGGGTAAGTAGATGGTTAAAAACCAGAACTAACGTGCCGGCAGCCAGGGCGCCGAGTGAAACCCACACCGCAGTTGGCAGTGCTCCGATAGTCCATGCGTCTGGTCTGAATAAGAACTCCGTCCAGCCTCGCCCAATGCCGTACCAGATGAAGTACAAACCGGCAATGTCACCATCACGCAGGGAGCGTTCAAATCGACGACCCACCCACATCAACAAGATGAATCCTAAAAAGTTCCATGCCGATTCGTAGAAAAAGGTGGGGTGAAAACGCGTCTCCAGCGGATATTTCTGTAGATCCGTAAAGTCAATCTTGCCGGTGTTAGTTCGGTGACCAGCATCTATCGTGATACCCCACCATGATGAGCCAGTAGGGCCTCCATAAAGCTCCTGATTGGCATAATTGCCCCAGCGGCCAATGGCCTGCGCCAGTGCCACGCCTGGGACGGCAAAGTCGAACCACTGGAATAGTCGCAGCTTATTGCGCCATGCAATATAGACGATGCCGAGAATACCGCCAACGATTCCACCGAAAATACCGAGTCCGCCTTGCCATATCGCAAGAATTTGCAGCGGGTTCTGGCGGTAATAGGGCCATCCACTCCCGCTGCCATCATTCGGGGTGGAAAAGACGTGATACAAACGGGCTCCCACCAAGCCAAGTCCGATCACGAGCAGTACGCCATCCCACACAATTGCGGGGTTCTGAGCATGGCGTTTTGCCTCCAGTGCTGTCAGGTATGTCGCAACAACCATGCCAAATGTCAGGATGATGCCATACCAATGTACCTTGAGGAAACCTAAATCAATCGCAACTGCGGGTCCTTCCATGACGCGCGATTATAAATCAGCGGTGTTGGCTGACTGTATGTCAATGTGTTTTCGCAGGCTGCTCATGTGTGCTTCCTTTTGTGATGACAGGCAAATCAGCGCGATGCCATCCCACCATTCCTTCACTCATGTTAATTCCCTTGAAACCGGCGCCATCCAGTAGCTTCGCGACGCTGTCGCTATTATGGCCGAAACTGCAAACACAAATTATTTCGCGATCGCGAGGAAGTGTGCGTAACCACTGACTTAACTGGCTGATTGGTAACACAACCGAACCGGGTATATGACTCGCGGCATACTCTTCCGGCGTTCTCAAGTCGACGACCATTGGTGGCACAGGTCCTGTAAGTCGCGACTGTACATCGGCCGGCTTTAATGCACTTGATGATGCTCCGAATAGCCGTTTTAGTAAGCTCATGCGACACTCCCGGTGTGTGAATATCAAATCAGGTGTGTTACCAAGTTATGTATGACTTGTAACTCCAAGCGATTCACAATCTGATGCTATTTGCTAATTTTTACTGAGAGGCACCGAGATTGCGCGCATGATCTCTGCCATCAACTGCGCTTCAGGTGCAGCACCAACCATGACGCCTGCGCCTTCATTGATGGTCGTGTGTGGCACGCCGCCCACTTCATATCGCTCCGCCAATTCTGGAAACTCGGTTGCTTCGACCATCTCGGCCTGGACCAGCGGGCTTTCGAGTGCCATCTGATGTGCCAGCACTACGGCCTTCGAACAATAGGGGCAAGTGGGTGTGACAAACACCTGCAGGCGCACCGGCTGATGCAGGTTCTTCAGCGTTGCGCGAGTCTCATCGCTCAGACGGGAGTCGCGACCGCTGACGAGGATTAAGTCATTGATCAATGCGCTGAACTCATAACCTGCCGGTATACCTGCATATCGAATCCCATGGTCTACTGTCTGGTCGCCATCCTGCGCAGCAATCACCAGACCTGGCGCCTTATCTACGTTGTACTTGCGCGCCAGGTCGCCGTCGGAGTCAATATCATGGACGAGCAGGCTGAGTTTGTCCGATGTAGAGACGACACCCTCCAGTAAGTTCAGTGTGTCGGCGCAGTATTCGCAGTCTGCCTTTGCTCCAAAATATAGTATGCGCACGGGCTCCTGCAATCCTGTCAATGCCTTTCGCACCTGGTCTAGCGTCTTTTCATCAAGCAATTGAGACATATCTTCGTGCTCCTTAGTTTTCGGTTTATGTCTTGTTAGATGAGTCAGGAGCACAAAAGTGACATGGCGTTGCAAGATACTTGCCCGTTCTCTGGATGTGATGCGACTCGACACTTTATATGCGGTGCATTAAGGGGTTGTAACTTTTCTTACTGATGCGCATCAAAAGAGATAAAAGGAGAACAAGTTACAACGTTATGCCTATCTTTGAATATGATTGCCCCGATTGTGGTAAACCCTTCGAAAAGTTTGTGCGCTCCATAAATGCGCCAGTCGAGAAAATCGCCTGTCCTTCCTGTGGCAGCACAAGGGCGCTCAAAAAGCTTTCGGCTTTTGCCAGCAAGTCAAATGGCTCTTCAGGATTTTCCAGCGGATCGAGTTCCAGCGATTGCTCAACTGGAGGAACCTGAGGAATCAGTCGCCCCGCCCGGTCGTGAACCGGGTTTTATTCAGACAGATCGATCACAAAGCACCACTTGCATACATCAGCACAGATTAGACGTCTCTGTGCTGATTGCTTTATCCATGTGCGCAAAGCTGAGCTGGGGGTCAACGATAAACTCGCGTCGGCGTAGGGGACTTCGGCGTGCTATTGTTTCTGACCACCGAAGAATCCATCAATGCGTGGATATATTGTCCAAGCCAACGCCAGACCAGCCAGCGCACCCGTCCACATGCGCATTACAGAATTAAATGACCACAGGCCGTCACCGGCGTAGAAGTAGGACGAAAAGGTTCCCCCGGTCAGCGCGCGCAGCCAGTCGTTGGTATCACGGAAACCTTGTCCAAAACCTTGTATGTCAGATATGAAATGTGTGCCCCCATCCAGCAGGATGGGCGTTAACAGGATGGCTGTAACGATCAGAGAGGGAACCCAAAACCTGCGCCGCAAGAGCGCGTAGATCAATCCGCCGATCCAGATACAGGTGTACAGCGAGATCATGCGGTCTGACCAGGCGATCTTATAGCCCATCTGCGGATTGCCATTGAATTGCCGCAGGGTTAGCACATCCTGGCTGCCACGAACCGCATTAATGTCGTTGAGCGAGTAAGTGATATTCTGACCGAACAAAAAGTACGAACGCTCCGGTAATTGATGACACTGTGTGCTATAGATAAGGTATATGAGATTGGCCTGCGAGGTCAGGCCATCTTTCATAAATATCGGCGCGAAGAACGGCGTGACGACATAGATGCCCATCATAACGTTGATGACCAGCAACCAGTGCCGGAGAATCCACGTCACACCGTGGTTCAGCACAGCACTTCTGGAATTCTGAATAGAGGACTCGACCATAAATCACAATGCCACAACTAACGCCACTCACTTCAAAACGACAAGTAAACCCAATCCATAGTTTGCCGCCAGCACATCGTCCATTCTTATCTTCAGCTCTTAAGCTTCAGATAAATGCGAGTGTGCTGATTCGCGGATAGATCAGGAGATTGTAGTATAAGCCCCCCCGTTCTCGTTTTGAACGATCTCAAAGATACCCGGACTGTTACTGGCAGTGATGCATTAGGCCATGGGAAATAGCCATACTGCCGATTCCAGATACTACTTCTCTATCTTGCCCGCGACGAGAAAATCTTCAAGATTAAGGCGCACGAACAGGCGTGTGCGCATATCATCTGGGACAGTCGGTGGCGGGGGCAGGTCGTGGTAAAGTTCGACGGTTTTCCGCAATGTATCCACTACAACCTGGCATCGGTCGCAATCTGCCATGTGTTTCTCGACTTCCACGCATAACGATTCATCGAGAGTGCCATCCACATAGTCAGAAAGTGATTTGAGCAGGTCGCGACACGTTTGGCTATTGTGCTGATGTTCTGTCTTGCTCATTTCAACTCCTTGAGTCGCTCCGCGTAATATTGCGAGAGGTGCTCGCGCAACTGCAAGCGTGCGCGCAGTAATCGGGTTTTGACGGCCGCTTCGCTGATGCGTAAGGTCTCGGCTGTTTCCCACACAGATTGGCCTTCAATATCACGTAACAAAAATACTGCTTTCAACGCTGGACTAAGCTCATCGATGGCCAAATCGAGATGGTTTCGCGATTCGGCGCTGAGAAATTCCTCTTCAGGCAGGCAACACCAGTTCATGAGTTGAATTGGCTCGCGTTCACCGTCTCCATCCGGCGATGGGATATCCTCATCTACGGATAGCGCATCAGGTTTTCGCCGTCGAAGCAACATGAACGCCTCATTCGATGCAATCCGATACAGCCAAGTTGCGATGCTTGATCGTCCCTCGAACTCATTGAGGTGACGATAGGCCTTTGTAAATGTCTCCTGAAGCACATCCTCGGCATCCTTGGCGTCACCCAATATCTTCAGCGCCAGGTGGTAGACCTGGGATGAGTAGGCATCCACCATGCGCGCGAACTCGGCAGTGTCACCAGTCTTTAGTGCCTGAAGTGACAGGTTGGGTTGCAGCCGTTTTTCTACCATAGCTTTGTCAGGCGATGTAAACCCCTATATTTTTGCTGAGCGTAATCGCAAACTGTTACTAACGACAAAAAGCGAGCTGAATGCCATTGCTCCAGCCGCCATAATGGGGCCGTATTGCGCGAATAACCCGAAGGCTGCAATGGGGATCAAAATGACATTGTAGAAAAACGCCCAGAACAGATTCTGCCGAATACCACGCACAGTCAGGCGCGACAAAATGATCACCTTAGCAATGCTGCGCAAATCGCCGCCAATCACCGTTACATCGGCTGCCTCAATGGCTATGTCTGTGCCGGTGCCGATGGCAATTCCGACATCGGCCTTGGCCAGGGCGGGAGCATCGTTAACGCCGTCGCCCACCATAGCTACAACCTCGTTCTGTCCCTGCATGGCTTCGACCTTGGCTGATTTTTCACCCGGCAATACATCAGCAATGATTTCGTCGACGCCAGAAAGCCCCGCTTGCAGGGCGATGGTCTGGGCAGAACGGGCGTTATCACCCGTAAGCATCACGACGCGCGCCCCCAGTTTTTTGATTGCTGCAATCCCGTCTGCTGAGCCTTCCTTGATCGTGTCAGAAAGCGCGATCAATCCGGCCAGCCGGTTGTCGATCCCGACCAGCATGATGGTCTTTCCCTGCGCACGCAGTGCATCGGCCTTCTCACTTATATCGTCTGTTGAAATTCCCTGCAAGGTCATCAATTTGTCATTTCCGACCGTGATCTGATGCCCTTCTACATAAGCCGTGATGCCTTTACCTGGAATTGCCAGGAACTTCTGTACCGATGAGAGCTTTATTCCTTGTGCATCGGCAGCCTGCACGATGGCCTGTCCTAGTGGGTGCTCGCTGCCTTTCTCTGCACTAGCTACCAGCAATAGGAAACTTGAGACGGGTGATTGGAGATTGGCACGAAGCACACCATCGGAGTCCATAAGTGCAAATCCCAGGTCCACCACATCAGTAACTTGTGGTTTACCTTGAGTTATCGTGCCGGTCTTATCCAGTACTGCAACAGTTACCGCCGCTGCGCGTTCAAGTGCTGCGCTGTTCTTGAACAGGATACCATTCTCAGCCCCCTTTCCCATGCCAACCATGATGGCGGTTGGTGTGGCCAGTCCCAATGCACACGGACAGGCGATGACCAATACGGCCACTGCATTGATCATGGATTGCTCAAAGCTGCCTCCGCTGAAGATCATCCAGCCAATGAAGGTGATCAGTGCGACAGCAAGCACGGCCGGCACAAACACTGCCGACACCTTGTCCGCCAGCGCCTGGATTGGGGCCTTGCTTCCCTGCGCTTGCTCAACAAGTCGGATGATCTGCGCGAGCGCCGTGTCTTTACCAACGCGCGCTGTCTCATAGCGCAACAACCCTTCCTTATTCACCGTACCGCCGATGACAGGATCGCCTGGTTTCTTGTCGACTGGTAGACTCTCCCCTGTAATCATGCTCTCATCAACGGCTGAACGCCCTTCTATCACAACACCATCGACAGCAATGCGCTCACCCGGACGGGCGTGAATCACATCACCGACATTGATCTGTTCGATTGGAACATCGACTTCCTGCCCATTCTTCAGAACTCGAGCTGTCTTCGGGCGCAAATTGATCAGGCGTTTGATCGCCTCGCTAGTGCGTCCCTTTGCTTTGGCTTCCAGGTATTTTCCAACACTGATCAGTGCAAGTATGACAGCGGCAGTCTCGAAGTAGATATGTCCGCTAAACAACCCGAGTAGAACAAATAGCGAGTATAGGAATGCAACCGAGGAACCCAGCGCAACCAGCACATCCATGTTGGCCGAGCCGTTGCGCAACGACTTGTACCCATGCAGGTAATAGGGATAACCAACATACAATTGGACAGGTAAAGCCAGCGCAAACAGTATCCAGTTGACAATGCCATTCGCTGGAGATACATGCAACGTCATGGCGTCCATACCCAGCAGCATCCCAATGAGCCCAAAATCGCGACTCATACTGACAACGAAAGCGGGTATAGCGAAGAGCATGCCTACGATGACGCGCCGGCGTCGCATGGATATCTCGGCGTCGCGCGCTTCCTGCTCTATATCATGTTCAGTAGACTGGGTAGCTGCGGCGTTGGATGTTGGCACGTCATAACCGGCTTTGCGTATAGCAGTCACCATATCTACAATGCCAATCGCTCCAAGGATATAGTCTACCGAGGCGCGCTCGCTGGCGAAGTTGACAGAGGAGATCGCGACGCCCGGGAGTTTTTTTAGTGTGCGCTCAATCGTGTTAGCACAATTGGCGCAAGTCATTCCAAGCACTGCGATCTCAGCATGCGCCACTGTTACGTCGTAGCCGGCCTGCCTGACACGATCGACTAATTGTGCGGGTGTTACCTGCGAGGGGTCGAAGTGTATTTGGGCGTGTTCGCTGGCGAAGTTGACGGCGACGCCATCCACTCCGGCAGTCTTTTTCAGCGTGCGCTCGATCGTGTTGGCGCAATTCACGCAAGTCATCCCGGTTACCGGCAACTCAATTGTGCTTATTTGGTTATCTGCCATGTTTTCCTCATTGCGTTGGTCCCAAGCGGGCGCCAGCGAACAACGATATCCTTAAATAGTCTCACGCGTGCAACCCGGGAAGAAATACGCTCGGGTCATTCACGAGCAACGGACTGTGGCTCTTGAATACTTCTGCGTAACGCACACCAAACAGCCGCCCCATGTGCTGGTCTTCCGCTTCATATAACTCGAGCAATTGATCCCCTTTGTCCACTTGAAAAATGGAACTGTATTCAGCAAGGGCATTCTTCTTTATCTCATAAGTGCCGCTCACGTCGACAGCGAAGGCAAAGTCACCCCAGGCTGGCTCCATCTTGCAGTGCGGGAAGAATAGACGCTTGACAATCCACGGCTCCATGCCTGCCAACGACTCGCCGCCAGAAACCCGGTCCCACTGTTTGAGACGCGCGTAAAACACCCCTGCATCGACCATTGGACCAATGGCGGCGTGATCTGGATGCACGCAGGCATCAGTCGTTGCGAAGACCATTTCCGGGCGATGGGTTCTGATGAGTTGTGCAATCATCAGGCGCGCAGGTATGGAATCGGTGATGAATCGATCCCGTTGATCGAGGAAAATGCGGTCCGCACCGATAATTTTCGCTGCATTTATCGCCTGCTGGCGCCGAACGCCGGGTTCCGCAAACTCCGCCGGTTCACCATCACACATATCAACAATCAACGCCCGCTTTCCGGCGCGGATGAGTTTCGCCAGCGTGCCACCCATCTGTACTTCCGCATCATCCGGGTGCGCTGCGACCACCATTAAATCGTATGCCATATCACTCCGTGCAACGGGCGATTCGGCCAGTCGCATGTTTTATTAGATGCGCAAATTGTGATTGAGTGACATTGGTTTCCTCTTAAATACAGATGTGCTGTACTCACTGTTGGTAGTGCTCAATGGAAAGTGTCGCGAGATAAAGGCTGTGCAGTGCTCAAGTCGTTTCCTATGTTCACCAGTTGCGCGTGTGTCTTATGGTGTGTATAATCTCATTCGTTTTATTGAATGTTTCAGACCGAGACTGGTGATATGGAAGATAGCGAGCAACTGGCTAAAGTTTTCAAAGCGCTGATGCATCCGGCGCGACTGGATTTACTGGAAATTCTGCGCGACGGCGAGCAGTGCGTCTGTCATATGGAAGCGCATCTCGGGTATCGGCAGGCCTATATCTCACAGCACTTGATCGTTTTGCGTGAAGCCGGGCTGGTAGATGATCGGCGCGACGGGTGGAACATCTACTATCGTGTCATCGAACCGGCGGTCTTCCTCCTCCTTGATCAGGGCCGTGTAATGCTCGGCTTGCCGGTTGCATCCGGTCGTGGCGATGTTCAGCCCACCGCATGCCCGTGTCCGAAATGCGCAGCTTCAGGAAAGACCCTCAGCGTGCCGGATCGCCAACTGATCGTGCCCCTTTAGCGGCCGGTAACGACCAGGCGGGAGCCCGCTCACCGTGATCTGCGAGCTATGTGCGAAACCGTGACAGATGTCATGTGACTAAACCGACGATAGACACTTGAGTATATTCAACTAAACGAATATGATTGCCGTGTTAGTCAAAACAACTGACACAACATCATCGGAGGCAATATGGCACAGGTACAAGTCAAAGTTCTCGGTTCGGGCTGCGCGAACTGCAAGCGTCTGGAAGAAACGGTGCGCAAGGTGGCTGCCGCGCGCGGCATAGAGATAGCCCTTGAAAAAGTCACTGAGTACAACGACATGATGAAGTGGAACATCATGCAGACGCCCGGACTGGTCGTGAACGACAAGCTGGTGTCAGCGGGGCGTATCCCTAAAGAAGACGAGATCGCGAAACTATTACTAGCTTAAGCAGGAAAGGGCGGCAGGGGTAAACCCTGGCCGCCCTTTTAATTGCGGGAATCACATTCAGACAATCGAATGTATTCAAGGGAGATCATGGCGCAATCAATAGCATCTGGCAGGCCGGAAGCACCGGCGCCTGTTCGGCACATCAATGGCCGCCTTTACCTTTTAGTTGGCGTGGCGGCAGTGGCCTGGATCATTGCGTACAACGTCATCCAACCAATAGCGGATGGGATCACATACAACATATTGGGACTTGAGCACGGCTCCCACTTCGGCGACTCGCTCGCCTTCTTTCTTTACGACGTGCCCAAGGTGCTATTGCTATTGGGCGGGATGATTTTCATGATCAGCATCGTGCGCACCTTCTTCAGCCCGGAGCGAACGCGCGCCCTGCTGGGCGGCAAGCGCCAGGGCATCGGCAATGTGCTGGCGGCCATGCTGGGTATCGTGACACCCTTCTGCTCCTGTTCGGCGGTGCCGCTCTTCATCGGTTTTGTCGAGAGCGGCATCCCGCTGGGTGTGACGTTCTCCTTCCTGATCGCTGCGCCTACGATTAATGAGGTCGCGGTGATTCTGCTGTACGGCATGTTCGGCTGGCAGATCGCGGCGCTGTATGTCGCCTCCGGTCTGGTCATCGCCATCATCGCCGGCATGATCATCGGGCGGCTCAAGCTGGAGCGCTATGTAGAAGATTTCGTGTGGCAGCTCAAGGCCGGGACAGGCGGACTGCAAGAGCACCTTACCTGGGAAGATCGCATTTATCGCGCATGGGAAAGCGTGAAAGAGATCGTCGGCAAGGTGTGGATCTACGTCGTTATCGGTATCGCCGTTGGCGCTGGTATTCACGGCTTTGTCCCCGAAAGCGCGCTAGCCAGCATCATGGGCAGCCAGGCATGGTGGTCCGTCCCGGCAGCGGTACTTATCGGTATTCCGCTGTATTCGAATGCGGCAGGCGTGGTGCCGATCGTCGGCGCGCTGATTGAGAAAGGCGCCAGCCTGGGCACGGCGCTGGCCTTCATGATGTCCGTCGTGGGCTTAAGCCTGCCCGAGATGATCATCCTGCGCCGCGTGTTGAAGCCGCAACTCATCGTTGTCTTTGTCGGCGTAATAGCCGGCGCCATCATCATCACAGGCTACATGTTCAACCTGCTCATCCGCTGATAAAGAAGGGCAACGATGCGCCAAGCAGGGTGTTCACAAGCACGCTGCGATCCAGGTACTTGTTGCCGCGTTCGCACGATGTCTCAGGCGCAAACAGGCAGGCGTGACACGCCGCGCCGTGCAGTGAGACCGCCGTCTGACTGGGATGATGCTCAGCGCAGGTGGGATCGGAACTGCACAGTTGCGCGGACTCCAGGGCGATCTCGATATGTCGCGCCAACTCACTGGTTTCACCCAGGCGCACCAAGCCGCCCAGCGTGCCCTCACTGTCGGGCGCCGAGGTGTAGATCAACACGCCTGCCATCGGCCCATGCTGTTGATCGTGTTCGCGCGAGTAGATGCGCTCGCGGACGCTGGCCTGGCTGTACCCGCATTCGAGCGCAAACTGGCGCATCAGGCTGTGCGCAAAGGTGTGTAAAAGCACGTATCGGATGCCGGGATAGTTGCCATCCGGATCCTGGATGCCACGAGCGATTCGCCACTTGTGATGCCCGTCGCGGAACTCGGCATCCACCTTCATCACTTCCGGCCTGGCAAGCCAGTGTTGCAGGCGCTGTTCATCAAACTGGATAAAGATGCCTTCGCCGCGCACATCGGATGCCGGCACCCAGCGGGCCGGGGTTCGTGATATTGGCGCCAGTTTGTTCCCCACGCATTCGATGTCAAGATCGGCCAGTTCGCCGGGCGCATCCAGGCGGGTGAAGCCGGTGAACGCGCGGACTTCGCGCATTTTCTCGACCAGCACCACCTGCTTGATCGCCTCGCGATAGGCGGCGGGGACCGGAACCGAGCGCAATACGAAATCGTCCGACGCGGCGTTGCGCGTGGGCTGCGAAAACGCCTGCCATTCCGGCGCTTTTAAGCTGTCGCGTTGTTCGGGCGCGTCCTGTGATGGGGTCGTGCTCGCGCCTGATCCGTCCGCTTGCTGGCGCGCTCTGTATCGCAGAACCGCGTCCCACACGTCCTGATGTTGAAATTGTGCAAAGTCGGACAATCGCCCGATGTTCCACAACAGGATCAGCCCTTGCAGGTCGTTGACATATTGCAGATCAGCCCAGCGCGTTTCAACGAGTAGATCCAGCCGGCTGGTCACGCTGGGGATGGCGATCACGCTGTAGACGACCGGGAACCACAGGTTGGACGCGCCGAGAATAATCGCGCGGACGTGGTTTCTGTCACAGCCATCCGGGTCGTGGTCGCGCAGATGAGGCCGGCGACCGTTACAGGCTGGCAGTTGTTCGCGTCCCTCGCGCCCCAGCGCCTGGGCCATGCGTCGCTCGACGCCGCAGTTCGTGCATTCCACCGTCAGGTCGCGCGCCTCACCGCTGGGGCCGTATTCCCGGAGGAGCAGTTGCGGCGACTGACAGGGTTGCCCGTGATGGACGAAGTCGATCCACGGGAAATCGTCCAGGTGGCCGTTCTCGCAGGCGACCATGAAACGGGCTGGCACCGTTGCGGGCTTGTTGGCCTTCGAGCAGTTTTCGTGGATATAGTGCGCGCGATCGGGCTGATTGGATTTCGCTGCGAGTTTGAACAAGCCGCCGCGGACATCCGAGAGCGTGCGGCAGGCCGGGCACACCATCCAGCGCGGGAACGTGAGAACCGGGACGCCCATCGGGGTTGACGACTGGAAGGGCGTGTACACATCCGGCTGCTCGTTGACCGGCAGACGGCGCATTCGATCCACCTGGGGACCAAGTTCGGCGCGCACGGCCTGCAGCAGGCGTTCCTCAACGATCTCGCGCATCTGACTCACCGGCCATTCATCAATCCCGGCGACCATGACCGATATCTGCGGCAGGTCGACGACCGAGCCGATGCCGTAGGTATATAGCAGATGCGACGGCGTGAGTTCGCCCACTTTGAGGGGAAAGGCGACATTAGTCATTGTCATTCAGCACCAGATCCACGTTTGGCTCGACATCGCGAAGTGAGTTGAGGCAGGTATACAGGTAGTTATCGGGCGCATCTCGCGAAGCTGGTTTTTGTAATAATCCACGGGTTGTGCCATCCGCTTTGGTTTGATAACCCATCACGACCGCACTGTCGCGCAGCCTGCCAGCAATACGCAACCACTCGTCCAGCAACACCTCAAGCCGTTGGCGCACATAGGCTGCGTCCTGCTGGCTCTCGTTCACCAGCCCGGCGCGTCTGGCGATATCGTCCAACACAGCCAGGATCGCGGGATCATCACGTTGAATCCGCCCGGCCGCGTCATTAGCGTTATAGCGCTCGCCGGACAAGCGTATCTGCGACACCAGCACTGCTGCCAGGCCGCGATCCATCGCGCGCGGCGAGAAGGGTGTCACCGACAGCGCTTCGACCTGCTGGTAGAAGGTCGCATGGTAGTGTTCGAAGCGTTCGTAATGGCTCAGATCGCGCGGGCGGGCCCAGTTGTACGCGGTGAGCACCAACCCGGGGAAGGCGCGTCCGATGCGGCTGGTGGCCTGGATGTATTCGGCGGTGTTCTTGGGTTGGCTCGCCACGACCATCAATCCCAACCGCGACACGTCCACGCCAACCGAGATCATATTCGTCGCCAGCAAAACGTCGATGGGCGTTTCGCGCCGGTCGGGGCGCTCGCCGGCCTTGCGGCGTTCGCGGCGCTGCTTATCGATCTCGGGGTCAAACGAGGTCTCAAGCCGATCAAGGATGCCGGGGATATCGGACGCGCTCTTGCGCGATGTCAGTTCTTCGATCCCCATCGGATGGACAAAGCGTTTGGCCAGACCGCGTTGTTGCATCTGCAACAGGCGCGAGCGCACGGCGTCATCGCTGGCGCGGCGCATCCCGCCGAGTTCGCGGATCGAGTTGAAGTAACCCACCAGCGTCATCCACGGATCGGCGTGCTCCCCCTCGCTCTCGTAGAGTTGCTGAGCAGCGGCCAGCGCGGCGACATAGGCGCGAATGAGCAATGCCCGCATGCGCGTCCCCGGCGCACAGATGCCGACATACAATCGCCCAGGCGCTTCAGGCGTTGGCGCAACCTGCTGCGCGAAAAAGCTGTCGTTCGCCTCCAGCCCGGATGGCGGGAAGATTTGCACCTGGCGGGTGTATAGCGCGTTGACCTGCTCTTTGGCCTTGCGGATGGTGGCGCTCGATGCGATGATCTTCGGGCGCACGGTTTTTCCCTGGTAGGTCCATGAAGACAGCGCATCCACTGTCGTCTCATACAGCCCCACCAGCGTGCCAAGCGGACCGTTGATCAGGTGCAATTCGTCCTGGATGATCAGGTCGGGCGGACGCAACGGATCGCATGGTTCGGTCGTCGCGGCAGGATGCCGCCCGTCTTTGGTGACGCGATGCGTATCCGCGTCCTTGATCTCAGGCGAGCGATAGCCATGCCGCGTGCAGTAGCCGTTCACGCGCCCGAACAGCATCTGCGTCTCGCCTTTCCACGGCATCTGGGCGAATTTGTCGACTGTGGCGATCAGCAGGGCGGGCAGTCGCCGGTAGATTTCTTCGTCGACGACGATGATGGGCAACCCTTCGCCCGGCGATTGTTTGCGGCTGTACAGGCACCGTCCCAGCGAGTCGCTGCAATAGGTAATGGTGCGGCAGCGCCCCTGCTCGTACAGCTCGACTTCGATATCGCGACCTGGGTAGATGGTCTTGCCGCACCATGGGCAGAACGTCAGTTGATGCGGCGTGCCGGTGTTGGAGGGCTGGCTGCTGCGCCGGATCTCGCGCACGACTTCGGCGCTGTCGGCGTTCCAGTTGGGCGTGCTGCGCTGGCCCACCCACAGACCGATGCGAAACGGCTCATCGCCCCACTTGTGCGGGTCGTCACGTCGAATCGATTCACAGGCGCAGATGAGCGCCGTGGCGCGCTGGAACTGTTGCAACGTCAGCAGGCGCAGGGTGTAGCGCATCAATACGGCCACACCGGCGCCGGCATCGTAATCGCCCACTATAGCCTGCAGGCGGCGCAGCCCCAGCGTGAAGGCGGTCAGCCCAAGGTAGGCTTCGGTCTTGCCGCCGCCGGTGGGGAACCACAACACATCCGCCAGCTTGTCGCGGTCGGGATGCAGCGGGTCGGTCAAGCCGGGCAGGTTCTGCAGGATGAAGGCGAGCTGGAAGGGGTACCACGCAATCGGCTTTGCCGGCATAAAGCCTTCGATCGGGCCGGTAGATTCGTCTTTACGAACCACCTGGGCATACAGCGTGTGCAACCGTTGCAAATACATGGCTCGGTTGGCGAAACGGAACGCCTCTGCCGCCTTGGGATCGCGGCCAAGCAGGTCAATGCCTTCCTGGATGCGGCGCAATGCTTCACGACAATGATCCAGGCTGATGCGGGCGGAGGCGAGGTGTGGCAATAGATCGGGCGCTATCGGCGCAGCCGTGATCTCGCGCTCGCGTGCGGCGATCCAGCCCATATAGGCCTGAGGCAGCGATCCCAATGCGCTGGCAAATCCCGCATCCTGCGTCTCGGCCAACGCGAGCATGTTCAGTTGTACGCCGTCGACATGCACCGGCCGCGTCGGCGACAGCTCATAGATCGGCACGATGACCGTGCGCAATCGCATGGCGCAATCGAAACTGCCTTCAGCCAGTTCCGCATGCACCGCGACGCCGTGTCCGACCGCGAACTCGACCTCTTTACGATACAGCATGCGCATGGTCTGGTCTTCGGGCGTCAGCCGTGACAGGTCCTGCGACCGCGCCAGGTGGCGTTGGAAGATCGCGCACCCATCAGCGGACGCGACGGACAGTTGGGGCTGGAATATCCACGATTCGTCCTTGTTGCGCTTTGGCTCGCTTTGGCCATTGACGAGGTAAAGGGTCACGGTCCAGCCATAGTCGTACTTGCGGATCAAGCCATCGACATAGACATCCGCGTGCGCCGGATCAGGCGACCAGCGCGTCAAACGACCCGACTTGAGCACAATGGGTTGTGAGGTTGCCTCAACCGGCGTGCGCTTCCAGGCGTTGCGTTTGGAGGATTCGAGCCCCGCTGATTCGCGATCGACATGCTCGTAGCGGCCCCAACGCGCCGTAATCGCGATTGACGTAGCATCGCTGGCAGCGGTAAAGGTGAGACCAATGGACTGTTGAAGCATCGTGGCGGCTTTCGGCGCGGGGGCTTCGGGCTGGCCATCTTCGGTGTCGTTGCCGGCCAATGCGAGGTCGTCGCTCTCTTCCGGCGCGGCTGCGCTGTCATCGTCGGTCATAACGCCGGCGGCTGCGTCATTCGGCAGCGGCGTCTGGCCCTTCGGCGCGAGCAACCCCAGGATGTAACGCCCGCGCACATTTTGTTCATCGATGATCTCTTCCGCGCCGCCGGCGGGACCGAGCAAGTCGCGGACAATGGCGTCCTGGAGGGCAGCCCGAATCTCAGACGGCGTCAGAATATGGTCTTGCAGCATAGTTTCATCCCGGCAATGTAGCGATAGTGCGGCGCGTGACACGGTAACGCGCTTGTTTGATTGCGCCCGCGCAATTTACACCTGAGATTGTAGCGTCTTCCTCCAATTGCCACAGGGGCACAAATGTGTTCTTTCATCCTCCCGTTTGTGTGCTTTGTAAGAACCCAATCCGGATGGCTCTCACAAAGATCACAAAGATCACAAAGGTAAGAGGAGCAGCGCGCTTTTATAACGTTGTCTCGAGCCAGCCCTCTGCAAATAAATCGGCCAGTGGGGTGCATTGAATGGCTTCAACGAAATGGGGCAGGCTGGACACAGGACGGATTTGAGACGACCCATCTTCGGCGCGGACGCATATAAAGGTGTGATCGTAATCTTCGGGTTTCAGCCACGCCAACACATAGGGAGAATGGGTTGTGACAAACAACTGCGTCTTGCCTTGGTTGGCTTTGCTTTTCAACAATTCAACCAATAATCGAAGCCGCGTTGGATGAATGCCATTCTCGATTTCCTCGATCAGCAGCATAGCAGGCGCATCGGGCTGGAACATGGCCGAAGCGAGCGCCGCAAAACGCAGCGTCTCATCGGACAAGAGCGGCGCTGCAAAGGTGCGCCCGCCCTCTTTGATGGCAAACAGGAGATCACCCGCTGCGCCCGGCAGAATTGCGACTTCCTCTACCTCCAAAGGCAACAGCTCGCGAAGCCAGGAGACATACTGCTCCCGCAATGAAATGTCCTCACAAATAGTTTGCACCAATGCCGCGAAGTCCTCGCCATTTTCTCCCAGTCGCTCCGCTCCGCGACGTTTTGAGTAGGCGCGCAATACGGATGGCAAAGGATCGAGGGACTGCAAGTCGGAAATATCTATTGCAAATCGAGTCAGCGATTGCCGCTCGTCCGAGGAAATCCCAAGAGCGTCGATCAACTGTCCGAGGATTGGCCGATCCTCTAATGCCGATGTGATGTTTTCTTTTCTGGATGACAAAGGCGCATGCAACGAGACATAAAGAATGGGCTTTGCGCGTTCAGCAGGATCATCAGTGCGATATAGGGGAGCGCCGTTTCTGATCAGTTGTTCATACCGTATCAAGCCGTGCTCTGCATCCAGCTTAATATCGTATTCGTAAGTGTCCTTATTGACATTGGCACTTGCACCAATACGTATGAAGTCGGGGTTTGCAATGGATGGCAATTGGCTCCTCGCTCCCGTGCTGCCACCGCGAATGCCATCCCAAGCGATCAAGGTGGTGCTTTTGGGCTTGCCATCGAAGATTTCATCTACGGTGAGTCCGTAGCCGATTCCCTGCAAAACCCGCATCGCGTCAAAGAAATTCGACTTGCCACTGGCATTGGTGCCGATGAAGATATTCAGCGGCCCCAGTTCCAATTGAACTTTATTGAGACTCTTGAATCGTTCGATTGTGATGGTTTTGAGCATAGTTCTCCTGCCGCTACACGGTGGCTACTGTGATTCTAACAAGCAGAAATGGATGTAGATCGGTATGGGCAACGGCTGCAGGTAGCACTCCATCAGCGGTTGCACCTGCGTGGACCAGTCCAGTTTGCCGTTGCCGCACCCCAATCGTGGGAAGGATGCCGACGAGATGCCATAGTCACTGTAATGCGCCACAAACGCGCACAGCCCTGCTTCAATGTACTCAGGTCTTGACGGCAGACGCCAGTGTGTTTTAGTCGGGAAGTTGACAACGATCTTGTTTGGCGTGGTGTAAACAAACAGCTTGCCGATATCCAGTTTCTTCTGCCCGCACAAGCGCTGGTATTCGGCAAACATGGCCGGATAGAGCTTCTTGAAAGAGAGTGCGATGCCTTTGCCCATCACGCCGACAGTGTTGACGGTATTGATCAGTGCCAGAGCTGGCGAGTCAAGCAGGCTGGTTTCGAGATAGGTAATCATGAATGTAGAACAAATGTTCCTCTCGGATTATATGCTGACTGGTCAGGATTCCATCGAGGGGATTCGCAGCCACCGAATGAATTCGGCGTCTGGCCCCAAGCCAAAACCGGCTCAAAGCCGGTTAAGAGGGGATGCGTTCCTGAACGCGCTTCAGCGCGTTTCCCGTAGGTGTCAGCCGCGAATTCATTCGCGGGGACTTCCAGCCCACCAGCAGGACCGAGCAAGTCGCGGATAATGCCGCACTGGAGGGCGGCCCGAATTTCAGACGGCGTCAGAAGTTTGTCTTGCAGCATATAGTCATCCCGACAAAGCAGCGATCAGCTTTGACTGATACTGAAACGACTCCAGATTACGTTGTATCATATCAATGATCTTATGGAGAGATTTCTGCGCGGTGGCAAATCACGCCTATGACGATTGCGATCTCAATAAAAGTAAACGATGGCGTTGTGCTGGCGGCGGATAGCGCAACAACATTACTGGCTCTTGATCCGCAACATGGCGCACCAGTCGTTGTCAATGTTTACAACAGCGCCGACAAGGTCTTTAACCTGCGCAAGGGCTTACCCATTGGTGTGATCACCTGGGGCGCTGGCAATATTGGAGCGGCAAGTAATACCATGGTGGAAACTGCAAATTACGAGCAATTCCGACATTCCACGTCGGAATGTGTTTTTCCGTTGCGAAGTCTCAATACTCAGAGCACGATCTCGGCTAGCTACGCGCCGCTCACGCAGTCCCGTCTCGCTGAGCTTCAGGACATATGGCACAGCGTGTCCTCACGCGTGATCTCTCACTTGAGTGAACTCGCAAGGGCGCAACAAGCTGAACGCATGACGCGATTGCGCATGCAGGCTGAATCTGCGTTGAGCTATTACACTTCTGCCGAAGCCACTGCCGAACGTATGGAATGGCAAGCTGGCGACTTTACTGACGTCAGCGACTTTGTAGACGATGGCGATTAACCCGAAACGCGGTGAAATCTGGCGCGTCAATCTTGACCCAACGATAGGCGCAGAAATATTGATACACTACAGCTTCGCGGGGTGGATATCTCACGATTTGTGACCCAGCTTGGAAGTGTAGAAAACGACGATATGTTGCGCATCGTTCGCGCTATCAATGCTGTGATCGGTGCATAAGACGCTCAAGTGCTACGTATAACCTTGACAAGGAAAATCGGGGCGTGTCCAGCGGCTAGCAGATCTCACTAGAAAAGTCGATATTCTTCCGAATCTTCCTTCATCGCTTTCGCGCGCCCAGCCTTTGGCGTAGCATCACCGCTGCCCTCGCGCCTCCTCTTCTCCTCTGCTCCCTTGCTCCCGCTCTTCTTCTCATGCAACCCCGCCTTGACCTCTTCCTCATACCGTTCATGATTCAACACCAGCAACCGCGCCAACACCTCGCGACGCGCCGGCTCGCTGATCGTGTACCGCAGCCCCTGCGCCGTCTCGTGGAAGCCGTGCCCCAGATCGACGTCAGACCAGCCATAGGCCTCGGCTACGGCATGATCCATCTGCACGTGCAATTCGCGCAGGTGGGCAATGTCGGCGCTGCTTTCGCCACGATGGTGGAAGCGATTATAGGTTTTGGTCAATCCTTCTTGACGCGCCAGCATGATTTGCTTTCGATAATTATGGTAACCCTCACCAATGAGCATAAGGGATTGGGTTTGAGTAACCTGTAATCGGGGAAATGGGAACGTTTCAAAACAATCTGTCGGGGAGTAGCGCAGATCACTTTTCAGTGTTGAGGCGTATGTCCATGCCCAATGCTCATGAAAACTCGTTTGAAGCACACAAAAATCACTCGCATTGTCATATGCCAGTACCACTGTTGCATCTGAGAACACGATATTTGGTAACGTAAACACCAATGCATGTGTTTTGGTGACCCGTGTTCGCACCAGCACTCGCTTAAGTTGAGCGATCGTTCTATTAAGTGCCGGCGCTGTCTCACCATATCGCCACCAATATCGTTTTCGTATCTCGCGATTTTGCTGCTCTCGCTCAGGTTTTACTTTCCGTTCTACAATCTGATAGCAAAGAGGATAGCTTCTTGCTTTTTCGATATCCCAATCGAAAAAGTTTATGACCCATCTGCTTGGAGTTTGGTCGGGGCGACTATTTAGGTCAACACCATTAAGGTATGGGAAGAGAACGTCAGCATTACGAGGGTCTTTGATAATTAGTGCCTGTGCTTCCTCCGGTTCCAGCACAAATCCCATACCAAGCACAATCGAACCCTGAAAGCTCTTTCCTGAGTTCTCCGCCAGGCGCTGTGGTTTACCCAGAGATTCTGTGCTATCAAGAAGCGATGAGATATGTGTAACGGGCTTGCCATCCAACAGCATTTGGCCTGCGTAGCTGCCCTTACGCGCATGGATTATGCTTACATAGACCGCTGCTGCTCCCGGCCATTCCGCTGAGGGTACGGCGTTATAAATCGTCGCGCCATGAGTTGTTAAGTAATCCAAACCTCGCTCACGCGTGTCCCCTTGGGCAATCGTGTTCGTGGCAATTAGCCCGAAGGTGCCGTCAAGGTGCAGGTGCTCAAATGCGCGCAGGAAGAAATACGCGCAGATATCAGCGCTGCCGCGCGTATGGTTCCACTTGGCGTTGAGATAGTCGAGGTAGTGCGTCCCCATCTGCCCGCTGATGCGTTGCCCGCCCACAAACGGCGGATTGCCGACAAAGGCGCTGAACCCGCCCTTCTCAAATACCTCGGGGAACTCGAACGGCCAGTGAAAGGCGCGCTCTTTCCGCGCCGCGGCCAGCGCCCGTTGCGCCTTCGGGTTGTCCGCCTCTTTGCCGGCCATAAAGGCGACCAGCAACTCGGCCTGCCACGCCTGCTGCTCCCTGGGCTTCAACCCCAGCAGTTTGGTGCCGATGAGCAGATCGCAACCGCGCCGCACCTGCGCCATCGCGGCTTCGGCTTCGCGATGCAACTGCTCCTTGTGAGCCAGGTTCGCAGGCGTGTGCGTGTCGGACGACTCCAGTTCGCGCCGTTTCTCGCGCGCCTCTGCCAGTTGCTCGCGCGTGGTGTCGTTGAATAGCGCCATGCGGCCAGGGTCCCCTTGCCCCGCCAGGCTGTGCGCCCACCGCTCGAACATGTCCTCGTCCGCGCCTACCAGCGAGTCTCCGCACTTCAACGCGTGGTCGAGGAACGAGAATGGGCGGCCTTTGTCCATCGTCGTCAGCCACATCGAGAGCTTGGCGATCTCCACCGCCAGCGGGTTCTTGTCCACGCCGTAGATGCAGCGCTCCGCCACCAGCCGGCGCGCCAGGATCAGCCGCTCATCGCCATCCTGCGGGATCAGCGTCTCACCCACCTTCCCCTGCGACACCTCCCCCTCCGGCGTAATCCGCACCCGCATCCCTCTCCCTCCTCTCCCCTGCTCCCTTTCTCCCCCGCTCCCCCTCTCTTCCGTCCGCTCCCACGCCTCCACCAGCCGCTCCGCCAGATAGCGGCAGGCCTGCACGGTAAAGGCGCCGCTGCCCATCGCCATGTCGCACACCTTCATTTCGAGCAGTTCGTGCGGCGCGCGCGAGGCCCATTGTTCCTGCGGCAGCCCTTCCGCCGGGCCGATGTAAACCAGCGGCTCCAGCGTGTGTTGCACCATGGTCTC
>Ga0118677_10003392_pt1 | contig 30202 bp, 23 predicted proteins | sample AliMusrvi5mmetaG_FD_86154 | JGI IMG/M metagenome (GOLD analysis project Ga0118677, IMG submission 86154) | reverse complement strand
GATTTGTTTATATCCGCCTTCGACATCCCCGGCGGAATAAATTCCTGGAATGCTGGTACGATGCCTGCTGTCTTTCTGGATATACCCATCAGATGTCAGCGAGAGGCCGATTTTTGTTGCCAAGCCGACAGTGGGGTCATATCCGATGGACAGGAAAACCCCGTCAATGGGAAGGGATGATATTTCATGCGTAACCGTATTTTTTAAAGTGATTGATTCAACCCGGTTTTCTCCTTTGATCTCGATAACTTCTGTGTTCCAGAGAACAGGGATCCCGCTGGATTTGAGCTGCTGAACCAGAAAATCCTGTGCCCGCAAGGAATCTCTGCGGTGGATGAGAGTAACTATCGCCCCCATGTGATGCAAATAAAGCGCCTCGGTTACGGCGCTGTTCCCGCCTCCGCCTCTTCCTTCCTTTGTTGCTCAAACCGATGGCCGTATGCTTTAATTGACATCAGCTCGCTAGAATAACGGCTCTTGTTCTTGGGCTGCTCCAATGTGCTTACGAGGAGCGCTATTGACTTGCGAAGCCCCCCCGTTCTCTCAATCGCATCGAGTGTTCCGCTCGGCGCGTTGGTTATCAATATCGGCAACGTGTCCATAATACGCCTCAGACAGTTTTGAGCATTGACTTCATCGTTACATTCCACCAGGTCCGCGGCCGCCTCCGCACAACTCCTCACGCCCCCAGCCAATAAGCATGCTAGTTTTAGCGTGTCACCTTTATTGTCCTTGCAAAGCTGCGACCCCTGTACAAAGAGCGTAATACCTTCCGCTCTTGCAAGTAATATTCTTACCGAGGCCTGGACATTGGCTAAGGCCAGCACATTTGACTCCTGCAAGTTCAGGATGGCCATCCGATTGGTCAAGGAAAGTCCTTCGAAAAGGTCGTTCATTTCATTCGCCACCGATTCTGTCTTGGCGGCGATGCTGTTGCTGAATACCATGAAGGCGTCCATGATCCTCTTGTCCATAGCCGCGCACAGACCAGTATAGTTCGTCTCACCTCGGCTGCGAATTTCCGCCGATTGCTTCTCATTCAAGGATGCCAGATCTGTTTGATACATCGCCAGCTTCTGGTGTATTATTTCAGTCTGCTGCCTGCGGAACTCCTTGTCTTTGTCATAATTGGTCTTGCCTATCCACCAGTTGGAACCTGAAACCACAATAACAAACACGACTAGTATACCCATACCCCACTTAAGAATCTCTACCCATCGATAGCTGCTGTGCTTAAGATCGGTGAATTGTTCTTGGAGCGCGCCAACCTGCATTCTCAAGGCGGCAATGTCAGTCTGTCTGGTCTGCGCACGCTTCGTCCTCGGTGCCGGCGGTATACTTTTCATAGCTGCCTTCGTATTACATGTGGCTGGGTCATTGTCATCCCAAGAGCATTTCGTTTACAATGGAAATCCGTTTCGTAACCCTGGATCAGGCGCATCTTGCCAGTACCACCAGGGCCGGCAGCAGCGAGGTAGGGCGCGTCACTCCGTGCGAGCCGCGGCTACACGCAAACCGTCCCAACATAGCCTGCGCTCGACACTCGCGGCGCGCACGGAGTGACGCGCCCTACCGCCCCGGGCCAATGAGCATGGTGGTACTGGCAAGATGCGCTCCCTTGGGTCAATTTGGGTTCTTGCCACGACCTCGTCGTCATGGCCATACTCAATGCTGGAATTTAAAGCCTGGTTGTGGTCAACTTTCGTAACGGGATAGACGATGTTCTGAAGCAGCACCGCCAGGCAACTTGGATCCGCCATGAGAATTACTCGACTCAGCATTGTGATTGCGATCGGGGTGTGTGCGATGATGGTCGCGGGCATATTAGCATCATCGGCTCCGTGGTTGGCGCGGGAGAGCATCTTTGAGTTCACGGCCAGGGAACCAAACAAGAGGAATCCTGCCGAACCCGGCGCTCCAGCACATGACAGCCTCGCTAAGCCGCCCGGCAATTCGGAAGTCACAACGGGGCCGGCATCGGTAAGCTGATGCTGACTGCGCTATTCGTGTTTGCGAGGATCGTCGCCAACCCGGTGTCGAACGTCTTCCAGAAGCAGCTCGCCCATCGCGCAGCGCATCCCTTGTTCATCATCGGAGCCACTTATGCGCTCCTCACGCTGATGGCGCTGCCTTTCATCGCTGGCGCGCGGCCGCTCGCGCTCGGGCCGGCGTTCTGGGCGAACATAGCGATCTGCGCGGTCCTGGCCGTCGCGGGTAATGCGCTGCTGGTCTACGCGCTGCGGTCAACCGACCTCTCGGTCCTCGGCCCCATCAACGCCTACAAGGCGGTGCTCAGCCTCGTGCTGGGGATGTTCCTGATCGGCGAGGTGCCCACCTCGCTCGGGCTGGTCGGCGTACTCCTTATTTTGGTAGGGAGCTACTTCGTCGTCGACCGCGCCCCGGACCAACCCCATGGCGACGCCTTCGTGCAGTTCTTCCGCGAGCGCGGAGTCCAGCTCCGCTTCGCTGCGCTGGTCTTCTCGGCCACCGAGGCGGTCTTTCTGAAGAGGGCCGTGCTGCACTCCTCACCGGTGATTACGTTTCTATTCTGGTCGATCCTCGGACTGCCAATCGCTGCACTGGCCATCGTGCTGTTGCTCAAAGGAGAGGTCGGGCAAGAGATGCTGCGGTTTCGGCATCACTGGCGCACGTACCTGTGGTTGGCAATGACGACGGGGCTCATGCAATTGACGACCCTCCTCACCTTCGGCGAGCTGCAAGTTGGGTACTCGCTGGCACTCTTCCAGCTATCGAGCCTCATCAGTGTGTTCCTGGGCTACCGCTACTTCCGGGAGCGCAACATTCGCGAGCGGCTCGCCGGCTCAGCGATTATGGTCGCAGGCGCGGCGCTGATCGTCGCCCTTGGTCGTCGAACCTGACTCTCCGCTGATTCCACTCCAGCGGCAAGTCTGTCATGGTTTCGCTGCATCCCCGTGTCGTCGAAAGCAACACTATGCACGAGCCGAGTGTCCTGGACCGCCAGATGCACGCCAGATGGGCCGTGGCGGAACGCCCTGCGCCGAGTGAGCAATTACCCTTGACCAAATGGCCGTCCGAGGCTAAAAGGCAACTATGAAAGCCCTCATGCCTGTCCTTGCGATGTTCTCAATGATCACGCTGGAAACTTGGCGCTTGGCGGCATGACCAACATCCTGGACCAACTCAAACAGGGGGCATTTGCTGATCCGACACGGCCGATCGGCGCTCTGGTCTATGCCGTGGTTTTCGCTTTGCTGGCCTGGCTCGTTGGCCGCGCCTTGCGACTTACCGTCCAGCGTGTCCTTGCCCGCGACAAGCACGCCTACGTGGACCGCACCGCGATCAATTTCCTGGCCCAACTGGCCCAAATTGGCGTGTGGCTCTTTGCCTTCATTTCCTACGCGCACCTCGTTCCCGCCCTCTCCCGTTTGGGCACCGCCTGGCTGGCCAGTGTCGGGGTCATTTCCGTTGTTCTCGGTCTGGCGGCCCAGAATACTCTTGGCAACCTCATCGCTGGCATTTCCCTGCTGCTTTATCGCCCGTTCAAAGTCGGTGACCGCATCCAGGTCACCGCGCCCACCGGCCTGGAAACCGGTGTCGTCGAAAGTCTCAACCTCGGCTATACCGTCCTCAAGACTGACGACAACCGTCGCGTGGTAATCCCGAACAGCGCCATCGCTAGCCAGACCACCGTCAATCTCACCGGCGAGGACCCGCGTGTGTTATGTTCTGTGCCCATTGGCATCAGCTACGATTCGGATATCGACAAAGCCCGCGCGATCCTGCTCGAATTGGCTCGCCAGCATCCCCAAGCGCGAGAGGTTTCCGGTTGCTCGGTCACTCAGTTTGGGCCGGCTGGTGTGGTGCTTACTCTCGGGGCCTGGTGCGCTGATTCTTCAACTGCGGGTGTCCTGAAGAGCGACCTCCTGGAGCGAGCCGCTAAGCGCTTCGTTGCCGAAGGCCTGAAGCTGCCCTTCCCTCAAACAATCGTGACGCTCATCCCGCCTGAAACGACCCCGCGAACGCCGTTCACCTCGTCCCCGTCCTGAGCATCCGTTTCTTAATCCTCTTAGCGTAGCTCGATGTGGCGGGATATTCACCTAGCTGATCTTCACCCGGCACTTCGGCCAATGCACTCCTTATCGGGCACTGCGCGATTCCCGTTTTGTAATAGCCAGGCAATTCGAGATTTCGCGTTCAGCGTTCTCACAGGGGCTGTTTCGCACTTCCCCCTTAAACCAGAGCGTGGCCGAACCGCCACCGTCGAAGTTCATGGCCTGCTCGCAACCGAGCCGCACCAGATAATCGGAAAGTTCGTCCAGGCTCATCCCCACCGAGAGGTCCCATTGCCGGCCATCTACCTCGACAAGAAAGAAGTACTGCTGGTTCCAACCTACTGCCGCTCGCGGATGTCGCTGTTCCATCGAGTGCTGATGGTAGCCCATCGCACGAGCGGTTGACCCTTTTTGCGCCAGGCCGTTTGACACCAGAATAGGGTCGCCGCTGATGGCTGCCCGGACGCCGTGCAGAGCGGGCAAAGTAGCCGTAGAGAGCCGGAGCACGTTGCTGATCGACAGGCTGGGCAGGCGAGGAGCAAGCGCCGGCCCGGCAGACAGCACCATCGTGCCGGGCTCAATTCGCGTGTTACCCGCTTGGCGGATTTCGCGCACCCGCGCAGAATAAACCTCCCCTGCGCGCAGCGGCAACCAGGTGCCACCACCCGCGGTTTCCAGTATGATTTCTCGTCCCCCAGCAGTGCGCGTGGAACGCCCAACGGCCTGGGTGTAGAGTTCCAAGCCGTCCCATCGGCGTTCGCCATTCAGCCTGAAGCTGGCCGTGCTGCCGTCGGGCCAAACGACTTGAAAGGCTGAAGATATCTTGCCCAGGTGCGGTTGCCCTTGTGCGTCGATCCAAACGCTAGGTGCACCTGAGGGGGCGGAGAGCAACTCGCCTTCGGCGACCTGCAGACCGTATGGCGCTCCAGCGTACGTGCCGTCCCGATGGTAGAAATCACCGTTGATGGCGGCCATGACGGTGCCGAACCGTCTATCAAAGCCGGCCACCTGACCGCTGAGGGTGTCCAGTCCGATTGCTTTGCCACCAGCGTGCAGGGTATGAATTTCGTAGAGGCTGTTAGTCCGTTCAAGCCGGACCACATGAATCGACCAAGGAACACCATGGATGAGGCGGTTCGTATACGTCAGTCCCGTTAAACTGCTCGCTTGCGGAGCGACGAGGTCCTCTGCACACCCCAAAACCTGTAACCCCAAAAGCAAGGCGAGACTGAGGACCCCCAAGCGGTTCCATCGGCCCCCTTGAGGACGACCGCGCACGCCCCGAAGGAGCCTAAAGAACCGGCAGGACACCCAACGGCAAGTGTTTAGCCAGACTGGACACACGCTCCATTCTCTACCACTCACCGATCAAACGCCAACGGAAAACAGCATGCACTTGCCAAACCTTACAACTGCCCGCATCTTCTATTCCGAAGCGAGTAACAACATGAGGACACTAACGTGATCTTAATCCCCAATTCAGGGTTAGTCCGGCCTACGATACCTGTCGTGCATCCCGCATCTCGGATTCTGCGCTCCGGCTCCGCCCGAACACCGCTCAGCGGCGGTCTGATGGCTCTCACGATTTGGACGATTCTCGTCTGCGCATTTTCGACCGCGACTCGTGGCGCGGATACTGACGTGGTGATCAATGAGATCATGTACCACGCGCCGTTCGATCTGGACGAACTGCAATACATCGAATTGTTCAACCGAGGATCTGCCGAGGTGGATCTGTCGGGCTGGTCCTTAACCAAGGGAATCAAGTACGACTTTCCGGATAAAACCCGCCTGGCCGCCGGTGGGTACCTTGTAGTCTGCCGCAAGGCCGAGCTTCTACGAGCGAATTATGGCGGGAACATGCCGGTGATTGGTGAGTTTTCCGGCAGGCTGAGCCATCACGGGGAGAGGATTGAACTCTGCAACTCCGCCCGGACGTTAATTGATTCAGTCAAATACGGGGACCACGAGCCGTGGCCGCTGGGACCAGACGGTTATTCAGCTTCGTTGGAACGAATCTGTCCCTTTGCGCCAGGAGACAACCCTGCCAATTGGGCCGGTTCGAGCTTGCCGGCCTTCGAAAAGCTTGCGGGGACCCCAGGACGCAGGAACGATAGTTTCTCCACCAACCTGCCGCCCGTCATCACCAAGACGCAGTGTTCTCCGCACGGACCGATGAAGCCAGTCACCGTGACGGCGCAAGTGGGAGACAATCGCGGTGTAAGAGAAGTCGCCTTGCTGTGGCGCGTGGCCGCCAGCGGCGGTGAGGGGGCGGAAAAGGCGGTTTCCATGCAGCGCATCGAAGGAGACGAACGATCCGGAACGTACCAGGCTGCTATTCCGGGCCAACCCGCAGGCAAGCTGGTGCGGTGGCGCCTCAAGGCGGTCAACACCTTGGGGACGGTTCGTTTTGTTCCGGCTCCCAGCGAGCCGCGGCCCACCTATTCCTATTCCACCCTCGTCAACACCAACAGCGCGCGCATCCCGTTTGCATATGTTGTGAACGTAACGCCGCAACAGTCCAAGTCGGAGGCGAGGGTTTGGAATGGAAAACCCTTTCAAGTTCCCGCCGATCCCACCCACGGGAATGCCGCTTTCATCTACGCGCCTCCGGGAGGAAGTGAAGTCGTTACTTATGATTACGTTCGCGTGCGTGAGCGCAAAGGCGGCTTCAAGGCCCACTTCTTGAAGGACCAAACATTCAAGGGCATGACCGGCATCAATGTGATCTTCGAGGGTTCCCCCCGTTGGCTCCTGTCCGAACCCATGGCTTACGAATTGTATCGCCTGGCGGGGGTGCCTGCCTGCTTGACCGAGCATCTGCGCGTCTGGGAGGATGGCCAGCCTCAGGGCTACCGGTTGCTGATCGAGCAGCCCAATAAAGCATTTCTCACCCGGAACAAGCGCGACGGCCGGGGTTATCTCTATAAAGTCAATTATTGGAACCAGGGACTGGTCGGTCAGCATGGCAAACGGACCCGGTACGCCACGACCCACCAGGATCTGGTCGCCCTTCACCGCAGTTTGACGAGTAGCTCCGCCTCGGCGCAATGGGATTATATTCGCCAGCATTTCAATGTGGAGGAGTTCATCGGCTATTACGCCGTCAACATGTGCATCCAAAATTGGGACGGTTTCTTCAACAACTACTACCTTTACCACGATGCCGAGGGCACTGGTAAGTGGGAGATGTATCCCTGGGATGAGGATAAGACCTGGGGAGATTACGACGGGGCCTCACCCAATTACGACTGGTATTCCATGCCGTTAACCTTTGGCAGCAACGAGAGCGGTTCGCATGCCGGGATGGGTTTTGGCGGAGGCGGTATGGGCTTCGGCGCCGGCGGGTGGTGGCGTCCTCCAGGCTGGTTCTCCGGACCACTCCTGGCGAACCTTGAATTTCGCCGCGCTTTCCTGGCGCGGCTGAAGGACATCTGCACCCAGTCATTCACCGGAGCGAAAATGATCCCGCTCATCGACGCGATGGAGCATCGGCTCGAACCGGAAATCGAGCGTGGCGCCTTGGGCAGCTTTCACAGGGACATCCAGTCCTTGCGCAATCAAGTCAAGAACCGGCGCCAGTTCATCTTAGACGCAATTCCCAAGGACCGAGCCTCACGGTGACCGCACCAGCGGTCAGGCCATTCCATTAAGTCTGCGCACGGCCCATTCGGCGCTCAGTAACGCCAGGATGGCCCCCAACCACCACCACCGATCCCAGAGCGGGTGGCGTCGGGTCTCCACGGTCTCCGGCGGAGAGGTGCCGAACAAGGCGGAAATCTGCGGCCCTGTCTTAGTGGCCAAGGTCATCGATTCTCCGCCGGAGCGGCGTGCCAGGTCCGCCATCAGCTCCGGCCGCGCGCGGAGGTCAGCCAGTTCGCGATCTCCCGCTTCACAGACCAGCAGTTGATGGTCCTCACCCAGCTTCTGGCCCTTTGATGTTGCCAGGGCAGCCACCAGGAAATCGCCGCTCTGCGGGGCTACCAGATCTGCCTGGTATGATCGATCCACCCGATTGAATACGGCCTTGACTGGCGGATTGGTCCGCCCTGCGCCGGAAAGGACCAACGCGACCTCCGCCGTGTCTATCGATTTCAACTGGTCATCCCGCACTTTGATGGTCGCGGCCACCCTCTCGCCTGCCAAGCAGCCGCTCTTTTCCAACTCCAAGGTAACGGGATTGTTCGTACGGACCATTCGGCCAGCGGCCAACCAACGGATGGCATTGACCCAGAACTGCCGGTAATAGCGGCGATCACAGTTGCTCTCGACTAACGGCAACGAGGGATTGATTCGCTCCCCCCAAATAGTTTCGAAGTCCCGACCCCAGGAACGAGTGGTATCAGACATGAATGCCATGCTCCGTCCTTTGCCCACGTTCTGCACCGCCAGCACGAGCCTGGGACCATAAGCGTTACGCGAGGTCGGGTCCTCCGCGAGGACGACCGCCCCGGGTTTAGCGCGATCGACGAGATTACACCCGAAGAGAGTGGGGAATTTCCTCGCCCAGATCTCCTCGGTTTCCGTTCGTGTGGCGCCCAGCGCCATGAGCGGATGCGAAAGAGCAGCCGGCGACACCCTCAAATGAAAAGAGCGCGCTTGTGAATCGTTCTCCTGCTCCATCGCCACGGGAATGACGCGGTCAAGGATAGTGCGGTGGTAGCCTCCCTGGCCAAAGGCCGAGTGGCCGCCAATCATCACAAAGCCACCACCATATTCTTCGACCAACCGAGCCATATTCTGCAGTTGCTCGGCGGAAAACGACTCCTTCCGGATGTCGCTGTGGATAATGACATCATAGGACAGCAATTCGTCGAACGTGCGTGGGAACCCATGAGTCGGATGCTCCACCGGGTAGATCTTTTCGCCCGTATCTGGATCCGCATCCACCGTGTTGAGGAATTGGCCACTGGAGCCGAACTGGCGATAAAGCGTTTTGACATGAATGTTGGGATCGGACTGCAAGGCATCCTTGAGGTACTTCCATTCCGGGATTGAGCTCTCGGACTGCTGAGGAGTGCCCTCCATGTATATAACCTGAATGCCAGGATCGATCGCTTCCATCCCGAACACTCTCCGGTTATTCGTGGCGAGCCACTCACCGGGCTGGACGGGCACCCGCACCTCGTAAATCTGAAAACCCCGCTGCCGAGGCGTGAACTCCATTTCGATCTTCTGCGCCCCGTCCTTAAGTTTCACTGTTTTGGAGCCCACCACCTGGTTGGCGCACAGCAGTTGCACGGGGACAGGCTGGTCCCGGTAGCCGAACGCGCGCAAATTGATTCCGATTTTGGCCGGAGCTTGATTGGGGACAGCGCGTTTCACCTGCACATTCTCCAGGACAATGTCCTGGATGTCGTTGGTCGTTCCCACCGTGAGCGAATGGATGCGAATTCCTTTGCGATGGTACAGCTCTGCCACCGCCTCGGGATCACGACGCATGTTCTCGATGCCATCAGAGCACAGCAGAACCCCCACCAACGGTTCATCGCTCGAAACGGTCAACAGGTTTTGGAGAGCATCGGCGAGGCCAGTGGCATTTCCAGTTGCCGCGGCCGAATCCAGCGAGCCGAGCGGAGTAAGTGCATCGTTGAAAGCGTAGTAGTTGAGGCTGATATTCGCGGGGGCACCCTTTGTGAGATTGTCCTCGATCCAGCGCTTCGCAGCAGCCAGGCGCGTCGGTGCCGTGTCTTTGGTGGCCATGCTGCGGGAGGTATCCAGCAGCACCGCAAATCGTGCTCGCTGTTGGTGCCGGATGGCCTCGACCCATTCCGGATTCAGGAGGCAAACGACGACGGCTGCCATGATCACCCAGCGCAAACCCGCCAGTGACAGGCGAAACCAGCGGCGGGAGTTGCCCCAGGCCCACCAGTAGCTCAGGCCGAGCAATGCCGCCAGCAGAGCGGCTCCAGCGATGAGCCAGCGTGCTTGCAGGGGGTGAGTGAACTCGATCATCTATTCACTCGGCATGCGATAGCTTCTTGAGGTATTCGGAGATGAGCGCCTCATACGCCTTCGGAAAATCCTCGTTCGCGATATCACTGGGCTCCGGCTGGTTCTTCAGGAGGCGTTCGAGTCGGGCGATGACGCCGTGCAAAGCCACCTCTCCTTCCACTCCCTGCTGGCTTGCGAGACCGAGATTGCCTTGCCCCATAGCCTGACCAGCCCCAGCCATCTTCGATGCGGCTTGGCTGGCATCATTTCCAGCGTTATGACCCAGTCGCGAGTTCCTGCTTGCCATCCGCCCCAACTTCTCCGCCAGACGCCGGGCTTCCTCGCTGAGCCGATTCTCGTTCTCTGCCATTTCCTTTGCGCTGGGTGATGGAGCCTCAGGGGAAGCCGCGGGTGATTGTGAATCACTTTGACCTTCCGCGCCGCCCGCTTCCGGCTTGCCGGTGCCCGGACTTCGCGACTCGCTACCGGCGGCTTTGGAGTTGCCGTTGTCGGGACGTTGCAGGGCTGAATTCAACGCTGATTGAGCTCTGGCCAGGTCCTTTGCCTTGTCCAACGCCTCCTGGATTTCCTTATTGGTGACATCCTCCTTCTTGCTCTGTTTGATCGCTTCGAGCACTACCTTTAGCTTCGGGCTGGCCGGCGGTTGCTGGTTAGCCATTGTGGGTGCCGTAGGAAAATTCTCCAGTTCAGGCAGCATGCGCAACACCTGGTACAAATGAGCCAAGGCTCCTTCCTCGACCGGCAACGCTTCAGCGCGGTTCTTTTCCTGTAATCGCGTGGCAGCGTTAGTCATATCCCGGAGGGCCGCCTGCATTTCATTGACGGCGGTCGCCGGAGCGCCGCCACCTTCCAGCGCATCGAGGTACATTTGCCCAAACTCAGCCGCTTCCCTTTGACGCGTCGAAAGGCCGTCAAATTCCTCAGTCTTGGCCTTCGGAGCCAGCGCCGTGCTATCCGCAATGATCTGCTTCTGAATAACCAGCAAATTCACTTTCTGACCTTGGCCTTGCGAAAGGCAGGGCTTCCCCTCCTCGTTAGTGACCTCGACAAAATAGACAGGAGACTTCCCCACACCGGGCCCATCCAGCGTGTTGTTATCGGTCGCCTCGGCGTGATAGGCGACTAACTCGTATTCGTTGAGCCCCATTGCCGAAAGGTCCAGCTCGGCCGTGGCCGTGATTTCACCATCGCTCGTCCTGTCGCGCTTGGCCGGGATCACTTGCTGAGCGGCGCCCAGCTTGTTAACGACCAGTTTGATCTCGCCCACGCCGAAATCATCGGTTACGGACATTTTGACCAGAACCTTGTTCGTGTTCGACGCCCGAATGTCCTTTCCCGGTTCGCTGATTTCGATCTTCGGCGGGTTATCCGGAAGCGCACGGATGTGATAGGGCTTCTCGTTTTCGCCATGGTGTCCCTTCTTATCGACCAACTCGATCCAGTAGTCTGTATCTTTGGTGACCTGGAAACTCCCGCCCCAGCAGCCATTAGTCTCGGGTGTGAGAATCAGTTCCGGCAAAGCCGAGAACCTCAACTTCGCGCTTGCCAGTTCGACGGAGGGTTCGAGGTGCATTTCTGCGATGCTTGCTCGCAGGACGGCGATGTCGGGCGACTTCTGGATGGCGGGCTTCAGCCCGGTGTAATCCGGGAAGCGGATCATAACTGTCAGGTCTTTCACGGCTGGGGGAACATAAGTGGTTATCCTGTAAGTTTCAGACGCCCCGTCTCCGCCCGTGGCGCGGTAGCTCGTATCGGAGCGGATATTGGTCAGCGTCAGCCTATAGATACCTGCAAGCGAATTGGTCAGAGCCACCTCTTGCCATCGGGCAGCCCCCGCTTCCTGCCAATGCAGACGCGGGTTCTTGGGCAAGCGGCCCGAAAAAACATTGGTCACATCGAGATCCCGGCCCACTGGGATCTCAATGTCTCCCGGCGTCACCTCGACCTTCGTGTAATGTGCTTTGGAAAAGGGAATAGTGGTGCGCTGCAAGGCTGTCAGCATGGCCGGCACAGCGATGACCAGGCACAGCAAGCACACCAGGCTCACTCCGAAGATTGCGCCATAAAGGCGCAGTTTACCCCTGTAATTGATTGGGGCTGTTCCCAGTTGCTGTGCCGCCCTGGCCTCAAGAGCTGCCGCTAATTCCGGTTCGTACTCATGAACCAATTGGCGCTCCCCGGATAGATATTCTGCCGCAGTAGAGATTTCGCACCCGAGATCCGGCCGCTTAGATTCGACCTCCAGCGCGCCCTTCTTCAACCCGGTTGGCCGGCGGTAGTAGCCGATCAGGCGCGCAACGCCCCACACGGCCAGCGCCGCAAGCGCAAGGGCACCGGTCGTTCGCACCACCGAAGGCAGCATCCACCAGTAATCCAAGAGGGCGAGCGCCAGCGTGAAGAGCAGAATGGCCTCACATATCGCCAGAAGCCAGCACCGGCGAACGGCCCGGTCTCTCGTTGCGCAGAACTGACTTAAGCGCTGTTGGGCCAGCCTCGCCGGATCGTTCTCAGAATTTGGGTCCATGGTATTCTCCTTGTTGTTTTATCAAGCCGAGCTCCGGTTGGCCACTATCGTCTCCAGGAACAAGAGTCCCAGCGCCGCCAGGAGCAGGAGCCTCCAGAGTTCCTTCCGGTCGGCTCTTAAATCATAGAGCATAGCGTTCGGTGAACTCCGCAGGGGCTCCTGGCTTCGTGCAAGTTGTTGCTGCCAATCCAGCGGGCGCCAAGCCGCGAGATCCGATTCCCGTGGAGGAATGTTGACTGCCAACCGCTGGATCTCCCGGCCGTCCCGGTCTTGCACCGAGTAAAACCCGGGCGCCCACTGACCCGGAGCATGGAGTCGGCCCAGATCGTCCGCTGTTAGCGCCAACTTCTGTCCGCCAGTTTGCTGCAAGACAAACTGGGCCTTTCGCGCTCCAGGGCCAAGGTTGACCTCGAGTTCATCCTCCGCCAGCAGGCTCATCGCCTCCCGAGCGTGGATGTGGGCGTCCCCGCGCGCGAGTTGTTTGCCCAAACCGTGCAACCACGGCACGAAGGTCTTGTGCTTCGGCCAGTCGTTCCAACTTGTGTCGGCAGAGCTGTTGACCAGCGCGACTCGGCCGCGGCCGACGACTCCGATTCCCATCAAGGGCACCCCGTCCTCGAAGTAGGCCGACCATGCAGCCCCCTCGGCCGACGTCAGGGCATAACGCTTATAGAACTGCGGTATGGCCAGATCGCCGCTATCCGGCAAGAGAAAACTGGCAAACGCCGGGGTGTTGGTGTCGAACTCGCCGATCCGCCACCCGCTTGCCACATCCGGAGCAACCTCGATGCTCTTAAGCTGAGCTGGCATCAGGCCGCGAAATTCGTTGTTGTAGCGATTGGCGCTGACCCCCTCTCCCAGGAACAGGAGTAGTCCTCCACCCGCCTGGACGAAACTGGTTAAGGCCTGGCCAGCCCCAGACGGGATGTCCTTCAACCCTGGCAAGACCACGATATCGCAAGGCAGTTGCGCTCCGGAACCCGACAACCTGCGGGCCAAATCCTCCGGAGCAGCCTGGTTGACGATAAAGTCGGATGGCACGGAGTTCGTGGAACTCTCAGACGGACCTAGAGCTGCGGACAGGAAAAAACTGTCTTGCTCGAAGACGCGCCCGGTCTTGCGGCTCTCTACTATCAATACGCGCAAAGGCTCCGGGACGAAAAACGCGGCATACCGGGTGTTGTCGAGTTCGAGCGAGTCTTTGGTCCCCAAGGATGCCGTGGCCTCATGCCAGCCTGGCTTAAGAACCGGAAGAGCGAGGTTGATGTTAGTGGCCGCACCGGCTTTTAGATTCACTGGGACGGACAGAGCCACCCGGCCGTCAATCGCCAACTCCACGTTCGACCCTTCACTCTCTTCGTCACAGAAGCTGGAAACCGCCAGGGAGGGCTGGGCACCTTCGCGCGAGTCTATCTGCAAGTCAGTGATGCTGAGGTTGGGGGAATAAAAATCACCGGCGCTCAACACCTGCATATCCAGCTCCTGTGGAATCAGGCAGCTACCGACGTTCTGACAGGCGCTCCGCTGCATGTCACTCACCACATAAAGCGTCGTCGCGGCCCCTCGGTCTCCTGCCGCCGCGAGCTTCACGGCTTGCTGCAAGCCTTCGACGAGACTGGAGGTGCCGTAAGCCGGCTGCAGCTCAGCGATCGTTTTGCCCAAAACGGCAGGCGGGACGAACCCCGATAGCACCTCGGTGGAACTGGAGCACCCGACCAAAGCGGCTCGATCGTTGCCATCGAGGGCGCCGAGCACCTTTTGCATGAGAGTCTTGGCCTGGCTCCACCTTTGACCGTCTGTCCCCACCGCCAGCATGCTGGCAGAGCGGTCCAGTACAAATATGGCCAGCCGCCGCTGTCGTGCTCCCGGCAGGGCCCCGCCCTGAGGCAGGAACGGCCGGGCAAAAGCGGTCACGAGCAAAGCCAACAGCAGCAGACGCATGGCCAGCAGCAGCCAATTCCGCAGCTTCCGTCTCCGTGAGGATTGCTCGTCCTGCTTCACAAAGAACTGCAGCGTGCTGAATCGCAGGCGCTTGTTCTTGCGTCGAAGCAGCAGATGGATGATCACCGGCACCGTCAAAGCCGCCAGGCCGCTCAGCATCCATGGATTGGTGTAAAACACGTTCGGTAAGGCTTCATGAGCGCTACATCGCGCTACGTCGTTCTAAATACCCGATGAGTGCCACGTCCAGCAGCGCGTCCGTCCGCAAAAGCTGGTAGTCCATTTCCAAATCGATGCACGTTTGCTTGGTTCGGTCACAGAATGCCCCCAACCGCCGTTGATACTCCTGGCGAAAATCATCCGTATGCACCGGCAATTCTTGTCCAGTTTCCAAGTCCTCGAAAAGGTACTCGCCCTCGTAGGGCAATTCCATTTCCTCAGCCGAAAGCACGTGGAAAACGATAACCTCCTGGCGCTGAGCGTGCAAACGGCGCAGCAGCTCGAGAATCGACGCCTCGGCGGTAAAAAAGTCAGAGATGATAACGGCCAGGCCGCGGCGCGCCAGTGTGTCCACGATGCTGAACAGCTTCTGGTCAAAGTGCGTTCCGAGGTGGGCTTTAGCCTGTACCAGCAATTGGAAGATCTCCTCGGCATGGTGGCGGCTGGCCTGCGCCGGGGCCGCCTGCCGGGCTTCCTCCCCGATGAGGACCAGGCCGGGAGCGTCATGCTGACGCACCATGAGCTCGGCGAGCGCGGCGGCCAGGACGCGCGCGTAACGGAACTTGTTCGCATCGCCGGCCCCGAAATCCATCGAGGCGCTTGTGTCCAGGAAGATCTGGCAACGCAGGTTGGTATTGTCTTCGAATTGTTTTACGTAAAGCTCGTCGGTTCGTCCCCAGACCTTCCAATCAATATGGCGCAGGTTGTCGCCCTGCGTGTAGGCTCGGTAGGCGGAAAACTCGGTGCTGTAACCGAGAAATGGGCTGCGATGCAGGCCCGACAGGAAGCCCTCCACGATGCCGCTCGCAACGAGCGACAGATCGTCAATCGCCGCCAGCGTGCGAGCATCAATGTTCAGCGTGCCAGGCATACCGCCTTGGGCGACTTGGTTGCGGCCGTCATTTTCCGTCCAGCTTCACCTGATCGAGGAGCCGCTCGATGATATCGGCGACGGTGACTTTTTGCGCGCGGGCATTGAAGTTCGTCAGTATGCGATGGCGCAGCACCTGGCGTGCGACGGTGCGGACGCCGCCATAGTCAGCGCAATACTTGCCTTGCACCGCTGCCAGGGCCTTGGCCCCCAGGATGAGATATTGCGATGCTCGCGGGCTGGCCCCCCACCGCACATATTCCTTTATGAAAGGAGCTGCCCCCGGATCCTCTGGGCGAGTCGAGGAAACGAGTTTCACTGCAAACCGAATGACTTCGTCCGACACCGGCATGGCCCGAACCAGCTTCTGGATCTCGATGATGTCTTTGGCATCCAGGACGGGGGCCAGCTCGGGCAGTTCCGTGCCGGTGGTGTTGCGCACCACAAGTTCTTCTTCGGCATTGGTCGGATACCCGCAATGGATGCTGAACATAAAGCGGTCGGCTTGCGCCTCCGGCAGCACATAGGTCCCTTCCATTTCGATCGGGTTCTGGGTGGCAAATACGTGAAAAGGAGTGGGCAACGGGTAAGTCTTCGAGCCGATGGTCACTTCATGCTCCTGCATCGTCTGCAGCATCGCGGCCTGGGTTTTGGGTGGAGTACGGTTGATTTCGTCCGCCGGGATCAAATTGGCAAAGATCGGGCCAGGCAGGAATTCCATCCGCCGTTGGCCACTGGCCGGGTCCTCCTGGATTATGTCCGTGCCGGTGATGTCCGAGGGCATCAGGTCGGGAGTGAACTGGATGCGGCTGAACGAAAGGTCCAGCGTGCGGGCCAGGCAGCGGACCAGCAGCGTCTTGGCCAGCCCCGGCACACCAACAATGAGAGCGTGGCCGCCGCAAAATATCGTGAGCAGCACATCATTGATCACCTCCTGCTGGCCAACAATGACGCGGGAGATTTGATGGCAAAGCTGGGTGCGCTGCTCCGACAGCCTCGCGATGGCCTTCACGTCCAGACCTGCCGGGGCACCCAGGGCCGGTGGTGCTTTCGCCATGACTGGTGGGGTATTGAGGGGCGGCACCCGTGCCGTGGAAGCTGCCATTTCGGCCTGTGAAGTTTGCATTTAGTTTATGTATCGGAGTTCTTAGTAATCAATCTCGGTCCTAATCGCCCGCTCCAACTGGACATCCTGAGCACCTTCCATTCAATCTATGAGGCCGCTACTACCCAGACTGCGCATCCAGTATCCTCACGCAGCTCTCCGCGTACGGCTTGGCATTAGAGCGCACAACCCCCCCGCTTGTTCAACTCAATTCCGCATTCCCTGGCACCATACTACGCCTGCCCTGCCGCGGCAACGCGTGACACGCGTGATGAACGACCAGTCATCCAATAGACCCGGCAGCAACACAAAAGTTTCACCCAAAAGGTGGCGAGGCAAGGGTAGGCAGCGGTTGGCCTGCAGGTGAGATGCGCCACGTGATCGCCTCCTCGTCCTCGCATGCCCGAGTTCTCCCTGATTGGTGTGGCTGGAATTGCTCCTCCCGAACCAACAGTACGGTTGCAAAAAGGCCAAGTCTGTGCGACACCAGTTTCATGAGAAGGCTTGGGCTACTCTTGGTTTGGGCTCTGTTGGCGACGACAGCGGTCACCGCCAGCACGCCCCGAGCCCCCAATCCCCCGTCGTCATGGTTTTTGGAGGTTGAGCATACACCTCGGCAGCCGCGATCCGGACAAGAGGTCAAGATCACCGCACGGGTGCAGACGAACGTCACGGCGGTCAAATTAGAATACCAGGTAGTAGACCCGGGAGCTTATGTGGAGCTGAAGGACCCGGCGTATGACAAGAACTGGGTTGCGGTGCCGATGCAGCCTGGTGCCGGATCGCAGAATGGACAGGTGCTGCAGGCGCAGTTGCCGGGCCAACTCCAAAAGCACCGGCGGCTCGTGCGCTACCGACTCACGGCACTCGACAACGCGGGCCATCGGGTCCAGGCGCCAGACCGAGATGGAACGTCTCCGAACTTCGCCTACTTCGTCTATGATGGCCTTCCGGCCTGGACCGGGGCACTGAATCCCCGGAGCTCCGATCCCAAGCTCTCCGAACGCATGACCTTCTCCCCGGAAGCGATGAGCCGCGTGCAGGCATATCATCTCCTGGCCAAAAGAACTGCCGTCGAAAATGCCACCTGGAATGAACAGACTGGGGGTAAAGATTACAAATACACCGGCACTCTGGTCATGGGTCCGAAGGTAATTGATCATGCGAGCTTCCGTGCCCGGGGCGGTGTCTGGCGCTATGCGATGGGCAAGAACATGTGGAAATTCAGCTTCCCGGGTGAAGAAAAGCTACACGGCCGCGATGATTTCGGGCAGGCTTACCCCGGCGCGTGGAGCAAGTTGAACCTCCGCGCGTGCATTCAACAAGGGGATTACGGTCAGCGTGGCGAGCAGGGCCTCTTCGAGAGTGTCGGGTTCCGCCTCCTCAACCTGGCCGGGGTGCCCGCGCCCTTCACACACTGGGTGCAGCTTCGGATAATAGACGAAGGCAACGAGAATCCCTCTGACCAGTACCGAGGCGATTTCTGGGGGCTTTACCTGGCCATTGAGAATGAGGATGGCCATTTTCTGAAGGCCCATCAATTGCCCAGTGGCAATCTCTACAAAATGGAGTACGGCCAAGGTGGGTTGCAGCACCACGGGATCGGTGCGGTAACGAACGGTTCGGATCTCCTCCACTTTATGGGCGAGTATAGGGAAACCCGGTCCGAAGCCTGGTGGCGAACGAACTTCGATCTACCGAGCTATCACAGCTACCGCGCTATTTGCGAGTGCATCCACCACTATGACACTGGGGATGGGAAGAACTACGATTACTATCATAACCCGGTAACAGGACGGTGGCAGATCATCCCCTGGGACATCGACCTCACCTGGGCTGACAACATGTATGGCAGCGGGGATGATCCTTTCAAATACCAGATTTTGTCGCACCCGCAATTCCAGGTCGAATTCCAGAATCGCCTCCGTGAAATCCGCGACCTGCTTTTCAACCCCGAACAGACTGGCCACCTGATCGATGAGTATGCCTCCGTGATCTGTGATCCCGGCGGGAAGCCATCCATTGTGGAGGCAGACCGCCGCAAATGGGATTACCATCCGGTCATGGCTATGGGCGGCAAAGCCGGTCAGGGGCTGTTTTACGAGGCGAGCCCGACCAGAGATTTTCCAGGCATGATACGCCAAATGAAGGACTATGTGAGATCCCGCGGAGCCTGGATCGACTCTTACTTGCTCAAGGATCCCAACATACCGGCGACACCTGCTGCCATTTACGTCGGCCCCACGAACTTTCCTGCCAGTCAGCTTCGATTCCACTCCTCAGCCTACAAGGGAACGGCGGCTTTTTCTGCCCTCGAATGGCGTCTGGCAGAGACCCCGCCCAAAAGTAGCGCGGCATCTCCGTCTGCAGGGCACGGCCTTTACGAAATCCAGGCCGGCTGGGCAAGCGGCGAATCCAACCGGCCTGAGGAAGCGGTTCACATCCCCGGGGCCGTCGCTCAACCTGGCCACGCCTACCGCATCCGTGTGCGTATGAAAGATGTCACCGGGCGCTGGAGCCACTGGTCTCCACCGGTTGCATTCGTAACCGGCGAGGTCTCCAAGTAGGCGAGCGTTCCCCTGGAACCTGCTTGAGTCTTTCAGGACGTCGAGCGAGCCATAGATTTATGGAACAGTCGCTAGCCTACCTCGATGGAGAAATTACGAGCCAAGGCCTCCCGCCGACTCCCCAACCACCGGCAAGAAATGTCACTGGCAACGGTAACCGTAGCGATCTTCAGAATCGCCAGGTCAAGTCCAACTGCACGAGATTGTAGTTGTTGATGGGATTGAGGATTGGCAGGTCCAAGTTACTGCCGCCCGTGCCCAGCCCTTTGTTGATGGTCTGTGCATAGCCATACCGGACGGTACCAATAATGCAATCGGTGATGCTGTAAGCGAAGGCCGCATAGACACCCTGAAGGTTGGCGCGGCCTTCGAAGAAGTCCGAGTCCAGCAGGTTCGGGTCCGCTGCGTATTGTTCCACATGCTGCCAATAAACCCGGGCCTCCCAGGTGTTCCTTTTCGAGGTCTGACCATAGACCAGGCCGAGATTGCCGTAACCGACGCCCACCTGATACGCTTTGTTCTGGCCAGTGACAGCGAAAGGCAAGTTCCCGTCTGGCGCCGTGGCGCCCACCGCGGCCTGCGCCCGGCTATTACCCGAGAAGTTGTAGGCAAAGTCGCCGAAGACCCGAGCCTTGTGCTCACCGAGCTTGAAATTAAACTCGACCGGCGTTTCAAAGACCAGCAAGTCGTTAATGCCGTTCTGGTTGTAACCGGGAGTATTGGGATTCAGGCCATTCAGGCCCTGGCCGCTGAACGGCTGGTTCAGACCGTTGTTCTGACCGTGCCCGGTATAATTGTAAAGCACCGGAGCGATCTTGAGGGTCGCGTCCTTGGAGAGTTTGACCGATGCGCCCAACTGCCATGCCAGCAGGAAGGTATCGGAGGATGGAATCGAGTTATCGGGGTTGCTGTCTTGATACATGAACTGGCCGAACGTGGCGAACAAATCCACGTTGCCAACGGTGTATTTGAACTTCTCGGCCGCGCCCTCCGGATTGATGTCCGAGTCCCAGATCAACGGCGTGACATACAGCGGCATCGGCATCTTGCCGACCGTTAGTTCGAGCCAATCACTCGCCCGCCAACCGAGATACGCCTGGCCGATGCCGATCGTATCACTGTTCTTAGCCGAGGGTGTGGGGTTGGTGTCGTCCCCAAAGGTCACCCACGGCGAGCGCGGGTTGCTCGAGGTCTCCACCCGCAGGCCGTAGTAGAAGTCATCGAAGAGGTCGCCGCGAAGCCCAAGGCGAACCGCATAGCGGAATCGCTCTCGGTAGTAAGTATCCCCTGAGGCGCCCGAACCGGGCGCATTATCGGCCCCGCGGTATTCATAGCGGAAGCGCACATCGCCATAGAGACCGATGCTCTTGATGGCGTCGTTTATTCTCCATTTCGAGGCACTGGGTAACTTTTCCTCCGAGGCATTAACCAGATTGGTCTGAGCCTCGGCGAGCGCGGTCTTCGCCTCCTGCTCGGTCAGAAAGCCCTTCTTGACCAGGGCATTCAGCGCCGGGTCGGAGGTTTGGGCACTTGCGTTAACGCAGATTCCCAGACCGACGATCCAGGCCAGCACTCCGGGAGCTAGAGTCCGACAGGTTTTAACAATATTGTTCATGGTTCAATTTGTAGTGTCGCTTCAGTAATAGAGGGTGTTACGAAAGTTTTTGCATGTGGCTTGCTTGCAATCACATATGGTGGAGTAAATCAACTTTTGTGCCGATTGATCGCGGTACTGTGTTGAGCACGATAAGCCAAAACCTCACAAAGGCAGCACTGGCATTGATGATTGCTTACATTGGAGATTCTGGAATCCGGATTAGTCTCAGCACCCGCAAGTTTCGTAGACCTCGTTTTCATTCAATAAAATCAGGGCTGAGCGCTTTTGCTTTCGTAACACCCTCTAATAGAGAATCTGAAGCCGGAATGTTACGGGCAGGTGTCGTTTGTGTTACAATCCCGTGACAAAGAACCACGAACCGCTAGCGTTGGATTATCGTAGACGCCAGATCGGGCGCAAGGCGTGTCAGCCCATCGGACTCACGGGGCTTGGTCGTTCGGCTTCGACGCAGCCGACGGAGACTTGGTGGCGACGCCTGGTTTCTGAGTCTTGCCTGTATCGGGCACCAACTTCTTCCTCGCTGGCTCCGCTGCCTTCTTCGCTCCATCGGCCTTAGCCTTCGCCAGCTTCTTCAGGGCTTTGCTCAAACGCTTTTGTACCTTCTCCCAGGCACGGCGTTGCTCGCGTGCCTTATCCTCCGCTGCGGTGGCTAATTTCTTGGCCTGTTTAGCCGCTTTCCGTAATCGTTTATGTTCGATGCGAGCCTGTTCGGTCTTCACTTTGGCAGCTTTGGCGCTGCGTTGGAGTTCGGCGGCTTTGCGTTCAGCAAGTAGAAAGTCCTGTTGAGCCTCGGTCGCGGCCCTCTGGAGTTCGTTGAGTTTCATATAGCAACCTCTATGAAGTGTGCAGTTTTAAGCCCAGCGCTGATTTTCGTCAATCGAAAAAAACAGTGACACTGTACTCGGGCGATTTCGCGAGTCCTTGGAAAGGTCAATAGGGACGCCTCGGCCACGCGCAAGCCATGGACCGGCATGTCTTCAGCAATGGGATGGCATGGGGAAAGCAAGGGGAAAGCAGGGGGAGAGTCTTCCCCTTGCTTTCCCCTTGCTTTCCCCATGCTATACTCCTGCTGTTTTATGGCTTGCGGGTGACTGGATCTCAACGTCTTGGCCCAACGCACTGTCTCAGAGCGTTTCGAGGGCCAGGTTTCGACGGTAAAACCTGGGCGCATTGGCGATTCCTTGGGGAGCCGGGCAGGGACGCCTCGGCGAGCCGTCCCTGCCGAGGACCCGCGAATGCGCCCCCTGTACTCGGTTAGCAGTTGCCTAATGTTGAAACCGCGAGAATAGGCGTCCCGTATTTAGACACTTCCTGTAAACCTTCGTCCCACGAGCCAAACCGTCCGGAGCAGCCAGGGAGACTCGCACGACTTTCTGGGGCAAGCCGGGAAGAAAAGCTGGCCAGAGGCTCGGCTGTTTGGGGCAACAGGCTGAATTCGGGTCGGTCCCCAACGCGGGCAATGGGCAAATGGCCAGAAAGCACCGATTCTTGCGGTCAACGGTCAACCATACCGCCCTTCGATGTATTCCGCGGTCCTGGGGTGCTGCGGCGTCAGGAACAAGTCTTCAGTGCGGCGGTGCTCGATGAGCTCACCCATCAACATATAGATACATTCGTCGCTGGCGCGGCGGGCTTGGGCCATATTGTGCGTAACAATGAGGATCGTATAGCGTCCTTTTAGCCCGAAGAGCAACTCCTCGATCGCGCGGGTCCCTTCCACATCCAACGCCGAGCAGGGTTCGTCCATCAGAATGACGCGCGGCTTGAGTGGCAAGAGGCGAGCGATGCAGAGCTTCTGCTGCTGCTCAAGCTGGAGAGACGTAGCCCTGGAGTCGAGGCGGTCTTTGAGGTCATTCCACAGCCCGACCTCGGTCAGCGCTGTCTCCACGGCCTGGTCCAGGCTGGCGGGTTTGAGTTCTTCGCGCTTGCTGTGGATGCGGAGGCCGAACACCACGTTTTCATAAACCGAGATGGGCAATGGGTTGGGTCGCTGGAAGACCATGCCGACCGATTTGCGGAGTTCGATGAGGGAGACATCGGGATCGTAGATGTTCTTGCCCAGGATCCTGATCTCGCCTTTGGTCGTGACATAACCATAGCGCTCGTTGACGCGGTTGAAGCACCGCAGTAAGGTGGTCTTGCCGCAACCCGATGGGCCGATCAGCGACGTGATGAGCCCTTCCTTGATCTCGACGCTGACGTTGATCAGCGCCTGGAACTTCCCGTACCACAGGTTCAGCTCACGCGTCGTGATGCAGGACTGGAGAGAATCGCTCATCCGAAGATCCCATTGACGTAATCGAGGGTCTGCCGGTTGGCAGGGTGATCGGAGAAGATGACCTCGCTGCGATCCAGTTCTACGATGGCGCCATTCCACAAAAACATCGTGCGGTCCGCCAACCGCCGCGCCTGCTGGGTAAGGTTGGTCACCAGGATAATCGTCATGTTCCGGCGCAGTTCCTTGAGCACGTCCTCAATGCGCATCGTGGTCACCGGGTCTATCGCGATGGAGAACTCGTCTAAGCAGAGTATCTCGGGCTGGTGCGAGAGCGCGCGGGCAATCGTGAGGCGCTGCTGCTGGCCGCCGGAGAGCTTGGTACCCAGGCTGTCGAGGCGGTCTTTCACCTCGTCCCACAACGCCGCCTGGCGCAGGCACTGCTCAACGATGCCTTCCAGGTCGCTTTTGCGGGTCATGCCGGCGCAACGCGGGGCGAAGGCGACGTTATTGTAGATGCTCATCGGCAGACCGACAGGCAGCGGCGCCACCATTCCGATCTTGCGGCGCAGGGCGAAAATGTCTTTAGACGCGCGCACTTCCTCACCGTCCACGCGGACCGAGCCTGAAACGTGCGCTTCGGGGGTGAAGTCAATGGTGCGGTTAAGGCAGCGGAGCAGCGAAGTCTTGCCGGATTGCGCGGGGCCGATAACGCCAAAGATCTCGTGGCGCAGGATGTCGAAAGATATGCCATGCAAGACCTCCTTGGGCCCGTAGGAAAGGCGCAGGTCGCGGACGATGATTTGCGGCTCAGAGGTCATGCCACCAGGGAACGGATCGGCGAGAGGATGAGGTGATGGAGTAATGGAGTAGTGGAGTGCTGGCGTAACAGGCGGCCGCTCCAAGATCGGTGCGGCAGCACGGGTGCAGCTTGTCGGCACCGACACGGCATAGGAGCGCAGCCTTTAGGCTGCAGCAGCGCGAGTGCAGACTGCATCGCGGGCAAATCCCAGCGCACTCTGCATTTCCCACGCTTCTGCAGCCTAAAGGCTGCGCTCCTATGCCGTGCTGGACGCCGCACGTCATGGGATCGCTCTAACACGATGCGACGGGGCCTCACTCCATCACTCCAACACTCCATTTGTCCCTTCCTTTTCATCCTCACCATTTCTTCCGTGAGCGCAGGTAGCTCCGCACGATGATGGCCGTAGCATTAACGAGCAACACTGAGCCGAGCAACACGACGGCCGTTGCGAACTGCATGGATTCCTTGACGCCGGGCACTTGTGTGGAAAGCGTAAAAAGGTGCATCGAGAGGGCCATGCATTGCTCGTGCAGGCTGTACGGAAACAAGTCCCCCTTCTGCACCGCCCTGAAGTAAATCGCCCCGGTGAACATGATGGGCGCAGTCTCGCCGGCCGCCCGGCTGACCTGAAGGATGATGCCGGTGAGGATACCACTGATGGAATTGGGCAGAACGACGGCCCTGATGGTTTGCCAGCGTGTGGCGCCGACATTCCAACAGGCCTCGCGGAAGCTGCGCGGCACGCTGGCAAGCGCTTCGCGCGTGCTGGCGATGATGACGGGCAGGGTCATGATGGCCAGGGTCAGCGACGCCGAGATAATCGAGTAGCCAAACCGCGCGGCATAAACAAAAGCTCCCAGGCCAAAGAGCGCGTGCACGATGCTCGGGACGCCGGCCAGGTTGATCACCGCCAGGTTGATAATGCGGTTAAACCAATTTTCCCGGGCGTATTCGTTGAGGTAAACTGCCGCCAGCACCCCCACCGGAGCCGCGACGGCGAGCGAAATCACGACCAGGTAAATGGTGCCGACCAGCGCGGGCCAGATGCCGCCCTCCTTCATGCCGTGCACAGGAACGTCAATCAGAAAACTCAAGCTGAGGGACGGCCAAGCCCGTTGGACGAGGTAACCGACGATGAGCACCAGCGGCACAATCATTGAAGCGGCCATGCCGCAGAAAACCCACTTGGCGATGCTTTCCTGGCGCTGCTTGCGGCGAACCTGTGGCGTTTCCGTGAACATCATTTCCTCCGAATGCCACGAACGATTAAATCGGCCGCCAGGTTGACCACGAACGTCATCAGGAACAACAGCACGCCGGTGAGGAACAACACCCGGTAGTGGTCCGAATTGGCCGGGGCTTCCCCCAATTCGGCAGCGATGTTCGCCGTGAGCGTTCGTACCGAGTCAAAGACGCTATGCGGAATATGGACCGCGTGGCCGGTCGCCATCAGCACGGCCATGGTCTCCCCTACCCCACGTCCAACGCCGAGCAACACGGCGGCCAGCAGCCCCGTTTTGGCCGCTGGCAGCAGCACGCGCCAGACAAGCTGCCAGCGCGTTGCGCCCAGGGCCAAACCGGCCTCCCGATAGGAATCGGGCACAGCTTTGAGCGCATCTTCGCCGATCGAGACGATGATCGGTACGCTCATCAAGGCGAGAATGATGCCTCCGTTGAGGACGTTCACGCCCACCGGGGCCCCGGTGTACTTCACAATCAGGCGGCTCATGACGGTCAGGCCAACGAACCCCCAGACCACGCTGGGTATGGCCGCCAGCAGCTCGATGACGACTTTAAGCGTTTCCTTGACCCGGCCGCCGCAGAATTCGGAGAGGTAAATCGCCGCCCCTAAGCCGAACGGAACGGCGATAATCATCGCCAGCGTGGTCACGCTGAAGGTGCCAGCAATCATCGCCAGCACACCATAGCGTTTGTTGGCCTCCGAAGTCGGATACCACTGCTCGCTGAAGAGGAATTGGCTGAGGCTGAAATGCGAATTGCCCAGGATCGGGAAGGCCTCTTTGAACACAAAGAAGAAGATGCCCAGAACAAAGATAATCGCACTAATGCCGCAGAGATAGATGACCGCCTCCAGCGCCCGCTCGCCCAGGACAACCCAAGCCGGCCGCCTGGCCCCGCGGACTGCGAAGCCGTCCATGACTGGTTTGGATGTTGGAGGTGTGTTCAGGCTAGGGCTTGGTCCGCGCCTCAGCAGGCAGCGGCACGTAACCCGTGACCTCTACTACCTTCTGCCCGGCATCAGACATCATCCAGTCAATGTACTTCTTCACCGGTCCTTGCGGCTCGCCCAGCGTATAGACCAGAAGTGAGCGTGCGATCGGATAGGTCTTGGCCAGGGTGTTCGCCACGTTCGGCTCGAACGCGGGGTCGGCGGCCGCCTTCTTCACCTTAAGCATTTTGACCGCCGCAGTGGCATAGCCCATCCCGCTGTAGCCGATCGCCGTTGGCGTGGACGCGACTAGTTCCACGACCTCCTTGGACCCGTTCATGTCACGCGAGCCAAGCTTGAAATCCTTCTTGTTCAGCACGTGCTCCCGCAGGAACTCGTACGTGCCGGAACTGGACTGCCGGCTCACCCGGACGATCTCGTCCTTCGGCGAGCCCGGAATCGTCACTCCCAAGTCCGCCCACTTGGTGATGGCGCCGCCCTCTGCATAAATCTGAGCGATTTGGTCGAGGGTGATTTCGTTCAGGGGATTATCTTTATGCACGTAGATCGCTAACGCGTCGTAACCGACAACGAATTCCTTTGGCGCTTTGCCCGTGTTCTTCTTGGCCGTTTCAATTTCCTCAGGTTTCATGTTGCGGCTGGCGTTCGCAATATCAATGGTCCCCTTGCCCAGCGCGGCGATGCCTACCCCCGATCCGCCGCCGGAGACTTCCACGTTCACATCCGGCACAACCTTCCTGTACTCCTCAGCCCAGGCCTGGGCCAAGTTGACCATGGTATCGGAGCCTTTGTTCTGAATGGTCGCCTTGCTACCGGCTTCCCCGCTGCCGCCGCTTTCGCTCTTGCCGCAGCCGGTTTGCATAAGACACACACTGAAAAGCACAGCCAGGCCGAACAGAGATACTGGATTCGGCCTTCGGGCTTCGGGTTTCCTTCGGACTTCGGACTTCGGACTTCGGACTTCCCAGCGTAACTTTGACGGAAATTTAGGGGCCAAAGTGAGGATACATGAGGAATAATCGTAACAGTTCATAGTTTAGTTTGACTTTGAGGTTCTTCCAAAATCGCGCCCACCAGTTCCTTAATATGGGCTTCGAGGCACTCGCCGGCCGCTTCAAATGCGGCGTGCACCAGGTCGGGGGAGCCTTCCACGTCTGCGGGGTCCTTGATGGACCACGTCAAGAAAATGGTCTTGGCGGGTCGCACGGGCAAAGCCTTGCGCGCCCGGGATCCCAAGGCGACGATTACCTGGTACTGCTCCCAGTGCGGCACCGCCTCGAGCGCCTTGCTGCTTTGTGCGGACAGGTCAATGCCCTTCTCGGCCATGAACTTCACGGCACGAGCGTCCACCGGTTGAGGGGCTGCCCCCGCACTACTGAACACAAAACGCGGCAGGCGCAAAGCCTTGCCGAAGCCCTCCGCCATTTGGCTCAGGGAGGCGTTGCTCATGTCGAAGAACAGGATGTGGAAGGCATCCCCGCCCTTATGTTTGGCGAATTCGCCGGTGCACATATAGAGCACCTCTTCGCACAGATTTTTGGCCTGGTCGGACACCCGCTCGTACCGCCGCGCGATGGTCATCAGTGGGTTGAGCGCCGCTGTCGGAAGCTGGTTCTTCCGGCTCAGTTCCAACAGCTCCGCATTAATGCTGTTGCGGAGCGTGTTCGACTGCTCTTCCATCGCCATCGTCCGCGACGCCAGGTCTGCGTCCGTTTCCAGGAACGCCCGGACCGCTTCCCGCAGCATGCGGATGGACAGTTCACCGAGTTCGACGAACAGGGCAAACGGCGGCTGAGGTTCCAATCCGCTAATGGCCAGGGCCTGCCGGGCGACGCTCTCGGCGTAGTCGCCGATACGCTCCAATTCCTTGTTAATCTGGATGGCCGTGAAGACAAACCGCAAGTGACCAGCCACCGGCTGGTGCCGCACCAGGAATTCCAGGCAGAGACGGTTCAGTTCGGTCTCCCGTTCGTCCAGATACTGGTCGCGCAGGATCACGCCATAGGCCAATTGCCGGTCCTGCTGCAACAGCGCCTGTAGGCTACCTCGCAAGGCGCGCTCGCTCAGCCCGGCCATTTCGCTAACTTTGGCCCGAATGAGGTCCATATTGCGCAGCAGCGATTCTTCAAGATGGGAAGGTGCACTCATGCCCTCGGCTCCCAACCTCTTAAGCTCGGTTCTCGGTCATTCATCATTCCTTAAAGTCCCTCACAAGATGCAACGGGTGTGTTACAATCCGGTGGCGGAATTGTTACAATCAGGTGACAAAGAAGAACGCGCATCCGCGCGAGGACTGCATCCGGGCCCACGGCGGCAAAAAAGGCTACCTGTTAGCAGGCTTGGCGCTTGTCTTTGTTCGCTCCTTGAAACGAATTGCGCGGCCCGTTCTCACTTAATTTCCACGCCGGTCCCCGTAAAGTGCCAATCCCAGCTATCGGATTCTGGGCGGTCTCTGCCCTGTTTTGAGACACTTGTTCAACGCGGATTGAGCCTCGCGGCAGGTGGATCTCCACTGCCTTCACCCAATACCGCCAGGCCCATAATTGAGTCAGTCGTCATTTCTGCTGAGGGAGTCCTGCGGGGAGCATTCGATAGTGATTTCGTTCTTGCTGGGAAAATGTCCCAGGCATCTGTAGTAATGGAGTTGCAAATTCAAGAGGATAATGGGATAATCAAGTTCTTGAATTGGAAACGCGAGCCGTCCCGTGCCCAGAGAATCGGTTCTCAGCTTGACTTTTCGAGTTGCCGCGGCTTTCATCAGGGTAGGCAACGAGAGAGATGAAGAGTGTTTTAAAATGCATAGCTTAATCACTAACAATATGAAGCTTCTTTTGAAGTACGCCGCCGGGTTGAGTGTACTGCTAATGGCCTTTTTATTGGTTGGTTGCCATGGGCCGAGAAAGGCGCAACCTACTGATTTTTCGAGTATTACGCCATCAGCTACGCAGACTGCGACGCCAAGTCCGCAGGCCACGAACCCGCCACCCGAGTCTATAATTCTTCGGGAAGGCGATACAGTGCGAATCACGTTTCCTGGATCAGGCAATTTGAACACCATTCAGCAGATTCGGCGCGATGGCAAAATCTCTTTGCCCTTGGTCGGCGAGTTTAAAGCCGCCGGGATGACCCCCAGCAACCTCGAGAAGGAACTGGTGAAGCTCTACGAGCCGCAATTGGTCACTAAAGAGGTTAATGTGACGGTGGAGTCATCAGCTTACTTTGTTTTCGTAACGGGAGCGGTGAACCGACCGGGGCGTATTACTTTCGATCGACCCATTACCGCCGTGGAAGCCGTGCTTGATGCGGGCGTAGAACACTCGAAAGCGAATCTGAAGGACGTGACCGTCATCCGGCGCCATGCCGGGCGCCAAGAGCTGCATCATTTAAATCTAAAGCTGGAATTGCAAGGGCGTGGTGTGGAGCCGTTTTACTTGCAACCCTCGGATATTATTTTCGTACGAGAAAGATTTACGTGGTTCTAAGCGGCGGAGTGGCGGTCTGCCTGATTCCTGGTTTGCGTAAGTTCGTTTCCAGATTCTGATGATTCTTGTTTGCGTTTGATGATTGAGGCTGAAACAGAACTCGGCATTAATATGCCAGTAAGTGGCTGGGAACCGTCTGGGGTAGGCGGCTCGGTTGCCGGGACCCTCGGCGAAGTGCTGGAGTGGTATTGTGCCAAAACCAAGCCTAAACACGATCATATTGCGGCGGCGAATTTGCGGAAGAACCTCGGCTTGGAGGTTTTCGGCCCGAGATTGCGCTCAGAGCAAACCACCGTCCGTGGGGTGATCAAGAATGTCACCGAACCGGTGTTTCCAGGCTACGTCTTTGTCCGCTGCGCTATCGAAAAGCACTTTGACCAAATCCGCCACACTTCGGGCCTTTCCGGACTCGTGAGTTTCGGCGGTCGGATTCCGACGGTGCCGGCAGATGTTATCGAGGATTTGAGGACTTGCTTCGGAGTCGAGGAAGTCCTGCATTTGCAGAAAGATCCTTCTCCTGGCGACGGAGTAACCTTGGCGGGCGGCGCCTTCCTGGGAATGCAGGCGGTCGTGTTGCGGTCTTGGCCCGCCAAGCGTCGAGTACGGGTTTTGCTGGAGATCCTTGGGCGCCCGACACCCATCGAAGTGGACCGCAGTATATTGACCATTCAAGGG
>Ga0118677_10003389_pt1 | contig 30237 bp, 11 predicted proteins | sample AliMusrvi5mmetaG_FD_86154 | JGI IMG/M metagenome (GOLD analysis project Ga0118677, IMG submission 86154) | reverse complement strand
CATCACCATTTGTCGCAATAAATGAATAAGTATCGCTGTTTGTCCCGGCATTCATTCCGTTCACCATCCACTGATACGAAGGTGTCGTTCCGCCGTTGACCGGTATTGCGGTGAAGCTGATGGTTGTTCCTGCGCAGACATTATTCTGATCGGCGGTTATTGAGACAGAGGCAGCAGGAATTTGTGTCACGGTTATCGTCAGTGTGTCGGAAAGAGCAGGATTCCCCGTAACACAGGTTTCGCTGGAGGTCATTTCGACATAAACTTTGTCGCCGTTTGATGGGACGTAGGAATATATCCTATTATTACTTCCCGAATTGGTGCTATTTACTTTCCATACGTAGGTGGGCAGAGTTCCTCCATTGACAGGAGTCCCGGTAAATGTTACCATTGTACCAGTAGTTACCGTTGTCTGGTCTGCAGTTAAGTTAACAGATGGAGTCAATGAATTAGTTACATTAATTGTCAGGACGTTTGAATTTACAGGATTTTCCGAGACGCATGATTCTTTGGAAGTGAATGTTACACTTACCCTATCGCCATTTACTGGATTGTAACTATAGGTACTTTGGTTTACTCCCACGTTTGTTCCGTTCACCTTCCATTGGTAAAGAGGGTTTATTCCGCCATTTACCGGTATTGCGGTCAGGTTTACAGCTGATCCCGTGCAGATATTATTCGGATTGGCGCTAATCAAAATGGAAGGAATTAAACTGTTGGTTATTGTCAGGTTTGCAGAACTGGTGGCAGCAATACATGAATTAGAGCTCCCATTCCCCTGTGCGGTGATGGTTAATCGGACGCTTCCTGACGATTGGTCATTTGGTCCAGGTGTATAAGTTGGATTTAATGCCAATGGGTTGTCAAATGATCCATCACCTGAACTGCTCCATAATAGTGTACTGTAGTTTGAAGCCGTTGCACCCGTGATCCTGACGGTTGAACCCGAACAAATCGTTATCGGACTACCTGCTGAAGCTGTCGGCTGTGAAAATACCAGTACCTCTCCCTGCTGAAGTGTATCACAACCCACCGGAGAGTACTGTACAGCGGCCAGCTTATAGGTTCCTGGATTATTCCAGATAATGATGAGCTCACTTCCTATTTTAACCTGTCCGGTGATTTGGTCAATAGTTGAGAAATTAGTTCCGGCCTGATTGGTAAGGCTCACCGGATTATTCAATGAATCTGTGAGTTGCCACATATACCTTGAACCGGCTTCTCCGTCAATCCGGTACTGTCTTTGAGCGCCTGAACACACCCGATCAATCACATACGTCTGACCGGCCGCCTGCCTGGCAGCTATCAGAAGTAGCATCATGATCATGTATTTAAGCGTTCTCATCCTTTTCTGTTTATTTTAAGGTTTATACAAGTATATTTTTGAACTGGACGGTTTTTGATTAACCTGAAGCGTTATCGACGATGATGGGACGCTATTGGTTCCATTCTGATCGGTAACCTGGGTAATCCAATAATTTGTTGATGTTTTTGGGCTGACATTAAGCAGATAGGGCGTCGTTGAAATAGCTGTCACTGTCCAGGTATTCACCCCGTCGGTGTAAGTTATATTCCATGGTCCTGTCCCGGTAAGGGCGACTGAGAGCAAACCAGACTCCCCAGTACAGATCGGATCCGGAGGCGTAAATGTGGCCGTTGGAAGTGGGTTTCCTACGGTGAACATTCCTATTTTTAGGTTGTTGGTACAATGCGTAGGATCATAGGCTGTAACCTTGAAAAAGTAGATGCCGGTTTTTACCCATCTTACATTCACTGAAGTACCGGTATTTCCAGCAGTAAATGCAGCAGATGTAACCGGACAATTCCCCGCTGTTGTTGCAAAGTTCACGGTTCCGTTGTTGTAGAGTTCCCACTGATAGGTATTTCCAGGGACCGGAACTACCGCCAGAGGCGTTGTGTCACCCACGTACACGACAGTCTGGGCCATGACAGGAGTCATAGCCATCAGCAGAGGCAGTATTAATGCCAAAGCCAGGCGACCAATATCGTGTAACAGGCGAATCATTTAACTAATTATCAATTATTTAATTTTCAATTTTCAATTTTTTTCTTACCTAATTGCTCATTGACCCATTGCTCATTGACCCATTGACCCATTGATCATTGACCCATTGACCCATTTTCTCATTGATCATTTTTTATTGTTTTTATTGAGTCCTTTTTTCGTAGTAGAAATAATAGCCCCCATTATTTGTATCAGTTCCTCCGAATCGAGTATAAGCCTGTTTGCCTTTTCGGTTTCCAGAAGTTTACTGTCGCGTAATAACCTGAGCCAATAATTTGATTCCCGGGCCTCCTTGTAGGAAATAGCTATTTTGGATAAGAAATCACGTTTTGATTGAGCCCCGATAGCCTGTTCTGCGTTTGCATCAATTGAAGTCCCGGAACGTACCAATTGTCCCGATAAAACAAACTCGTATAGACCCACCTGGAGCTCTCTGCAGGTTGCAATAATTTTCAAAGCAAAGTCATATGATTTATCCTTCAATGGATTTTCTTTCATCTAATATTTCGTTTTAAATGCCTGATAATTAATTTATAATAAAATACTCAGCTTATTTCAGTATTCAATTTTTCAATTTTCAGTGTTCAATTAACTAACCCTATTATTCATTGTCCTATTGTCCATTGACCATTTTCCACACCTCTCCTACGTCAACTTTTAAAAGTTAACTAACACATAGAAATACAGTAGATTACACGTAGGATTATCCCGTGCATGCCGATACATTCCGGGATCTCCACGCGGCTTATGCATCAACCGGGGATCGCCCCTGGCATGTCCCCTCCACGGACCGGCTCTGTTTTTTATCATTGTGAAAATATTTTGTAATTAGTTAAATAACAGGGTGTTGTAATCCTGATACGGTTTACATAAAAACAAAAAGTCTGACATACGCTGTTCTTACAGGTAAGTCAGAGTTCACAATAGATTTTAAGTGCCGCGACAGGCACCCTTACAAACCTGATTATCGCTTCAGGCAGATCGCTTCGTGCATTTTTGGCATAGCCATCTAGCCTGCCGGGTGGGGCGTGAGAGTATTTTGTCATTGTTCATGTCTCAAATTTTAGATTATCTGATTCATTTCCTAAAGTCTATAAATCGATCAGTGGACTAGACGTACAATTAAGGTGTAGCAGTGCTTTTGCCTGTTCCAGTCCCTTCGCTTTCTCCCAGAGGGCGAACTTTATTAACCGGATTATTCAAAGTTCAACCGACCGGGGAAAGGATGGGATTATGAAAAAGCAAATTCGTGTTTAGTTCTTACCCAAGAATGGAGTTGGAGTAGGATTATTAATTGTAGGTCTCATATTAAGTGTCTGTGTTGCGACATCTTCAAATTGACTTGCTAACGCTGGAGTAGTACAATCTGGCAAAACATCTGACTGGTTGGCTGAGTTTACACCTTCAACTGCCAATGTTATGTTGTCATTTGTTAACCCTTCCCAACCATTGTTATGCACAACAATTTTAACATAAATAGATACACCATTTGATGTATCAGTTGCATTGGTTGTGGCGGTAACTGGACCATAAGTACCATTCCCTGTACCTGCAGTAAGTGAAGTAGCAGCGGTTGCGGTTGTATACCCCCAAAGGATATCAGCAGTCTGAGTGCCTTGTAAACCATCAAGTTTAAAACTTGGTTTGAAATTATCGGTAAAATTAGCGGCAATAACTTCAAAATACATGGTATTTGTGCCATAGTCCATTTTTACAGTACTCGGACTCCCTGCATTAAATATGGCTCCTGCTATGGCTGAGTAGCATTGTGCAACATTGGTGCCTAATGAGACAGGAGCTGACCCGTCAGGCTGCATATTGGTTATATCAAGCGTAAATGCATTCTTAGGGGTAATTTGAAATACCTGCAAATTATTTGCACATCCACTTGCCGGAGAAGTATACTCCAGGGCAACAATTAATGGATGAGTACCATCTACCGTTCCTAAACCAGTGCTATTCCATGTTATTACGGTTGAAGAGGGTGTTGTCGCACCAACAGTACTTCCTAAACCAATAGCATTAGAAATAAATGTGCCTCCATTTGCCTGATCAGTTGCAGACCATGTACCGGATGACATTAATATAGCAGGGTTGTATACAACATGCCAGATAGCAGTACCACTAACCGGATTTATGTCTGCCTGATAGGTATATGGTTTACCTGCAATTGGATTGAGGGCATCAGGAACACATGAAATATTGGTAGGGCTGGATCCGTGAGTTGCTTGCCCAAAAGATTTGCTAATATTGGCAATTGCTGCCAGTGTGAATAACACCAAAATAAAAATTTGCTTTTTCATGATAATAAAATTTAGTTGTGAAAAAAATTAAAATATTGATATTGAATAATATGAGTTGTTATTTTGCTGCTCTTGCCGGCAGCGGGTTTAGGGTCCGGAAGCAGGGGATTACCTCTGTCCGGACTTCGCGCCCGGCCTGGCGGACCTTTCCCCTTATTCTGGATCAGGAAGATATTTGGAGTTCTGTTTTTAAGTTGAATCCTGATTAATGTGCGAAGAGCAGAGGCTAAAATATCGCCTGTGGTTATCTTCTGCTGGCGATTTGCCATTGTTTGAGTAATTGAGAAATGTTCCATTTTAATAAATTATTTGGGTGGCTTAATTTCCTTTGACAATATTTGGTCGGGGTTTTATCGTAATAGTCTGATTTTGAAAAAGCGATTCATTGCCCGCACAATCTTTAATCCAGTAGGTGATTGAGTGCACGATGTTTGTAAAATTGATACCATCCCCAGGAAACTGGATGGTGCCGACTATCGCTGAAGGCTGACCAGTGCCGGTAACCGGAGATTTGGTAATCATCGAATGTGGAGGTGTAGGATCCGGAGTTGGCACAAAATCTATTTGCCATCGGATTTGTATTGGCAGACATGCAGACAGATCACAGTTATCTGTAAAGGCAGAGGTGTTCAGGTCCAGCCGTGTATCTCCGTGCGAAAAGGTATAGTAATCGGGGCGATCGGGATTGATATCCATCGTTGCCCCGTAGTAGATGGCAGTGGTGAGACTTTCTACACATTCGGTGAAGGCGGTTGGTTTGGAAAAGGTTGGTGCAATATTATCTGTTACACCAATAGCCTGAGAGCAGGTGCTTGTTGCCCCGTTTTTAACAATCGTTTGGGTTAAGGTATAGGTAATGCACGTATTTCCCGCCAAAACTGTGACTGTTTGGCTTGTTGTTCCGGAGGTGATTGTTCCGTTTCCTGATATTGACCAGCTATAACTATCCATTCCTGCGGGACCGGTGTAGGTTGTAGTTGATCCGTTTGTAACAGAAGCGGCAGGGGAAATGCTGCACGGGAGGTCAATAACGGAAATTGTCGTGGAACAGGACGATGTACATCCAAATCTTGAAATATTGTCTGTGAGTGTAATTGTTCCGATTGCATTGGCAGTCACGGTAACAGATGTTCCTGTCGTTGAGCCAATGATCGTTCCATTTCCCGAAATTGACCAGGAGTGAATTACATTATCGGATGGGGTAGGAGTGCTAGTGAAAATGTTATTTATTGATCCTGAGTAAACCGATGAATTGTCTGAAATGGTACAGGATGGTGTTGCATTGACAGTTAGCGTTCGATTCCGGGAATCGCTCGTCACATTACAGTCGGCGCCAGAAGAATGAAAGACTACTGTAACTTTATATTGTCCGCTTTCAATAGGTGTGGCACCAGTAAATACAAGATGATTAGTTGTGGCACCAGAAATAGCGCCTCCGTCGATAACAAAATCCCATTGACCGGGATTATTCCATCTTTTCCACTGATAGGAAACAACATTTGCAGGGTAATTTGTGCTCACCTGGTAGGAATAGTTTTCCCCCTGACATATAGTTTTACTTGTTGCAATTGGGCTAATTCCAGTTATCTCGTTTACAGTTAGTGTTGCGGCATTGGACGTGACAATGCAACCGTTGCTATTGGAAATTACCACCCGGTATTGGGTCAGATCAGGTGCATCAGAGTTTCCAACATTTTGAAGCCTGATCGTACCAGCAGAGGGATAGGATACATTGGGTTCGCCCACGAGTGGAATATCCGCAAAACTACCGGAAGTATATTTGCGTTGCCAGGTGTAGGTTAACCCCGAACCGGTTGCCACAGCATTAAAACTCACGATATGCCCTTCGCAGTCGAGTTCATTGGTGGGTTGGAAAGTGATTACCGGCAAAGCGTTTACAGTAACCGTATAATTAACAGTGCAACCATTTATATCGGTATAGGTGATCACACTTGTTCCTGCTGATACACCGGTTACTAAACCTGAATTATTTACGATTGCTACTGATGGAGATGATGAAATCCACGGACTGGTCAAAGCCGGGGTTCCGGATCCTGTCAAATTAGTAGTGGAACCGACACAGACGATTAAAGTTCCCGTGATGGTTGGGAGTGAGTTCACCGTTGCTGTGACTGCTGTCCGGGTTGCAGATAAACATCCGTTTGCCGATGCCTCGGCATAATAGGTCGTTGTTTTGTTAATTGTTGGATTAAGATCATCCGCGAAGTTTCCGTTTGTTGCAGCATCATACCACGTAATTATTCCGGAACTGGGTGTTGCAGAAAATAACACCTGCCCTGAACCACAAACGGCCGCCGGACTTACAGATGCGGAGAGGACCGTCGGTAATGGGTATACCGTTGCTGTAACGGCAGTCCTTGTTGCTGAAACACATCCGTTTGCCGATGCCTCTGCATAATAGGTGGTTGTAGTACTGATTGTTGGATTAAGCACATTTACGACATTCCCATTTGCCGGGGCATCATACCAGGTAATTGTTCCCGTACTTGGTGTTGCTGAAAATACAACCTCTCCCGATACGCACACAGCTGCCGGGCTTACCAATGCGGAGCTAACGGTTGGTAAAGCGTTTACTGTTGCTGTAACGGCAGTCCTTGTTGCTGATTCACATCCATTTGCTGATGCCTCTGCATAATAAGTGGTTGTTGAGCTGATTATTGGATTAAGCACAGTTACGACGTTTCCATTTGTTGGGTCATCATACCATGTAATTGTTCCTGCACTGGGTGATGCTGAAAATACAACCTGCCCTGTAGCACAAACAGCTGTCGGACTTACGGAAGCGGAGCTCACAGTAGGTAACGAGTTCATCGTAGCTGTTACAGCACTCCGTGTTGCTGAAACGCATCCGTTTGCCAATGCTTCGGCATAATAGGTGGTTGTTGTGTTGATTGTTGGATTCAGAACATTTACGATGTTTCCATTTGTTGCAGCATCATACCATGTAATTGTTCCGGCGCTGGGTGTGGCTGAAAATATCACTTGTCCGGAAGCGCAAACAGCTGCCGGATTTACAACTGCTGTGCTAACCGTTGGTAACGGGTTCACTGTTGCTGTAACGGCAGTCCGGGTTGCTGATACACATCCGTTTGCTAAGGCCTCGGCATAATAAGTAGTTGTTGATGATAAGACGGGCGTTGTAAAGGAAGTTCCTGTTCCCAGTGATGAACCACCTGTTGAAGCAGGGTACCAATTAATCGTTCCTGCTGATGCAGTTGCTCCTAAAGTTAATGTTCCTGTTCCACAAATCGATGCAGGTGTTGTCCCGGTGATAGTTGGCAAAATATTTACCGTTACCGAAGCGGTTGTTGAAAAGGCCGATGAACATGCACCGCTGGTTACAACCGCACGATAATAGGTAGTTGTTGTAAGACCTGGCGTGGTGTATGTGGCTGAGGTGGCTCCACTCCCGCCCGTTACATTACTCCAGCCTGAACTTCCATCCGGAGATTGTTGCCATTGAATTGTGCCTGTATAGCCTGATAAAGTTATGCTTGTTGTGCTGTTATAGCAAATTGTTGGAGAAGAAGCCGCTGTAGTACCACCCACTGAATTTGGATTTACGGTTAGATTTGCCGTATTATTGGTGCTTATTATACTGCTACAAATCGAACATGAGCCTGATGAGAGATTGGTAACTGTTACTGTAGTGTTGCCACTATTTACCAAAACAGAAGTCGTAAAAGTTCCGGTTCCTGCTGTAGTAACCGTCATGTTAGCGGTGAAATTGGTAGCGGTATTACTTCCGGACAAACTATAAGTTACCACATAAGTCCCGATCGGAAGCGTGCCATTTAGAGTAACGGTGGCCGCATTTCCGATGCAGGGTGATGTTGCTGATGTGCTGGTAAGCGAATAAAACGGACAGGTATAATTAATGATGACCTCTCCATCGGCTCCTGAACCCGACGTATAAGGACCATGGTTATTATCAAAATGGCCTACCCCCCCTCCGCCAGCTCCTGGTGCAGATCCATCACTACCATTGTAAGGAGCTGTTTTACCTTGGTCATTTCCTCCGGCTCCACCAGTTGCTCCTCCAGGTGTACCTGTTCCTGCCGTTCCGCCAATTCCACCAAAATCGCCATTGTAAACGGCACCTGTACCACCTGCGCTGCCTGCGCCAGCAGAGCCGCCACCACCTCCGCCTCCATGCTTTCCTGGTCCCCCTGCGCCTCCTGTACCACCATTTCCACCTGAAAATGCTGTTGCACTTGGAATACAAGCTGAGGCCGATCCTCCTGTTCCTCCGCTATTCGTGCAATCCTTACACGCAGCAGTACTATTGCTACCACCTCCAACAGCAACAACCGTTGTTCCATTAAACGTTGAATTTGTGCCTGCAACACCTGGTATACCACCATTACCGACCACTATTGAATATAGGGTTCCTGATGTAACTGAATAATTTGTTAATGAGGTATATGCTCCTCCTCCTCCTCCACCAGCTCCAGCATCATTTCCTTGCGTAAATTTTTCACCACCCCCGCCGGCACCCCATGCCTGAACTGTAATAGTGGTGATGCCTGCAGGAGCAATAAAATTATAGGACCCATTTGTATCGTATGTGCAGGTTCCTGCAATACAATTTTGAGTAATAAAAGGTGCCGTACTAATGTTTACGGAACTTACGCATAAAGGGGTAGATGAAAAAGCTATAGCTGTTATATGTACGACATTAAGTGCCCCGACAGTATTTAACGCGGATGTAATAAAAGTTCCTGTGCCGGGACTTCCGGCCGTAAAACTCATCGAGGCGGTGGTGGTTGCAACAGTGTTTGTTCCGGTTACATTATAAGTTACCGTATAAGTTCCTGTAACTAAAGTTGACGAATTGACTGTTACTACCACACTGCTTCCGGCACAGGTTGTTGTCCCTGAAACACTTAAACTACCAATCGCCGGAGGTGCATTAACTGTGGTCACAGCCGATGCAACCCCTTGACATCCATGACTGTCTGTTATAGTTAAAGAATACGTCCCCGACATTGCCGTGGTTGCACCTGCTGATACTGTCGGACTCTGGGAAGAACTGGTGTACGATAATGGTCCAGTCCAGGAATAGGTGGTCATTGAGCCCGGCCCTCCTGTTAATGTTAATGGACTACCCTGGCATACCGGACTATTGCTGATTGCTGTTGCGGCAGGATTGGTATATGTACTTACATTCACAGTACTGCTTTTCGAAGTACAGGAAGTTGTACTATTTGTTCCAATGACATAGTAACCTGTCCCGGCGGCAAGGGCTGACCAGCTAAGTCCTGATCCTGTTCCTGCAAGTGCACTTCCCTGTGCAACAGCGCTTCCATTGTATAATTGATAGTTTACTCCGGTTGCCGATGTTGATGAAGTTATCGTTCCATTGCCACCCGGACTCGTACAGATTGTACTTCCTGTTAATGTGAGTACTGCCGGAGCTGCATTTACCGTTACAGAAACGTTTTGTGTACTTGAACAACCATTTGCTGTTGTGGTAATTGCATAGATTACCACTACCGGGGAGGTTGTAGTATTGATTAAGGTTTCACTGATATTTCCATTGGAACCGCTACCAGCAGCATTACTAATACCGGTTTTTACTGCGCGTATCCATGAAAATGTTGCTCCTGTTGTGCTACTCGTAGCAGAATAACTGAAAGGTGTCGAACTGCAAGCTGTCGCGGTGAGGCTACTACTTAAAACCGGTAATGGCGTTACTGTTACCGTTATTGCTGTCCTGGTCGTACTGGAACAACCGGATGAAGTTATAAATGCTTCTGCATAGTATGTCGTCGTCGTTGAGAGTGTAACCGGAAAGTTTGCTCCGCTTGCACTCGTACCTATACTGGTACCACCCGTTGCAACGGTATACCAACGGATCGCATTACCTGCTGAGGTTGCTTTTAGGGTGGCTGATCCTCCGGAACAGATTGAAACCGGTGTGGCGGAAACCGCTGTTGGAGCTGCAGGTAAAGGATTTACGGTTACTGTTACGTTTTGGGTATTGGAGCAACCGTATGCTGTTGTCGTGATTGCATAAGTAACCACTACAGCAGCGGCTGTTGTATTGGTTAATATTTCGCCGATATTTCCGTTAGAACCGCTACCGGATCCATTGCTTATTCCACTTATAATTGCCCGTGTCCATGAAAATGTTGCTCCTGTTGCAGCACTTGTGGCGGTATAGCTGAAAGTTGTTCCGCTGCATATTGCGGCAGGGGTCAGGGTACTGGTTAATAACGGGGGTGCCAATAAAGTAACCGTAAGTGTAAAAGTATTGCCCAAACATCCCCCTATTCGGGGTGTAACAGTATAAACTGCGGTTACAGAATTTGCAGTTGTATTAGTAAGCGTTTGACTGATTGTGCTCTGAGGTACTGTTTGCGCAGAACCTCCGGTAAACCCGGTACCCGTAGGTGAACTCCAGGTATAGGTTACATTTGCGGAGGCTCCAGAGGGTGTAATTGCAAATGTTGTTCCGCTACAGGCAGTTGCTGTTTGGTTTGAAACACTTGGGGGCGTGACATTAGTCTGGGGTTGACCACCGGCAAGTAATAAAAAATCGAAGAACGCCCGCTGAGCAGCAACCTGTTGGGCAACACTCGCTCCATTAGTAAGATCATGCCCGGCTTCGTACATTACTAACCCTTTGTTGCCAAATGCAGGTCCATAGACTACAACCCCGGCAGTATTTGGATAGGTAATACCTGCATTGGTATATCCCGGATCATAAACTGAAATTATTGTTGAGGGTCTCCATCCGGATGCACCTGGCACGTAAATTTCCTCGGAGCCATTGGTAGTTGCACCGTCCAAAATCCCCATAAACTGCATGAGTGGGTAGCCAAATGATGTATAGGTATACGGTGGCGTACCATTGGAGTGATTACCCCATAATACCAATCCGTTATTGCTTAAAAAGTTACACCCGGGTATATTTTCCATAGCACTCACGGCATGACAGCCGGCCCACATTGCCCCTCCATTATTAATAAAGCCTTGTAAGGCTGTAACCCAGGTGGCATCCCAGCTTTGAGGATCAGCATGCGGCAAAATATAAACATCCTGGGTTCCGTTTGCACTTCCACATTGGGGAAGCATGGTAGGGTTTGCATTTAACAAATAAGAACTTGACGGAATACCGGAATTTGCATAATAAGGAGTAATAAGCGGATCATTCTGTGAGTCCAAAAATGCCTTCGGCCAAATTGTTAAGGTTTTGTAAACTGGTGCAGTAAACCCAACAGGAATTGGCCCATCAATAATAACCCCTGCATTATGCCAGGTAGTAAATAAAGCCAAAACAGCTGGTGTTATTAATTCTGATGGAATTATAAACGGGCCACCTTTATAATCCTTACCGTTTACTGTAAAATCAATTCCGTCTTTTGCCTTAGCGGAGTTTATAGACCAATCTACAGGAACAGGAATAGTTGATTTTAATAAGGCATAAACTAATCCATAAGGCTTTAACCCGTTTGGGATCGTTTGGGTTGGCTGCCCCATGTCTATGATATACGCCCCTGCCGTATAGGTTTTGGTCTGTGCTAAACAATCTTCAGGGAGTAGCAGTACGAATAGAATAACCCCAAAAAACAATGGGAAAAAATTTATTCTGCTAATAGCTAAGTTTCTAAGGACAATAATTTTCACGTTAAGTAAAATACCCTTGCCTAACCCTGCCAAATAAATTAGCATGTCGCATAAGGATCTGTAATATTGAGAGATAGTGTCCAATTAATCGAAAGTCTAACGTTTAAATAAATCCCTTTTTACCCTTAAAACGAGTATTCATAAGAGGATCTATGTAAAGTTACCCAATACCACATCGGCAGTCGGCAGATAACCGGATACATCCGTTTAGACCCGATTCTATCCGTTTAAATTCGGATATGTTATTGATATTTAGCAAGATGGAAGACCAGGGAAAAACCGGATAAAAGCAGGGGTATAAATGATTATAAAAGGGGCTCACGAAATCCCTCTTTGGGGATATTCGCTGATCCTTTCAGGAGGAATTTCTGGAGGGACCTTCCTCCGGATTTATAAGACGAAAGCGTGCTAAAAAATGTCTTAAAAAATGACTGCAAATAAGACAGCGATTTTCGCTTTCCTATTTGCAGTCATAAACCTTAACTTTCGTGTCTAACCTCAGTAGCCAACGTAAACAAATCCTTTCACAACAGGTCCATTTTTCACCTCTAAGACATAGTAGTAGGTTCCTGTCGGAACAAGCTGATTATTCGACTGCCGGCCATCCCAATATTTTCCGTCCAGACCATAATTGAGACTTTGGTAAACCAGCTGCCCGGAACGAGTATAGACATAAAGCCGGGAGTAAGGAATGTTTTCAATATTCAGTATCACAAACTGATCGTTTGCACCGTCACCATTAGGGGAGAAGGCCTCTGGTATTTCGATATTACTATTTATAATGTCGATGGTTACTGTCGTTGAAACACAGAATTCAAGGACATCACAGACCTGATAGACGTAATGATCGGAGCCTGTATTTTTTCCCTTAGGAATATAGGTAATAGTTCCGTTTGCATTTACCCTGGTAGATCCGCGGTCAGGCGGCACAATAACAGTTACAGTTCCCGGCAGCAGGTTAACCGATGAATGGTCATTCGCCAATACATCGATTGTTGTATCCTGATCCCATGAAATCCTGGCATAATCGGGATTTGCAACTATCGAATGGAATTCCATTGGATACTTAAAGGTTTTTGTATCGAGGCATCCGTGAATATCGGAAATTTCAAGGGTATAAAGTCCGGCTCCAAATAATTTTGCAATCGAATCATTATCAGCGCCTATTATTTTCCCTTCAGCGGTTGACCATTTATATTTGATTGCGGTTCCGGTCGAAACTGATCCATCAATAATCATGCTTCCATCTTTTTGAAGACTACCCGATGAAGAGATCCGTGCTATAGGTGGATTATCGACCCTAATGGTTAATGTATCACTTTGGGTTAATCCATTTTTGCTCGTTATAAGTAATTTCACCCTGAAATTGGCGGGTAAGGATCCGGTATAAGCAGGTGAAATCTTGAAGGCGGTGTGAATTCCTGTCTCTGAATCCAGGGATCCCCCCTGATCGAGCAATGTCCATTCATATTTTACAATGTCTCCGATCGATTTTGAAGCATCAAGACTGGACTGCTGACATAATCCGGTTACAGATTGTCCGATTATGATTGCCTCAAGTTGTATGGTAATGTCCATTGCGACTTCGGTAGCGCACTGACCTGAATTCGGTGTAAAAGTATAGGTTGTTGTGCCTGCAGTTGTTACGTCGATCAGTGCGGGATTCCATTTTCCGGGGATACTATTTAATGAAGTGTCTGGTAAAAGAGGCGCAACAGAATTCTGGAGTAATGGTGCAACCGGAGTAAATGCAGGTGTCACACTCTCAATTACATTCAGCGATAAGGTAGCAACAGAATCACAACCATTAGAACCGGATAGTTTAACAGAATAGGTTCCTGCAGATTTGAAACTCTGACCATTCCATGAATATGGTAATTCAAGGCTGCACAGGTCTACTTCGGTAGTACTTGTTAGAGTTGGAAGAACAACGATATCTTCAGCAACATTTGAAGCACACTGCCCGGCGGTTGGGGTGAATGTATAGATTTTGGTGCCGGCTAACGAAGTGCCTATTACCGATGGAATCCATGTTCCCGTTACGCCGTTGACCGATTGCAATGGCATTAAGGGGGCAGGGCTGTTCTGGCAGAGCAATGTTATCCCTGTAAAGGTTGCAATGATCTGTGGATTAACGGTTACATCCAATGTTGCAACAGTAGCACAGGTTCCGGCATCAGGTGTAAATTTATACGTTGTCATTCCCACATTTGCTGTGTTTATTGCTGCAGGACTCCATGTTCCTTTGATTCCATTTGTTGAACTACCTGGCAGGATTGGTGCAATACTATTCTGACAAAGAGGCTCTATGGAAGTGAAAATTGGTGTTAACTCAGGATTAATTGCAATCTCCATCGTGATTTTATTGGCACAAGGGATATCTGCAGGTGTGAATGTATAGGTTGTAACACCAGTTACCGAAGTATTAATTGTCGAAGGACTCCACGTGCCTGAAAAACCGTTTGTTGAAACCGTTGGCAAAATAGGCGCAATGCTGTTCTGACAAAGTGTACCAATTGCAATAAAAGTAGGAGTGAAACTTTCGTTAATCGTAACCGCCATTGTAACTGAAGTGGCACACTCTCCGGCTAAAGGTGTAAACAGATAATTTGATGTCCCGACAATTGCAGTATTAATTACGGCAGGACTCCAAATTCCTGAAATTCCGTTTGTGGAAATTTGTGACAAAATAGGTGGAGTGCTATTCTGACATATCGGCACTATCTGGACAAAGACAGGAATAAAATTCGGAGTTACTGTTACATCTGCCCCAACAATCCATGCACATTCACCATAATCCGGGGTAAAGGTATAAGAGCTCTTTCCAACCGAAACTGTTGAAATAACTGAAGGACTCCAGGTGCCTGTGATACCTTCCAATGATTTCAATGGTAATATTGGAGCCACAGAATTTTGGCATACAGAACCAATAACTAGGAATGTTGGGGTTTTCTTCCCCGTAATTGTGACCGCAGTTGTTGCATTATTGGCACATTGATTTGCATCAGGTGTAAATGTATAAGTTGTTGTTTTAACGATATTCACATTGATTTTGGCAGGGTTCCAGGTACCGGTAATTCCGTTTGCAGATGTTGTTGCTAATGCAGGTGCCAGCGTATTCTGACATATAGGTGCAATAACTGCAAAGCCAGGGGTGGTCTGCGGTAAAACAGTGATTGCAAGCGTTATTGGATTTGTACATTGTCCTGCTGACGGGGTGAATTTGTAATTTTTCGTTCCTGCCACTGATGTATTGATACTAGCAGGAGTCCATGTACCTGTTATGCCGTTTGAAGAAACGGTGGGAAGACCCGGGGCTATACTGTTTATACAAATGGTTCCCAGCGGTGTGAAGAGCGGTGTGATTTGCGGATTAATTGTTATCGCCATTGTGGTGTTAGCGGCGCACTGTCCTGCAGTTGGGGTAAATGTGTAACTAACCGTCCCGGGAACAGCTGAATTAATGGTCGTCGGATTCCAGGTTCCGGTTATTCCATTTGTTGAAGTTGTCGGAAGATTCGGAGTAACACCAAACTGACATAACGATGGAAAATTTGAAAATGAAGGTACCGTTAACGGATCAACTATAACAGAAATTGTAACTCCACCAGCGCACTGCCCGGAAGTCGGAGTGAAGGAATAACTCTTTGTGCCTGCAGTAGCTGTACTTATTGTTGCCGGACTCCATGTTCCGGTAATTCCATTTGTTGAGGTCGTTGGCAATAACGGAGCTGCACTGTTCTGACAAAGTTGGCCAATCGTATTAAATAATGGAACCGTTTGATTATTGACCGTTACTGAGATTGTAACAGGAGCTGCACACTGTCCACTGGTTGCAGTAAAGGTATAGGTTTTGGCACCTGTAGTCGTTGTCGTGATTATTGCAGGACTCCATATTCCTGTAATTCCGTTTGTTGAAGTTCCAGGCAATACCGGAGCAGTACTATTCAGACATAATGGTCCGATTGGAGCAAAGCCTGGCACCGCTTGACTGGTTATAGTAACAGAGATTGATACAGATCCAGCACATTGCCCTGTTTTTGGAGTAAATGTATAGGTTTTTATTCCAGGGCTCAAAGTGCTTATTATTGCCGGACTCCATATTCCGGTAATTCCATTTGTTGAAGTTGTTGGTAAGTTAGGAGCTACACTATTCTGGCACATCGGAGCAATCGTCCCAAATGTCGGAATCGTCCCACCAGTAATTGTTACTGTCAACGAACCGTCCACCGCACATTGCCCCGCAGTCGGAGTGAATGTGTAAGTTGTAGTTTGAGTATTATCAAACGCAGGCGACCATGTCCCGGTTATCCCCTCGATCGAAGTTGCAGGGAGTGGATTCGCTCCCCCTGCGCACATCGGAGCAATCGTCCCAAATGTCGGAACCGTTCCACTTGCAATAGTAACTGTCAATGAACCGTCCACCGCACACTGACCGGCAGTTGGTGTGAACGTGTAATTCGTTGTTTGAGTATTATCAAACGCCGGCGACCATGTTCCGGTTATCCCCTCGATCGAAGTTGCAGGGAGTGGATTCGCTCCCCCTGCGCACATCGGAGCAATCGTCGCAAATGTCGGTGTTAGTTCCGGAGTGATTGTAATAGAAAGGGTTGTAGTTGTAGCTCCTTGTCCGGCATCGGGAGTAAAGACATAAGTCGCGACACCAACTGTGCTTGTATTTATAGTTGCAGGGTTCCATGTTCCTGTAATCCCATCTTTTGAGACAGCAGGCAGGCTTGGAGCGATACTGTTCTGACAGAAAGGTCCCATTGGGTTAAATGTCGGAACGATATCCTCAATAACCTGGATGACCAAAGCCGATTTTATCGCACACTGTCCTGAATCCGGGTTAAATGTAAATGTGGAAATTTGGACCTTTGCAGTATTGATAATCGCGGGTGTCCAGGAACCAGTTACTGGCGGTACGTTGTTTGAGCTTAATGGTAATATAGGTGGTGCAGAATTTTCATAAAGTAATCCTATTGGAGTAAATATAGGTGTAATCGGACTTGTTGTTTCAACATTCAGAGTTAATATGCTGGCATTTTGAGTCATATCAGGTGTAAATGTATAGGATGTAATTCCGACATTAGCTGTACTGATTGTTTTAGGGTTCCAGGTTCCTTTGACAGGTGGAGTATTTGTTGAAATAGTCGGCAATGGCTGAGGAACACTATTCTGGCAGAATGGCCCAATCTGTGCAAATAGTGGTATTATCTGATTTGCTACTATGATATCCATTGTTGCTCCCAGTGCGCACATTGAGGTATCGGATGTGAAAGAATAGGTTGTAGTTCCTGTTGTGCTTGTGTTTATTGTCCCCGGATTCCACGATCCTGTTATAACTCTTGAATTAGTGGAGCTTAATGGTAACAATGGTGCGGCGCTGTTCAGGTAAAGTGGTCCTATCTGGTTGAAAGTCGGAACAATTTTTGCATTTATCGTTATTTTAACTGAGCTGGTAGCCGGGGTACATGAATTACTGCTTCCATTTCCCTGGGCATTAACCGTTAAGATTACACTTCCTGAGGTTTGATCCTGTGGTCCCGGTGAATAAGTTGGATTTTGAATTGTACTATTGTTAAAAAATCCATCACCGGCACTGCTCCATGAAAGCTGGCTATAATCAGCAGCTTTTGCCTCACTAAGGGTAGCGGTGGAACCTACGCAAATTGCGAATGGATTTCCGGCAGAAACAATTGGCTGGCTAAATACCTGTACTATTCCCTGCTGCAAGGTATCACATCCAAATGATGAGTATTGTAATGCCGCAAGTTCATAATTTCCAGGATTTTTCCATTGTATAATTATTTCACTTCCAACTTTTAATAAGCCTGTGACAGGATCAGTTCCCGTGAAACTTACGCCTGACTGGTTAGCAAGAGCCACCGGTTTTCCTATAGAGTCCGTAAGCTGCCAGATGTATGTTGATCCAACTTCTCCATCGATACGGTAATGCCTTTCGGCGCCCAAACATACTCTATCAATCACATACGACGTTCCGGCTGCCTGTAAAGCAGCTATCAGAAGTAGCATCATGATTGTATATTTGAGCATTCTCATTTTAATTTCCTATCTTAATTTCTTAACTTTTAATTCTCACCCTCTGACCCTATCACCTTCTCGCTCTCTCTCATTCCTAAGGTTGATATAAATAAATTCTGGAACTGGCCGGCTTCGGATTTACCTGAAGTTTAACCGGGTCAGATGGTATTGTGTTAATTGCATTTCTGTCTTTTACCTGTGTTACCCAATAACTGGTAGTCGTTTTTGGACTGACAATCAGCGAGTACGGAGAATTAATGATTGTTGTTACTGTCCATGTTTTTAAGCCGTCAGTAAACGTTACATCCCATGGCCCTGTACCGGTCATATTGACTGATAAAGTTGCTGTTGAGCCGGTACAGATTGGGTCAGGAGGTGATATAACAGCCCTCGGAAGTGCTGCCTTTACCTGGATTATCCCTATTTTTAAATTATTGGTGCAGTCGGAGCCGTTACTGGCTGTAACTTTGAAGAAGTATGTTCCAGCTTTAAGCCATTTCACAATAACCGATGATCCGATATTTCCTGCCACAAATTGAGCTGAGGTAACCGGACAATTCCCCGAAGTTGTTGCAAAATCGACTGTCCCGTCATTGTAAAGTTCCCATTGGTAGGTATCTCCTGGAACCTGAACAACGGTCAATGATGATGTTTCACCCTCGTACACGACAGTCTGGGCCATGGCGGGTGCCATAGCCAGCAGCAGAGGCAGCAGAACTGCCAAAGCCAGACGTACGTTGTACAAAGCTTGTCTCATGAAGATTTCTAAATCATTTTTCCATCTTTAATCTATACATTTCTCTCCCATTTAGCTGACCAAGTCATCAATCCTGAGGTTCAGAAATTCACCCCGACAGCTTCATTTTGGTGCAGATAGGATCAATAAGTTCCTGAATCGGGCAACCCTTCCCTCAACCCGACTCAAGGCAGTGGTTTTCCCCTGCCAGGCTGTGGCGAATGGATTTACCACGTCAGTTGCAGGAGATCCCCGTAACCGCAAGTAAAACAGCATTATACGTTTCATTTTTTATAATTGTAATGATCATTAATAAGTTGAACTTTTCAGGTGACCTTAGGCAAGACTCTCCCAATATGGTTTTATTTAACCAGTTAAATAACAGAATAAGAGCATATTAGAAGGTGCTCTGCTGCGATTGTTGATCCCTAAATTGGGGTCGCCCCTTGGACTGCCTCTGCCTCTGCGAAATCCGGAATCCGGCTCATTACGATATTGTTTCATTTCTTTATCTAGTTGAAAGACAATTAAATAAGACATGCCTATCCAGTACCTTAAAAGGCACTTTTATCCTTCAAAACGGTACGTTTAGAAACAAAAAATCCTGACAAACCCAATTTTGATAGGTAAGCCAGAGTTTATAACGTAAACAGGAGATGCGCACGGCGCTCGACCCAAATTAGCTGTCCCTGCAGGCAGGTCGCCCCTTGCATTTTTGTAGCAAGGCGACATTCCGCCAGGCGGACCATATAAGTAGGTTGTCATTGATCATTTTTTATTTAAATAAGTTCTTTGCTTTTCATCCACCATTTTCCGACCAGGCTCGTACCCGGACGGAAAATGGCAGCCATGAAAAAGCAACAATAATCCTTAACTAATTAAGTAATTATGGAACCTGTGGCATCATAGGAGTTCCAGGAGTAACTGCTGGTCTTGCATTGAGAGTCTGGATTGCAAGGTCACCATAATCTGTAAAGGTTACGCAATCAGGATCAACATCCTTGTTGGCCTGTGGGGTACTGTCTACTGCCTCAACAGCAAGTGTAACAGGAAGATCTGCAATACCTTCAAAGCCGTGATTTTTTACAGTAACTCTTACATAGATCGATACACCCTTGTCCGTAGCTGGCGCTGTAGTTGAAACAGTAAATTGAGGAGAAGTAATTCCACCTGCTGCTGCCTGATCTGCTACCAAAGCTTGATTATAGGTGCCTACGGTATATCCCCAGTCAATGGCTGCAGTCTGGGTTCCAGACAATCCTGTGAGCTTTAAGGTAGGCTTGTATGAACCAGTAAAATTGGCTCCGATAACCTCAAAATAGAGGACGTTGGTTCCATAATCGATAATAACATTTGCAGCGGCTAAATCAAACTTAGCTGACTGAACTAAATCGAAACACTGACTCTCAGCAACGCCATACGCAAGAGAAGTTGGAGTAACTCCATGAACCATGTTGGTAATATCAACGGTGAAAGCAATCTTTGGAATGATTTGCATTACTTTAAGGTTGTTTGCACAAGTTGGTCCGGTATATTCAACGACCATAAATAATGGATTTGTTGTTTTATCAATTCCGGCAAGACCAGCAGAGGTCCAGGTTACTGTTGTTGAGGTTGGTGAAACTGCCGAGCTAAGTGATGTATTATAATTTACGGCTCCCGTTGCAATGTCAACTCCATCGGCTGGAATAATTGTTGCAACTCTTGCACCTGCAGTTGTAAAAGTGGTAGACTTTGTTGCATACCAGAATGCAGTTCCCCCGGCTGGAGCTATGATCGCAGAATAATCATAAGGACGACCGGCAATTGGATTTAATGGATCGGTTGCTGAGCATGTTAATGGAACTGCAGGAGTTCCTGGAAGAGCCTGACCAAAGGCTGTTGCTACACTTGCAAATAGAACCATTACGAGAATAAAAATTTGCTTTTTCATGATAATAAATTTTTAATTGTAAAATAGATTTGAAAATTGGTATTGGGTAACTTGTTAAATTTTGAATATTTGTTTGGGGTGCTTTTGACAGCGATAGAATTGTGGTCCGGAAGCATCAATAAGGGCGCTGCCGGACCAGGCCACCCTCCAGGCGGACCTTTCCCCTTATTTTGAATAAGAAAGATATTAGGATGTTCAATCTGTTGGCCCTTGATATTGAGCCATTCTTTACCGCTTCTTTTTTCTGAGATGTCTATATTTCCTTTCATCTGACTAATTTTTTTGAATGAGTTAAATTGACCTATTTCATCTCCGGCCTCGGTTTAATGGTTATATTCACTGCGTTTCCTATTGAACTGTTTCCGTTGCAATCTTCCAGCCAATAGGTGATGGTATGGACGATATTCGTAAAATGGACACCATCGCCAGGCATTTGGATATCTGCATTATAGGCTGAGGGCTGTCCGATTCCTGCGATTGATGGATGAGAGAGTACCGATGGAGGCGGAACCTGATTCGGAGTGTCTGAAAAGTCGATACGCCAATGAATTATCAAACTGTTTACTGCGCAACAGTTATCATTGAAGTTATTGGTCAATAGGTCAAGATCCAGATTTAAACTTCCTTTCCTGAACAGGTAGTAATCAGGATCCGGGTTAATTTTTAAACTGTTGGAAAGGTAGTCTGCTGACCAAACATTTTCGACACAAAACTCAAATGCCCCGGGAGGTGTAAATGTGGGTGGCGTAGTGTCGGTTACCTCTATCGGCTGATTACAGGTTGTCTTATTCCCCGCACTATCATAAATGGTCCAGGTTCTGGTTACATTAACGGGTTTTCCTGCACTTGAAACATCCTGATAAGTTACTGAGGTAATAGCGCAATTGTCGGTCCCGGTTCCCTGATTCGTGGCGTTGCTAAATTCAACATAGGATGAAGCTGCAGAACTGGTTGAAAAAATGGGACCTGAAATATCGTTTGTGGTACATCCTGCAATAATACGCCTGACCGGACATTTTGTAATTACAGGGTCCGTTGTGTCTACAACCGGTGTGATCTCCGTGGCACTGTTATTGGAAAGAACAGGATCCGTTGTGGATGAAGTTACAGAGACCGTATTATTGAAGTCAGAGCAATGGGTTAAACTTGCTGCCGCAGTAATTGTAAGTGTTGCTGTACCGTTGAAGTTTAGATTGCCAATTGACCAGGAAGAGGACCCGTTCCAAACTCCAATACTTGGAGTAAAACTTACAAGAGTCAATCCCGCGGGTAAAATCTCACTTACATTAATATTTGTGCCGGTTGAAGGACCTAAGTTCCTTACGACTATTGTATAGGTAAGGTTTTGTCCCAAAATGGCAGGTCTGGGTAGCGAGGATATGGTTACCGATAAATCTGCACCAGCATTTACAGTCACAGTAAATGTGCAGGAAGCCTGATTTCCGCAGGCATCCTTAGCGGTCCAAAGAACCGTTGTAACTCCCGGATTAAACGAAACCCCATTTAGGGTTGAAAGTGAGTTTGCTGTTGTGGCGCCGGTAAGCGAGGCTGTGAGCGTAAAACTGCTACATCCGTCAACCGCAGCGGCATTCCATGAGTTGTCTGAATGGAGATAGACATTACCGGAATTGGTATCCTTTGTCTGGTTTGTTGTGACAAGACAGGAAACCACCGGTGGATCGACATCCTGTACCAGAATTCTTTGCATTGATGTGGATGAATTTCCACATTTATCGACGGCTTTCCACGTTCTGTTTATCGCGAAGTTGCTTGAACATGTTCCAGGAATTACAACGTCTGTAAAGGTGACCAAAGGATTTGTATCACAATTATCCGTGGCAGTTGCTGTTCCTGTTCCGGATGGATTGGTGGAATCAGAACACGAAATTGCCTGATCTGCAGGCCTTGTGATATCTGGCTCCGTATTGTCTTCAAGTGTGATGACCTGAGTGTAAACTGCGCTTATGTTTCCGCAATCATCGGTCACCCTCCAGGTATTGGTGTAAGATCCTGCCTGCGGGCATGTTCCTGCAACTAATGTTCCGGTTGTCTTTACGATATTGGTAACATCAGCATCACAATTGTCAGAGGCAACAGGAAACAATCCTTGCGCTGTAGCTATTCCCGCTGCATCACTGCATTCCAGAACAATATCCAATTCACCTGCAGGCGTTGTCCATGTTGGAGCGGTTATATCATGAACAACGATAGTCTGCCTGTAAAGGGCGCTCGTATTGAGACAACCATCGGTGGCAGACCATTCCCTTATTCGTGTGTGAGTTGCTGAACATCCTCCGGAAGTTGTATTATCATTGACCAGTACAATTGACACGCCTGATCCGCATGCATCCTTTGCGGTGGGTGCCTGAGCCAATGCGGCAGTAAGTCCGGCCGCATTTGTACAATCGAGAGTTGCATCCAGAGCTGACGACGCCTGATCCCACACAGGTGGCAACGTATCCGTTACCCGGATAGTTTGAATGAATGTGGAGCTTACATTATTGCAAATATCTTTAGCGGTCCAGCTTCTTTTTCGGATATAGGTTCCGGTACAGGCTCCCGATGTTGTGATATCTGACACCAAAGTGTATGATACGGTTGGAGAGCAGGCGTCGGTAGCAGATGGAGTCAGTGTCAGAGCAGCTGTCAATCCTGCACCGTCAGTGCAGCTTAAAGATCGGTCAAGAGCGTTTGCAACCGTGGTCCAGACAGGAGGGTTGGTATCTGTTATTGTGATAACCTGGGTGTAAACTGTAGGAATCACATTTCCACAGGCATCTGTGAAGGTCCATGTATTTGTATAGGTACCCGACTGTGCACATATTCCTGGAACAAATATTCCATTGGTTTTTACAGGAGTTATAACAGGCGTACAACTACTTGTGGCGGCAGGCACCAGACTTTGAGCGGCTGCCAAACCTGCCACATCAGAACATTCTACAGTTCGGTTTAAATTTCCTGCCAGGGTAGTCCAGGCTGTAATATCCTGAAGTATAATGCTTTTAGAGCAAATATTGCTACAATTTGCATCTGTGACATGCAAAGTTAGGGTTACAGGATTGGTGCAATTTACGCCTGTTGTAATTGTCACATTCTGACTGCTGGCAGAACCGGTAATCGTCCCGTTGATGATACTCCACAGGTAGGTGAGCATTCCGGCCGGGGCACTATAGCTGTGGCCGGCCGAACTGGGACATAAAATATCGGCACCAGTTATCGAACACTGAGTTAAGGCATTTACTGTAGCTACCGCTGAACCGGTCACGGGGGCACAGCCATAACCATCCACCATTGAGAGGTGGTAGGTTCCTGAGTTGGCAGCCGTGGCATTTGTTATGACCGGAATGGAATCCGAAGATGTAAAACCATTGGGACCTGTCCAGGTAAAATGGTAGGGATATTTACCCCCTACAACATTTGAATAGAGGGTTATTGTACCCCCTGCGCAGATAGTCCCGCTGGCTGTTGGTGCAACTGTTGATGGAGCGGGATCAAGCGAGCCAAATGAGATGTCATCCAATCCAAAATCGTTTCCGTTGGCAATCGTATTAAGATTTCGGATACGGATTATGGCCGTTGTTGAAGCCCCGGAGCTCCACTTCGGATTACTGTAAAAATTTACCCAGTTGGATTGCGCAACCTCTGCCTCAGAGGCCGGCTTTGGGGCAATATTAAGGTCTGCGATTGTGCCCACCAAAACTCCGTTTACTTCAAACTGCAATTGCGCCGGATTTAATGGATTAAGATTCATGGCCCAGGCACTGAAATAATAGTCACTGTTTGGTTTTACAGGAACTGTCTGTTGCCAAATAATCATCTGTCTTAGAGGACTTGAAACGAGGGTTGTGCTACCGTTAACCATTAAAAAATTCCTCGAGCCCACAGTATTATTAGTATGGTCACGTCCATGAAAATTTGGGTGATAGCCTGTTTTGGGTGTTGGGTCATACCATGCACTTGTATTTACAGCGTAATCCCCTTCAGGCCATAATCCGGAAGTTGTTGTTCCGGTATAATAGGATTGGTGTTGAAGGTATTCTGTCGAGAACGGAGGTGAAGCTGCACTGAAATTCGTAAAGGTTCCATCGGTTACGAGTTCATTCGAAACAGGTAATGTCGCAAGTCCGATACAACCAGTGATCACATCTGTAACCTGTACTGTATAATTTGAGACCATATTTACATTAATAACCTGCGTGGTCTCAGATCTGCTCGTCCACTGATAGGCAAAACCTGCTGGCCCCGGGTGTGCAGTTAACTGAATCATCCCCGGAACAGTGCAGTAATCAGCTGTTATCGTTGCATCTGCAGGTGGAATACCCGTCACAGTTACCGAGGCACTTCCCGGACAGTTGGTTGACGGATCAACATAAGTAGCCGTGTAGGTTGTCGTTCTGGGAACAATCACCGAAAGATTACTGGCAACCGTTGATGTAAATCCTGCCGGATTGGAACTCCAGCTAATCGTAGGTGGAGTTTGAGGATTCCCGGTTAAGGCTACATTGTCTATCGCCCAATAAAAAGATTTTGATGGATCATCTGCATAATACTTGAATCGAACATAGAGTGTGGCTATTCCAACATATCCGTTAAGCGGAATATTTATGGCCTTGAAATTTCCTGCTGTACCATCTGTCACCGTATAGGTTACAACTGTTGTCCAGGTTGATCCATTGGATGAAACCTGGACTTTAGCCGTATCTCCTGCAGCAGCTCCACCACCATCACGATAGTAATGCGAAAAACTTAAGGCTAAAGAGGTATATCCTACCGTATTGATGGAAGGGCTCTGCAGAATGGTGCTTGTGGATCCGGTGCCGGTTTGTGAGACACTGTTTGAAAGGTAAAATTTTGCATCTCCGGAATTGAAATTTGTGCCGTTTGCCGTATAGGTACTTGCCCTTACTGTCCAGGCAGCATTGACAGGTGTCCCTCCAAGGGAACCATTTGTTGTGGTCCAGCCATTTGGGCCAGTGGTCGAACCCGTAGCGGCCAGATTGAAATTTTCTGAGGGTAGAGCAACAGGAAGGATTATATTTGATGAGGCGTTCAAATCAACCGTCTGCCCTGAACAAACGGAGGATTTACTCGACGAAACTGAGACCACAGGTGCAGGCACAACGACGACCGATACCGTCGAGGTAACCGAACAGCCGCCTGTTGTTAAAGTGTACAGGTAATTTATGCCCGCCGGGGAAGCCGTATTATTCACCAGCGTTTCATTAATGTTTCCGGTTCCCGAGGAGGCTGGATTTCCAGCAACAGAAGACCTGCTCCACGTAAAGGTCACTCCGGATAAAGGTGTCGCTGTTGGGATGTACGAAAATAGTGAACCACCACATATCGGTGACAGGTTTACAGAACTCGTTAACACCGGAACTGCATTTACAGTTACTGTGACAACGTTCGCACTTGTGCATCCATTTACATCTGTCCCGGTTACAGTATAGGTGGTTGTTACAACAGGATCTGCATCTACAACTGCTGTATTTGTGGCGGATAATCCACCGGATGGGCTCCATAAATAACTTACTGCCCCACTCGCTGTAAGCGTAACACTTCCTCCGACACAAATAAATGGTGCTGCAGGGGAAATTGAAATGGCAGAAAGAGCCCTGACAGGGACCGTTACTGTTTTAGAATTTGTGCAGCCATTTCCATCCGTTCCGGTAACCGTATAGGTTGTTGTAACAGCTGGATTTGCAGTTACTATGGCACTATTTGTAGTTGACAAGCCCGTAGCTGGACTCCAGGAATAAGTCGTTGCACCACTTGCGGTCAGGGTGGTATTACCTCCGTTGCATATAACCGGAGCGGCTGGTGAAACAGTTATGACTGGCAATGGATTTATTGTGACTGTCGCAGTTCCTCCCTGATTTTGCGAACAACCAGCTGCACTGGCCACACTTACTAAAGAATAAATAAATGAGCCTGCTGTTCCTGTGGGGACTGGAACAGTCACAGAATTTCCGGACACTGTTGTCACAGTCTGGATAGCTCCTCCGTTTATTGTATAGCTGAAGGTATAAGGAGCCAACCCGTTTGCCCCGGTAAAGTTAATCAGAGGCAGAGATGCCGAATTCTGACAAAGGGAGGTAGTTCCACCGATTGTTGCTGTTGGAAGGGAAATAACTGTTACTGATGCTGAACCTGACTGATTTTGAAAACAACCATTACTATTTGTTACTGCAACCAGATTATAACTAAATGATCCCAGAACACTTGTTGGGGCACTTGCTTTTACACTACTTCCTGAAACAGTGGTAATCGTTTGATTTGATCCGCCATTGATGTTGTAAGTAAATGTATATGGCGTAGGACCACCGGTTCCGGTGAAGGTAATATCAGGATTTGGGGCATTAAAACATACTGATGTGCCACCTGCAATTGTTGCAGTGGTCAGGGGATTAATAATTAACGATACAGTCTGCGTGTTCTGGCAGGTAGTAGCCCTCAAGGTATAAAGATAATTGACGGCTATCGGATTCGTTGTACTGTTTGTGAGAACCTCATTGATTGAATTGGCTCCACCCCCCGGCAGATTGCTGTTGATTCCGGGAATGGCTGACCGTGTCCATGAAAATGTCGTTCCTGTTGTAAGCGTTATAGGAGTATAGGTGAATGTACTATTACTACAGATTGCCGGAGGAGCCAGTGTACTTGATAAGATGGGTGTCGGTTTAACCCGAACTGTTACATTTTGAATATTGGTACATCCGGCCGCATTCAGGGTATAGGCATAAACGACATCAACCTCCGACGCGGAAGTATTGATCAATGTCTCATTGATTGCCCCGCTCCCCGATCCGGTTGGATTGCTGATGCTCGGTACAACGGCCCTGGTCCAGGTTGCTGTAATACCCACAATGGTGTAGGTCGGCACATACGAAAAGAGTGTATTGCTGCAAATGTCTGCTGGAGTCAACGTGCTGGTTAATGTCGGAGCAGGAACAACCGTTACCGCGACATTCTGGATTTTCGTGCAGCCATTGGCAATAAGGCTATAGACATAAGTTACAGTTATGGAATTTGAGGTTGCATTAATTAAAGATTCAGAGATATTTCCGGTTCCTGATGAAGCTGGATTGCTTATCCCCGCTTTGGCAGCCCTGCTCCATCCAAAGCTCGTTCCTGTGGTGAGACTCGAAGGAATATAACTAAATAGCCCTCCGCTACATACCGTTGAAGTAAGAGGAGTGGTTAAAGCAGGTGATGGATTTAAAGTAATAGTAAAAGATGTTGAGGCTCCTGTGCATCCGTTTGCTGAAGGAATTATCGTCACAAGCGACTGAATGGGATCGGGCGTGTTGTTGACGGCGGTAAACGAAGGAATATCTCCTGTACCGGAAGCTGCTAAACCAATGGCTGAATTAGTGTTGGCCCAGTTAAATATCGTTGATGGGACCGGACCTGTAACGATTATGGAAGAAGTAGTGATACCATTACAAAAAGATTGATCTGAAAGCAAATTAACCGTAGGTATTGCATAAATTGTGATTGAGCCCGATGCAGAAGCCTGTATACAAGGGCCGGTAGTGGTTAATGTATAAAAAAGGTGCCTGTCACCGTTGGCGTACCACTTATCGTATAAATACCAGAGGCATAAGTTCCTGTTACCCCTGCCGGAAGTGCTCCTGATGTGATTATTACCCCGGTACCGCTGCCGCCTGTGGCATAGACTATATTTGAAATAGGGTTGTTAATACAGATTGTCTGGCCATTCGTGCCTGAAGCTGAGGTTAGAGTTAGTGTGGAATTGGGATTGATGATAACCGTCACTATAATTGAAGACCCTGTGCAACCATTTGAAACAGGAGTGACGGTATAATTTACGATGGCCTGAGTGACGCCATTGTTAACAAGATTTTGAGCGATACTATTTCCAGTGCCATCAGCATACCCCGAAGCCGTTCCAACCGATATTGCTGCGGTCCAGGAAAAGGTTGTCCCCGGTAGCGTACTGGACAACATAATATTGGATGTACCTCCGGTACAGATTGTTTGATTAATAGGCGTAGCAGTTACAACTGGAATTGGATTAACTGTGACTACAACCGTTATCGATGACCCATTGCACCCATTAGCCGACGGGGTGACTGTATAGGTTAACGATGCCGGTGCTGATCCATTATTGATGAGTGTCTGTGCAATTAGATTTCCGGAACCATTTGTGAACCCTGACACTGTTCCGGTAGTCTGCGCCGCCGTCCAATTGAATGTCGTCCCTGCAACTGGTCCCGATAAGGCAATGGAGGTTTGATTACTTGAACAGATCGTTTGCGTGGTTGATAAAGCCGAAACAGTAGGAGTCGGATTTATAGTTACCGGCGTACTTGATAAATTGGAACAATTGTTCGCATCTGTTACTGTAACCTGATATGTTCCCGATTCTGAAGGTGTTGCATTTGAAATAGTTGGATTTTGAATTGTTGAATTAAAACTGGTTGGACCGGTCCAGGAGTAGGTATAAATTGGTGAACCTCCAATCGCTGTAACCGATAAATTTAAGTTTGCGCCCTGACAAATTGGGGAGTTGGAATTAATTGCGTTTATTAATAAAGCGGGAGGCTGTGTTATGGCAACCATTGCCGCTGCAATACAAAAGTTGGCATCGGTTATGGTTACATCGTAAGAACCTGCAATTAAACTTGTTGCCGTTTGTGTGGTTTGAACCGGTGACGTATTCCAGGAATAGCTGTAAGGAGGAGTACCGCCTGCTGGAATGGCCGTTGCACTCCCAGTTGCTGCTCCGAAACAAAGAACATTGAGTTGGGTTGTCGATACTGTTAATCCGGCTGCCGGCTGCATAATCGTGACACTAATAGATTGTGAACAGCTGTTTACATCGGTAACGGTGAAGATGTGTAAACCAGCACCCAAAGCGGTTTGTGAAGGTGTGATCACATAGGGTGGTGTTCCTCCGGACGGTGTGATTGTGACAGATCCTGTTGCCTGGCCAAAACAGGCAACATTTACCTGCCCGGTAACCACTGTGGTTAAGGGAGCTGCTGGTTCAGAGATTGTAACATCAACGGTGACCGGACATCCGTTGCTGTCAGTCACGGTGAAGGTATGTAAACCCGCAGCCAATCCGGTTTGTGAAGGGGTGATCACATAGGGTGGTGTTCCTCCATCAGGTGCGATAATCACAGAACCTGTTGCCTGTCCAAAACAGGCAACGTTTACCTGCCCGGTAACCACTGCGGTTAAGGGAGCTGCTGGTTCAGAGATTGTAACATCAACAGATAGCGGACACCAGTTGTTATCGGTAACGGTGAAGGTATGTAAACCCGCCGCCAATCCGGTTTGTGAAGGGGTGATTACATAGGGTGGTGTCCCTCCGGCAGGTGTGATTGTGACAGATCCTGTCGCCTGACCATAACAGGCAACATTTACCTGCCCGGTAACCATTGTGGTTAAGGGAGCTGCAGGTTCAGAGATCGTAACATCAACAGTGAGCGGACACCCGTTGTTATCGGTAATGGTGAAAGTATGCAAACCCGCCGCCAATCCGGTTTGTGAAGGGGTGATCACATAGGGT